>Ga0116148_1005340_pt1 | contig 10760 bp, 8 predicted proteins | sample AD_UKC055_MetaG_FD_89786 | JGI IMG/M metagenome (GOLD analysis project Ga0116148, IMG submission 89786) | Active sludge microbial communities of municipal wastewater-treating anaerobic digesters from USA - AD_UKC055_MetaG | ecosystem: Engineered > Bioreactor > Anaerobic > Digestate | place: USA... | reverse complement strand
GTGCGCATGCCTGGCCGACAAGGCGCTGGCCGACCGGCTCGACGCGTTCGCCCAGGCGGGCGGCACCGTCGTGCTGACGCCGCAATCGGGCGCGCGCACGCCCACCAACACCATGTGGGCCTATCCGCGCCCCGGTGCGTTCGTCGCGATAGCGGGGCTCACGGTCGAGGAGGTCCGCCCGTATCATCACGGCCAGGCCGAAGCGATCGAGCCCGCGGGCGGCCAGTCGCCCGTGCCCGCGGCCACGGTCGGGAAATGGGTCGAGGTGCTCGCCTGCCGGGAAGCGCAGCCGGTCGCGCAGTATGCCGGCGGCGCGTTGAAGGGCGCCTGCGCGGCGACGCGCAACATCCGCGGCAAGGGCGCGGTCTACTATCTCGGCGTCTACCTGCCGCCCACGGCCCTGGAGGGGTTCGCGGCGGCCGTGCTTCCTCCGTTTCCCGTGGGCGCCCTCCCGCCGGACGTCGAGGTCACCCGCCGTACCGGCAAACAGGGCTCGTTCCTCTTTGTCATCAACCACGGCAAGCAGCCGCAGACCGTCACGCTTCCGAAGGCGTTTCCGGAACTGCTCACCGGCGGCACGCTCGGCCCCGAAGTCAGACTCGAGGGGAACAAGCTGCTGATCTTCAAGGTCTGACCGCGCTCGCGCATCGAGACGCCCGCACGGTGCGCGGGGTATCCGTGATACAATCCCACCGGGGAAGGAGGGCGTAGACTGCATGAAGTTGAGTTTTGTCATTCCCGCCTGCAACGAGCGCGAATCGGTGCGGGAACTCGTCGAAGGCATTCTGCACTACAGCAGCGGGCACGACGTGCAGATGCTGTTCATTGACGACGGCAGCACCGACGGTACCTACGAGGAGCTGGCGGCCCTGCGTTCCGAACACCCCGAGATCGAGATCGTCCGGTTTCGCCGCAATCTCGGCAAATCGATCGCGCTTGCCGCGGGATTCGACCGGGTCACGGGCGATCTGGTGTTCACCATGGATGCGGACCTGCAGGATGATCCGGGCGAGATCCCGGCCTTCCTTGCGAAACTCGACGAAGGGTTCGACGTGGTCGTGGGATGGAAGAAAGTCCGCCACGACCCCTGGCACAAAGTCCTGCCGTCCCGCCTGTACAACCGGATCGTCTCGCGGGTGCTGGATCTCACCCTGCACGACATCAACTGCGGGTACAAGCTGTTTCGGCGGGAGGTGGTCGAGCGGCTCTCGGTCTATGGCGAGCGGCACCGCCTGCTGCCCGCGCTGGCGCGGGACCTGGGCTACCGCATCGCGGAAGTCGCCGTGCACCACAACCCGCGCCGCTACGGCCGGTCGAAGTACGGCATCGAGCGGTTCGTGCGCGGCGCCATCGACGTTGGCACCATGGTGTTTCTCTACCGCTACGTCAACCGGCCCATCCATTTCTTCGGTTTTTTGAGCCTGTTGATGATGTTTCTCGGCCTCTGCGGCATCGTCTTGGGAATCGCCCTGCTTTTCGTCGCGGAATCCCCGGTATGGACCGCGACGCTCCTGGTCGACGGCGTCACGCTGTCTGTCGGCGGCGGGCTGGTGCTGGGGATCGGCCTCCTGTGGGAGCTGGTGCTGCACTTCTTCGTGCCGGTCAATGTGGGCATCTACATCACCGAGGAACCGGCGCGGAAACCGTCCTCCGCCGAAGCGCGCGCCGACGCAAAAGAGGCCGAGTAGCCCCGTTCGGTCCGGATTCGCCCGCCCGGAATCGCCGAACGCCCGCTTGGCACGCCTGTTCCGAACGTCTCGCGGCCCTTCCGCGCGCGGAGGCTCAGCTCAGCATGCCCTCGATGATGAGATCGACCGCTTCGTCCTCCGTGAGTCCGCGCGACAACAGGGTCTGCAACTGTTTGGAATCCACGCTGCCGATGGCCGCCTCGTGAGTGACGTGGGCCGTCGGATCGTTTACTTCGACGATCGGGACGGCCTTGGCCACCGCGCGATCCTGGACGATCTCCTTGCAGTCGACGTGGCCGCGGGCGCGGGGGGCGTCCGCGATGATGGTGTTGAAAACTTCCGCGCGGGCGTCGTCGCGCAACGCGATGTTCGTGGTCAGGGCGGCGCGGGCGGATTCGCCGGCGAGGCGGGCCTTCTCGTGAATCCGCACCTTGTCGGTGCCGCTGGCGCTCACGCGGGCCAGCATCTCGAGCACGCTGCGGGCCTGGCAGACCGCGTCGTAGGCGATATCCATCTCGCCGACGCGTCCCTTGATGAGCTCAAATACGGTCTTGAACCGCGCCCCTTCGCCGAGCTCGACAGTCGCGTGCGGAATCACCTCCACGCCGCCCCCCGGACCATGGACATGCCGCTCGTAGTAGGAATAGGTGGCGCCGGGGGCGATGCGGATCCGTGCGTCCATCCGGTGTTCGACCTCGACGGCGTTGGGGAAGGTGCAATGGGCCAGCACCTGCGCCGACGCGTCTTCTTCCACGTCGATTTCCAGGACAATCCGTTGCAGGCCTTTTTCCGGCAGCATGCCGAAACACAGGTGGATCGGCCGTTCGATCCGGGCCCCGGGCGTCAGCCGCAGATGGGCCTCGATGCCGTCGTCCCGTTCGGTCGTGTCGACTTCGAGGCCGGGCACGAGGTGCGCGCCCACCACATGATTCTGATGGACTTCAAGACGGGCGACGTCGTCGCTCAGGACATGGCTTGGTTTGATGCCCACCGATTCCAGCAGTCGCTGGACGAGTTCGGCGTCGCTCATATCACCTCCTGCGGGTCGGGTTCGTTGGTGTGGTCGCACAGGGCACAGCGGTTTTCAAAATACTGGCCGATCCGGTTCACGGGCCCTTCGTCGATCACGCGGCCGTCGCACAGCAGGTAGGCGTGCTCGGCCTGTCTCAGCACGGTCCGGCTGTGCGTGATGAGGATCACCGTGCTGCCTTTTTCCTTGAGCCGGTGAATGGCCTCGAACATCTGGTCGAGGGCCTCGACGTCAATGCCCGAGTCGGGCTCGTCCATCAACACCAGCGCGGGTTCGATGGCCAGGATGGACGCCAGCTCGATCCGTTTGCGTTCGCCGCCGCTGAGGGTTTTATCGACGGCGCGGTTCAGGTAACGGGCGGGTTCGAGTCCCACCTGGCGCAGGGCCGCCGCGGCAAGATCGCGGCCGTTCGTCGTCTTCGCGCCCGCCGTGACGAACTTATGCACCGACAGGCCTTCAAACCGCGCGGGTTCCTGCCAGGCCAGCGTCAGGCCTTTCCGCGCCCGCTCGTCCACCGCCAGGCCTTTCAACGACTCGCCCCGGTACAGGATGTCGCCCTGGAACTCCGTATACCCCGGCAGGCCCATGATCACGTTGGCCAGGGTCGATTTGCCCGCGCCGTTGGGCCCGACGATCGCGTACACCCGCCCCTGCTTGAAATCGGCCGACACGCCGCCCAGGACCTGCTTGTCGTCGAGCTGGAGGGCCAGGTTCCGCACTTCCAGAAGCGTCATCGGAGATCCTTTCCCGCACCCGCGGGCGCGATTTGGAGAAACCCGGGTATTGTAGCGCGCTTCGGGGGTCTCCATAAAGCGCGCACCGGGCGGCGGGGCCCCGGGCCGTGTTGTGAGCGGAAAGTGCCCGGGGATCCCCGGCCCGCCACACTAAGGCCGCCGCCCGAGCTCGCCTTCGAGCACGTCGAGAGGAATCTGGCCCGAGACGTTCTTGACCCAGACCGCGTGGAAACCGGGTTCCAGGTCTTCGGCGCGGAAGACCGCATGCGACGCCTGCGGCTCGGGCGATGCAAAACTCACCTTGCCCAGGCGCACGTCGTCCACCCACACTTCGGCCGTGCCGTATCCGGGGCCGGTGGGACTCCACAACGTGAAGCCCGAACAGGCGATATTCCATTTCGCGGCCACGCCCTCCTGACGGGACACCGTGCCTGTGCCATACAAAAACACGGGGTCGCGGGTCTCTTCCCAGTGGTCGCGGTGCTGCGCGGCGCCGACCAGGCCCTCGGAGTACAAATACCGGAACGTCCCGGGGCGGAAATCGCCCGTGATTTCGAATTGCGTGACGTCGGCGTGGCTGAAGGGGCTGGCCAGAAGGCCCACCGCCCCGGGTTTCCGGGCCAACGGCCCGGTCCAGACGGCGCGACCGTTGATCGCCACCTCGAGCGTGCCGGGCGCGGTCCACGCCACTGAACACGTCTCCGGCGCCGATTCGAGCGCGCCTTCCGCCGCCGTGTGCCGTCCGCCCGCATCGTCGCAGGAAAACAGCGTCCAGCCGTCGCGGCGCAGTTCCAGGCCGTCGTACCGGGACAGGGTGACGGGATGCGGCATGGCGTCCGAAGCGGGCCGGTCGGGTCCGAGCGGCGCGGTATGGCCCCAGACGACGGCGACGGCGCCATTCACGGCGGCGCGCATCATGAGACGTTCCAGCGTGCCGGTCTCGCGGAGCAGGGTGAGGCTGGGCCCCGCGTGCCCGCTGAAATGAAATCCGTGCGCGCGGTACGGCCGGGACCACGGGCGGCTCGCGAGGTTGATGGCGCCGCGCCCCGCGCTGTCCCGCGCGGGAAACATGACGTTGAACGCGCCGTCTGCCCCGACGAATCCCGAAAACGTCTGTCCCCAGATGCCGTGATGCTCGTGTTCGAGGGGTTCGGCGTGCCAGACCGAGCCGTGTTGGTAGAGGCTCCAGGCTTTGGGATTCATGGCGTCCTCGATGGGAACCCGCCAGAGGCACTGGAAGTTGCGGTTGCGCGCGACGGACGTGGCGGGCGCGTAAAGGAAGTCCTCATGCACAAATGCTGGAAAGAATTCCATCAATGGTGGATGATACCCGGCCTGTTCGGGATGGAGCAGCAGCGTTTCGTTGCCGTACGGCCCTTCCGGCTGTTCTGCCGTTCGGCCCACCAGCGCCCACCCGAAATACGGTCCGGAATCGGTCAGGGTCAGCACCAGCCAGTCTTTCGCGCGGGGGATGATGGTCGAGGCGTACATCCGGCGGTACTTTCCGGCGAGCGGCGTTTGCTGGCGGGTGCCCGCGATGGCCCGCGGCGCCGGGTGAAACGGGCCTTCGGGCCGCTCCGCCCAGGCGTAGGCCGCCCCGCCGTTGGCCTCGCGAGGCGGGTCGGCCGCGATGTCCCACGTCAGATTGGGCGTCCCCCAGTCGAAGGCCATGTGATAGCGGCCGTCGCGGTACGCCACGGACACATCGGGCGCGCCGGAGAAGGGCGTGACCTCGTCGTCGAACGTGTGCGGCTCGGCGGTGAACACAGGGCCCAGCTCTTCCCACGTTGCGCCGGCGTCCGTTGAACGAAACACCGTGCACCGGCTCGGCGTCTCGGCGGTGTGGGCGTATCCCTCCAGATAGTGCCCGACATAGACGTACCAGTGGCCGCTCACGGGATCCCCGAACAGGAGGCCGTGGACCGGCCAGCGATAGGGCGGCGAACCCCGGTGGATCGGATTGCCCGCAACCCGCTCGAACGCGTCAAACGACGGATCGCCCAGCACCGGATGCCGCAGCCACGCCTCCCGGAGCCGCGGGTCGGCAAAGTCGCGTCCGGCGGCCGCGGCGTTTCCACTCAGACACGCCAGAACCATCAGAAAACACGGATACCATTCCATGAATCGCCCTTTCCGTAATCTGTTGCCCACGGAACCATCCTCCGCCAGCGAGCCGGACGGCTCATGCGGCCTTGTCTCTCGTAATGGCGCGAAACGCGTGCGACAACCAGGTCAGGCCAATTGCGCCTACCGTGAAATCGGTGGCCAGGCGGCCCCAGAAGACGCCTTCCAGGCCCCATACCTGCGCGCCAAGCCACGAAAGCGGAAGAAGCAGCACGAGCACCCGTATGGCGTTGAGCACGGTCGCGGAGAGGGGCTTGTGCAGGCCCGTCAGAAAGAATCCGCAATACCGGTGGACTTCCATCATTCCGTAACCGAACGCGATGATGCGTGTGTAGGCCACAAACGTGCGGGCCACCTCGGGGTCGTCCGTGAACAGGGTGGCGAGCCATGGCGCGCTGAGAAAGAAGACGGCCGTGGCAAGCCCGCCGTATCCCAGGGCGAAGCCAACGGCCAGGGTTTTGGCCTGCCGCACCCGGTCGAGGCGGGCTGCGCCCACGTTCTGGCTGACGAACGGCGTGAGCGAGATGCCGAGCGCCATCGGGATGATGAACGCGAACATCTCGACGCGGCCGGCCGCCCCGGCCGCAGCCACGGCCCCGTTCCCAAAATGGCTCAGGAGGCGCGTGATGACGCTTGCGGACACCGGCATCAGGATCATGCTCAGGACGCTCGGCACCGCAAACTCCATGATCTGCCGCAGTGAAAGGACGTACTCCGACAGGCGCCAGGAACGCCAGGCCAGCAGGCGGTGCCTGCGGTGGAGCAGATGAACCAGCCACACCGTCGAGACCCCCTGCGAAATGATCGTGGCCAATGCGGCGCCCCGGATGCCCATGGCCGGACAGCCGAGGAACCCGAAGATCATGATGGGATCCAGGATCGTGTTGAGGACCGTCCCCACGATCATGAGCATGCTGGCCGCTTTCGAGTCGCCCGCGGAGATCAGGACGCCGCTGCCCGCCATCGGCAGCGTCATGAACAGAGCGCCCAGAAACCAGGTCCGCATGTACTTCCCGATGAGCGGCAACGTGGCCTCATCCGCGCCCAGCCGCGTGAACACCAGCCCGATGCTGAGGTAGCCGCCAATGGACATCACGGCCGTAACGGCCAACGTCAGCATGAAACCGTGCGTGACCAGCCGGACCGCGCGGTCGTGGTCATTGCTGCCAATCGCATGGGATGCCAGGGTTGTCACTCCCGACCCGATGCCGCGCGCTACACAGGTCAGGAGCATCACGACGGGAAACGTAAAGCCCATTGCCGCCAGGGAAAGGGTGCCCAGCCGCGACACAAACCAGGTGTCGGTCAAGTTGTACGCGTTCATGGCGAACGTGCCGGCCAGCATCGGAAGCGCCATTGAAAACAGCGTGCGGCCGACGCTTCTATTGACCAATACAGACATGCATTCCTCGTTGCACCGGCGCGGCATCCCCGGAGTTCCCCCCTCGCAAGGTGTGTGAATCACCGACATGCGCCGATCCAAACAGTATCCACGCGGGCCCGTCTCAAAGCAAGGCGCCGACGGTTTGCGGATGGGAAGAAGACGGCTGCGCGGGCGCCCGGCGCGCGTTGGACGAGAAGAATGGCCTCACAGGCCACGGGGATGCATTCGCGATCGAACGGGGACACGCAGTCGTCCCGGCTTGTTTGTGAAACGACACATGTCCGCCTGACTTTCTCCGCCATAAGACACACGCTATCAACCATTTTTGGCGCCTGCCCGTGTTCCGGCCGGGACAACGCGCGGACGTATGAAGCAGAAGCGGTTGAACACCCCGCGAGGAGCGAACATGGCACGGTGGTTAGAACGATTTCGGAACGCGGTACAGCGCCCGGCCCGGCCCAAAGCCACGGCGCTCGCGGAGACCTTCCGCGAGTCGCCGTCCCGCACCTGCACCATGCCGGAGGACGTCACGCGGTTGCAGGGGGCCCTCCGGGATGTCATTGGCCTGCCCAACGACACCCCGTTCTACATGCTGCAGGTCTACCGCTTCCTGCGCGATGCCATCCCCGACATCTCGGATGCCATCTGGACCTGGAAACGCCTGTGCCAGACCGGCTACGACATCGAAATCACGCACCCTTCGTCGCCCCAGGCCCGGCGGCGCGCGGAACGCATCCTCGACGACCTCAACCGGCGCGTCAACAGCGGCGACCGCGGCATGGACGGCCTGCTCGACATCTTCTACACCTCCCTGTTCACCTACGGGGCGGCGGCGGTCGAAATTGTGCTGTCGCAGAGCCGTGAATCGATCTGGGACGTCGTACCGGTGGACGTCTGGACGGTGCGGTTCCGGCGTGGGAAGGACGGTATCGAGCCCTTCCAGGTCCACGAAGGCCGCGAGATCCCGCTGCCCCGCGAGCGGTTCGTGTATGTCGGCCTCGATCGGGACGGCACCAACCCCTACGGAAGGTCCATGCTGCGCGCCATTCCCTTCGTGGTCAAAATCCAGCAGCGACTCCTCGAAGACATGGCCAAGGCCACCCACAACGCGGGCTGGGCCAAGCTCCACGTCCAGTACCGGCCCGAAGAGCGCCAGCGCGGCGAGTCAGTCGAGGCCTATCACAAGCGCATCGAGACCAATTTCGCCGAACTCCGCGCCAAACTGAACACCCTGGAGACCGATCAGAACCTGGTGACCTTCGACAACGTGAGTGTGTCGCTTGTTCGCGGCGATCAGCGGTCGCAGGTCTTCTACGAGAACCACAAGGCCATTGAGGAGCAGGTCATCACCGGCATGCACCTGATGCCCATCCTCCTCGGGCGCAACTACGGCACCACCGAGACCTACGGCACGGCGCAGTTCGAGATCATCACGCGCCAGGTCACCGCCGTGAACCGCTGCGTCAAACGCCTGCTCGAACGCCTCTACAACTTCGAACTCGCTCTCATGTGGGGCAGCGCGCGCGCCGCCGTGCATATGCGCTCCCACCGCACCGCTGACATCGTGCGCGAGGCCGAAGCCCGCCGCCGCGAAATCGAAAACGCCCTCCTGCTGCGCGACGCCGGCTTCATCTCCCACGAAAGAGCCGCCGAATCGCTCGGCATCAAGGCATCCTGAAACCGTATCGTGCGGAAAGGAACTCCGATGGAACTCGAACCGTTTGTCTTCCGGCACGAAGGCGCCCTCGTTGCCACCCGCGACAGCGCTACGCTGACCGGCACGATCGACGAGGTCAACGCATTCACCCTGCGCCCTCTGACGGCCGAGGAATTCGCCGTGTTCACGCTCGACCTCTGCAACAGCCGGATCGACCGCCATTTCAGCCGCTTCCCTGAAGAAGAACTGGAGCGCATCAACGCGCTGGTTCCCGGACGCCCCCTCATGGAACGGCACGACGTGCGCGGCTCGCTGCCCCGGGGCACCTTCTTCCGGTCGCGCCTGCATGCCGACGGGGAACTCCTGTCCGTCCGGCCCGATGTGTACGTCCTGCGCACCAGCGACAACCAGGACTTCATCCTGAACATCGAGGGCGGGGTGTACCGGGAAACGTCGATCGGCTTCTCGTTCCGCAAACCCGAGTGTTCGGTGTGCGGCAAAGACCTGCGCGCGTGCGATCACATCCCCGGACGGACGTACGGCGAAAACCTGTGCCATTGCGTGCTGCGCGATGTGCTCGAGGTGATCGAGGGCTCCGTCGTCGCCTCCGGCTCCCAGGGAACCCGTTTCGTGGCGGGTACCCGGGCGCTCCGGCTCGACGACGCTCTGGCGGCGGCCCGGCGCGATTTCCACACGCCCATCGAACTGGGAGCGGGCGGACTCTGGGAGGATGAGTGATGCGGAAACGGCAATGGCTGTTCACGGTGTGCATCGCGGCCGTGTTGCTGCCGGGCCTGGGCGCTGCCCCGCGCTACCTGGAATCGCTGCGCGTCGGCGGCGGCTACGGCGACCGGGACGGCGGGCTCGATATTGATCCCGACGGAACCCTCTCGACCAACGGCGCGATCCTGGCCGAAGGCGGCGTGACCCTCCGCGGCCCCCTGCGTGCCGGTACGGAAGAACACGCCCTCACGACGGACGAAGGCCTGCTCGACGCCGGCGCCCTGGACATCCCGCCGCCCAGGATGAATCCCTGCCCGATGACGGCGATACGCTGCTGATCCACGACGCCAGCGCCGGCGCCACCCGCGAAATGTCGCGGGCCGACTTCCTCAGCGGTACCGGCGAACAACTGTGGAACGACACCGGCGACGCCATTCAGCCCGTCAACGCCCCGAGCCTTCGTATCCAGGACACGGGCGATGTGACCCTGCCCAAGGCGCTCCAGGTACAAGGCCCGCTATCCGCCGGAACCGCGTCCGGCACTTCGTACCTGGTCAAGGCGCAGTTCGAAGGCAGCGCGGCGCTCAGTTCAAGCAGCCGCAGCGCGCTCGAAGGCCAGATCGTGTGGTCGGGCGGCTTCCATTCCGGCTCCAGCATTTACGGCGTCGCGGGACACGCCACCGTCGGTTCGGGATACAGCGCGTCGGGCACGGACGTCATCGGCACGGCCGGCCGGGTGACGCCGGGGGCGCTGTTCACGACCATCAACCGGGGAATCGGCGTCCGGGGCGAGGTCCTGCTGAACCAGATGGGCGGCCTGACCAACGGCATCGCGCTGCACGGCCGGGTCACCGGCACGACGGGCACGGTGACCAACCTCTACGGCCTGTACATCGAGGACATCACGCGGGGCAGCACGGCCAACTACGCCATCTACACCGGACTCGGCGCGTGCCGGTTCGGCGACGACGTCACGATCGCCGGCGATCTCGAGGTGCAGGGCGGCGCACTGGCTGCGCCCGGCAGCCTCAGCGTGTCCGCCGGCAGCGGGGTGGGTACGTTGACGCTGGCTTCCTCGAATCTCTCCGTGACCGCGTCGCAACTCCAGCAGCAGGGCCAGGTGCGCGTCCACGACAGCACCCTGCCGGGATGCAGCCTCGACCGCACCGGCACCCCCGTCAGCGGCACCACCATCGGCACAGTCACGTTTCGCGGACTCAACAGCGCCTCCGCCCCCGTCTCGTATGCGGTGATTGCCGGCAAAATGCAGCACATCGCCGACGACAGCGAAGCGGGCCAGCTCGAGTTCCGGCTCCTGGACGGCGGCGCCCAGGCAACGGCGTTGCGCCTGGACGGTTCGGACGCGGTCTTTGCCGCGGACGCCTCGGTCGGCGGAGCGCTCAGTACCCCGGCTCTCGTC
>Ga0116148_1005332_pt1 | contig 10768 bp, 9 predicted proteins | sample AD_UKC055_MetaG_FD_89786 | JGI IMG/M metagenome (GOLD analysis project Ga0116148, IMG submission 89786) | Active sludge microbial communities of municipal wastewater-treating anaerobic digesters from USA - AD_UKC055_MetaG | ecosystem: Engineered > Bioreactor > Anaerobic > Digestate | place: USA... | reverse complement strand
TTCGCGAATGAGAGTCGGCTTGGATTTTTTTACGCTGATCGCTAAAAATCCAAACCGACGGTAAACCGTGTGATTTAGATTTTCCCCGCGCAGCATTCGAAGAACAATAGTGTAGAAGGGAATGTGGGCAAGGAGTATCATAAGCTGAACAGATTGGAGTGAGGCATGATGGACTTGAGCGTTGCACAGAAACTATAAATAGTAGACTATCTGTGCGAATCAGTAACGAGGAGCTATGACACGGAAAGAAGACAGGCTCTATGTGATCGCCGAGCGGCAGCAGGGGTTCTTCACGGCTGCGCAGGCGGTGGCGTGCGGCTATCCGACGTCCAGCCATGTGTATCACCTCAAGGCCGGGACCTGGCTGCGGGAATACCGGGGTATCTTCCGCCTTGTGAGGTTCCCGATGTCGGACGACGCGCAGTATGTCCTTTGGACACTGTGGTCGCGCAATCGGCAGGGCGTGCCGCAGGGCGTCTACTCGCACCAGACCGAGAGACGGCCTATGGTCAGTACTCTCGCGGTTTGACATTCTTTCTAAGAACGCTTATATTCCACTCCACTTATTCATATCGGGAGTGGATATGACGCAACTCAAACTCGACAAACTGGTCGCGGGGGCTCACCCTGGCGGCACTTTTACAGCCAGCGAGGCCCGACGCGCCGGCATTTCCCCACGCACGCTCGATCGGCTTCGTCAGGCGGGGGAAGTCACGCGAATCTCGCGGGGGGTTTACCAAATGACGGATGCCCAAGACGCGGCCTCGCCCGACTACGCGGTCATCGCGAAACGCGTTCCCACGGGGGTCGTCTGTCTGCTTTCGGCGCTCTACCACCACGACCTCACGACGGAGATACCGCGCGAGATCTTTCTGGCCGTCAGTCGCAACGCCAACGTTCCCCGCATCGACTACCCCCGCGTTCGCGTTTTCCGCATGTCGGCGGCATCGTTTGCCGTAGGCATTGAACGTAAAGTCGTTGGTGGCGTCGATATACGGGTGTACTCGGCCGAAAAGACCCTCGCGGATTGCTTCAAGTTCCGAAACCGCATCGGTCTTGACGTAGCCGTCGAGTCGCTGAAAGCCTATATGGGGCGGCGCGGGCGTAACATCGAGCGGGTTCGGAAGATGGCCAAGGTCTGCCGCGTCGAGAAGATCATTTATCCTTATCTGGAGGCCCTCGTATGACGGACTGCGCAGCTTCCAATCGGCAAAAGCTTCTGAACATGTCCCGCGCGACCGGCCGGGGTTTTCAGGAGCTGGTGCAGTATTTCGCGATGTCGCGTTTCCTTTATCGCCTTTCCAAGTTGGAGGCTGCGGACCGTTTCATTCTCAAAGGCGCCCTTCTGCTTCATGCGCTGGAGATCGCACACGCCCGCTCAACGCTGGACATTGACCTGCTGGGGCGGTTCTCCAATGATCCAGAAGCGATTACGGCTGTGGTTGCCGCTGCCATCGGTCAAACTGTGGAGCCGGACGGGCTCGTGTTTCAGGCAAACTCTATCCAGATTTCCGATATCACGGGAGAGGCCGAATACATGGGCAGGCGGGTCCGGTTCACCGGGATGCTTGGCGTCATCCGGATTCCCATGCAGATCGATATCGGCTTCGGTGACTCGCCCATTCCGCCTCCGACTTGGATCGAAACCCCCACGTTGCTCGGTTACGCATCGGGCAGGATGCTTGGTTACGCGCCAGAAACGACCATTGCCGAGAAAGCTCACGCCATCATCCAACTCGGGATGCTTAACAGCCGGATGAAGGATTTCTACGATATCCGGCTCCTGTCACACGCGGGCACGCTCGATGAAAAGAACCTCGTTGCGGCCCTGGCCGCGACGTTCACCACGCGCGGGTCACCCGTGCCAGCCGAATCGGTTGTATTTACCGACGCCTTTCTTGACGACGCCTCAAAACAGACACAGTGGGCGGCTTTCCTAGGCAAGCGACAAATCCAAGACGCGCCGCAACGTTTCTCGGAAATTGCCCGTGAGGTGGTCGGATTTCTAAAGCCCCTTCTGGCTCGGGCACGCGAGAGACAAAACTCAGGAGGGTAGGGATGTTTCTGTTGTCGTCGGCGCGTCGCGCAGGATCTGCCGATTTTTCGTGTAGATAGGGGGTGGAGGAGTTATGAGCAACACAGTCAGTTTCAATGTCACATCCGGGCCGATGAAGGGTAAAGCGTTCGAGTTTACCGAGCATGACACGTTCATCTTTGGACGGGGGGAGGAGTGCCATTGCCGCCTGCCGGATGACGGGCAGGTGTCGCGGCGGCATTTCATCGTGGAGGTAAATCCGCCGGATGCGCGGATCAAGGACTTCGGGAGTTTGACTGGCACGCATGTGAACGGCAAGAAGATCGGAAGCCGTGAGAAGGGCGAGACACCGGAGCAGGGACAGCAGCGGAAATCGCCCGAGGTTGATCTTAAGGACGGCGATGAGTTGACGGTCGGGCAGTCGAAACTGGCCGTGAAGATCGTGGGGGCGGCAGGCAAAGGCCCGCTGCTGTGCTCCCGCTGCGGCAAGGACGCGGGGGGCGAGGCGGGCGGACGAAGGGACGGCGCTTTCATTTGTCTGGCCTGCCGACAGAGCCTGCAGATCGATCCGGCGGCAGCTTTGCTTGAGATGTTGGGCAAGGATGAGGCGAAGAGGAACGCGGGGGCAGGCGGGACGCCCGTCCAGCAGAACGCGGAGAAGGGGGCGCCGACGGTGTCCGGTTACCGGATCGGGAAGCGCCTAGGCATCGGCGGTTTCGGCGCGGTGTATAAGGCAGAGCGGGAGTCGGACGGCCATCCCGTGGCGATCAAGGTGATGCTGTCGCGGGTGGCGGTCGACGAGTCTTCGCGCCTGAAGTTCGCGCATGAGGTCAAACTCTTGGAGGCCCTGCGGCACGGCAACATCGTTTCGCTGATCTCGTCGGGATCGGCTGGCGGCGCATTCTATTTCGTGATGGAGTACTGCCCCGGCGGTAGTGTGGCGGATTATGCGGCCGCACGCGGCGGCAAGCTGTCGGCGAAGGCCGTTTTGCCTATTCTTCGTCAGGCGCTGGAAGGGCTGGCCTACGCGCATGCGCAGGGCGTGGTTCACCGCGACCTGAAGCCGGCGAACATCCTGCTGACCGGAAAACCGGAGAGTCCGGTGGCCAAGATATCCGATCTCGGGCTGGCGAAGAACTTCGACAAGGCGGGGTTCAGCGGCATGACGGTCACGGGGGCGTATGCGGGCACGCCGGTGTTCATGCCGAAGGAGCAGATCACGAATTTCAAGTACGTGAAGCCGGTGACGGACGTCTGGAGCTTCGGAGCGACCGCTTACAACATGCTGACCGGGCTGACGCCGCGTGATTTCCCGCGCGGGTGCGATCCGATGGAGGTGGTGCTGCGGGGCGAGATCATTCCGATCCGCAAGCGCGATCCTCAGATTCCGGCACCGCTCGCCGAGGTGATAGACAAGGCGATACTGGCGAGCCCGAAGGACCGCTATCAGAATGCGGCTGAGATGTTGGCGGCGCTGGGGAAGGTGGCGCTATGACCGGTGTGGCAGGTGTCAGCGACCGGGGAAGCGTGCGGGCTGAAAATCAGGACGCTTGGCGGGCCGATGAGTCGCTCGGGCTTGTCGTTGTCGCCGACGGCATGGGCGGCGGGCCGGCTGGGGCGCAAGCGGCGGCGATTGTGGCGGAGCGGTTGCCGGAGTTGGTGCGGCGAAGGATGGGTGGGGGGAAGCGTCTCACGACGCCACCACAAACGGGAGAGGGAACGCGTGGTGTGTTGCGACGCAGGGCGGCGAGGAGGCTGTTGCGCGAGGCGGTCTTGGAGTTGAGTCGGGAGATTCTGCGGGCGAGCGAGGACGATCCGGAGCGTAAGGGCATGGGCGCGACCGCGGTCGCGGCGTGGCGGTGCGGCCCGGTTGTGCATGCGGCGCATCAGGGTGACAGCCGGGCGTATCTGTTCCGGGGCGGTGTCTTGAACAAGCTGACGGCGGACCACTCGATTGTGGCTCTGCTGGTGCGTAGCGGCGAGATCACAGAAGAAGAAGCGGGCAAGCATCCGGCACGCGGTCAACTGACGCGGTTCGTGGGAATGCCGGGGGACGTGTATTGCGAAGTACAGACGTTGATGATCAAGGATGGGGACAGGCTGTTGCTCTGCACGGATGGTTTGTGGGGTGTTGTAAACGATGACGAGATCGCGGCAGCATTGGCACGTCAGGCAGAACCCGAGAGTGTTTGCGGTGAGCTGATCGAGTTGGCGAAGCGGCGCGGCGCGCCGGACAATGTGACAACGGCGGTTTGGGATTTGGGAGACGCATTATGACTCTGTCATTGGCGGTTCAGGTGGTGTGGCGCATGGCGGTGAAGGAGGTGATCGCGTCGCGTCACGAGAAGATCGAGCCGGAGCATCTGTTTGAGGCGGCTACGCGGGGCAAGGATTTTACAGGGGAGAAGGCGCTTGAAGAACTGCGAGGGAGGGGCATGGATGTCGAGGCTCTAGCTGCGGAGTTGTGCACTGGCCCGGATGCGCTTGAGAAGGCCGGCCTTAACCCAGTCAAGTTGCGGCGGGCGGTCAGGGACAAACTGGGCGCGGGTACGTTTGACTGGGCGTCAAAAAGCGATGATGTGGTTCACCGTTCCGACCGTACGAAAAAGGTTTTTGCGGAGGCGGAGAAGTTTTCGGCGGCTTTGAAGGAGCCATCCGTGACTGTCCGCGCGCTGTTCGCCGCCCTGCTTGCGGATGACACCTCGCCTGTGTGCACGGTGATCAGAGAAGAGGGGGCGGACTTGGCCAAGATCAGGGCTTCGCTGGTGCCTAGCGTCGGAGGAAAACCTGTAGCGCAGGCCGCTAAGGCGGATGAATCCGGGGATGCGTCATCGGGATCGTTGCTGGACCGGTTCGGCAGGGATCTCACGGCTGAGGCGAGGGCGGGGAAACTGCCTCCGGTGATCGGACGCCGGAAGGAGCTCTTGCAGGTGATCCAGACGTTGGCCCGGAAAACCAAGAATAATCCGTTGCTGGTTGGCGAGCCTGGAGTCGGCAAGACGGCGATTGTCGAGTCGTTGGCGCAACGGATCGCGCAGGGCAAGGACGGGCAAGTCCTCAAGGGTAAGCGCCTTGTGGAATTGAACGTGGGTGCGCTGGTGGCCGGGACCAAGTACCGCGGCGAGTTTGAGGAGCGCGTAAAGAAGTTGCTGGAAGAGGTCAAGGCGACGCCTGACCTGATCGTGTTCATCGACGAAATTCACATGCTGATCGGCGCGGGCGACCGCAAGGGTGGCATGGATGCGGCCAACCTGCTGAAACCTGCCCTCGCACGGGGAGACTTCACGTGCATCGGGGCGACTACGCTGGACGAGTACCGTACCCATATCGAGAAAGATGCGGCACTGGAACGGAGGTTCGAGAAGATCGTTGTTCCGGAGCCGAGTCGTGACGAGACGCTCAAAATCCTTGAAGGTCTGTGTGAGCGCTTCGAAAAACATCATGGGGTGACGATTGCGGGTGGAGCGCTAGAGGCGGCGGTGGACCTCGCCATCCGTTTTGACGCGGATCATCGGTTGCCGGACAAGGCGATTGACTTGATCGACCGCGCCTGCGCCCAGCTTTGCATCCCCGGCTTGAGCATTCAGAGTGACAAGCCGGCTGTGGGTCGCGGCGAGGTTTCCAAAAAGGATGTGGTGGCGGTGTTGTCCGAGAAAACGGGTATCCCGGTAAACCTGATTGCAGGGGCGCTGCAGGGAGATGCCAAGTCCAACCTGACGGGGCTTAAGGAGCGGCTTTCAGTACGTGTGATCGGTCAGGACGAGGCGATCAGGCGCGTCTGTGAGCGGCTTATGCTGGCCCAGACGGCGCTGGTTGAACGCCGGGGGCCGTTGGGGGTGTTCCTTTTCATGGGGCCGTCAGGGGTCGGAAAAACGGAACTGGCACGCGCTTTGGCAAGTGAGCTGTTCGGGTCTGAACAGACGATGATCCGCCTCGACATGTCCGAGTATATGGAACAGCACAGCGTGTCACGGCTGATCGGTTCGCCGCCGGGGTATGTCGGACACGAGGAGGAAGGACAGTTGACAGGAGCGTTAAGGACGACGCCTTATTCGATTGTCCTTTTGGATGAGATAGAAAAGGCTCATCTACGGGTGGCCGACCTTTTTCTCCAAGTGTTTGACGACGGACGCATAACGGACGCGAAAGGGCGAGCCGTGGATGCCAAGAACGCGATTTTCATCATGACGTCGAATCTCGGGGCACAGCCGTCGATCAAACACAAGCCGATGGGCTTCAATGCGGTGGTTGCTCCTGACGTGGTAAATGCTCCAGCTAGGGAGAATGACGATCTTAAGAAACATTTCAGACCGGAGCTGATCAACCGGATTGACGAGGTGATCGAGTTTGAGCAACTCGGACGGCAGGAGGTCGCCTTGATCGCCGAGATGAGGATGAAGACCTTGTCACAGGCGCTTCAGGCAAAACACGGGGTGTCGCTGCTCTATGACCAAGCCGTGATCGACCGCTTGTGTGAGGAAGGCTTCAGCGCCGAGTTCGGAGCGAGAGAGTTGAGCCGGGCAGTTCAGCGGCTCATCGAGATCCCAGTGGCCAGACTTGTGGCGACGCACTCCGACTTGGATAATTGTCGCATTCGGTGCGTATTGGAGAATGAGCGCATTGACGTCAGCATTGTGCAGAAGAGCGATATGTGACGAAAGGCTGACGGCGGGGCTGGCCGGCTCGCAGGTCCGGTCCTACTGGGGCATCGGGCGCGGCGGTGTGGATGGTTGCGCGGAATCACGGACGGGACGCATGTGCAACGGGGGAGAAAGAGGTTTGCAGGTGCGGTTTTGCGCAGGGTTTGGAGAATAGGGGTGACGTGATGAAAAAGAGGGTGGTTGACAGATGTCTAATAGTGGTATAAATTATGACCACTTTGCGCTGAAAGTAGTCTAATAGACGACCACTTTAAGGAGAGTGTATGGACGTTGTTGACATTCTCAAAGAGATGATTCTGGATTTCCAGCAGCATCGGCCGACTGCTGGAGTGCCCCGTCAACTGGCGTACAAAACGATGCGGGGAAAGGCGTTGGTCTGTATCGGTGTCAGGCGGTGCGGCAAGTCCACACTGCTCAATCAGATCGTGGGGACGTATTTGGGTCAGGGTGTGCCGGCGGAGAATCTGCTGTATGTGAATTTATTCGATGACCGTCTGCAGGAACTGAGTCAGGGCAAGCTCGACCTTGTCCTCGAGGCGTATTTCTCCCTTTATCCGGAAAAGAAGGGCGTTGAAGAGATCCTTTGCTTTTTCGACGAGATTCAGGAGGTCTGCAACTGGGAGCCGTTCGTCGACCGCCTGATGCGGACTGAAAAGTGCCAGGTGTTCATCACCGGCTCGTCGGCCCGGATGCTCTCGAAGGAGATCGCTACCCAGATGCGGGGGCGTTCGCTGGCGTGGGAACTGTTTCCCTTCTCTTTTGCCGAATGGCTGGCTTACAAAGGGGTCAAAGGCAAGCCGGGAACCTCCCGCTATCGATTGTTGACGAAGAAGGCCTTTGAGGAGTACTGGGAACGCGGCGGATTTCCGGAAGTGCGGGATGCCGAGCCGCGGCTTTGGGTGATGACCCATCAGGAGTATTTCAAGGCGATCATCTTGCGCGATATCGTGCAGCGCCACGATGTCGGACACCCGCAGGCGGTGATGGATCTGGCCCATCGGCTGATGAACCAGATCGGCTCGGCTTACTCCGTCAACAGCCTGACGGGCTATTTGAAGTCGGTCGGGCACAGGACGGCGAAAGCGTTTGTCCGCGATTGCATGCAGTGGTTTGAGGACGCGTTTTTCCTTTTCAGCGTCAAGCTGTTTGACGCATCCGTCGCCCGGCAGAATGTGAATCCCAGAAGAATTTACTGTGTGGATCACGCGCTGGTCCGTTCCGTGGGCACGGGGATTCTGGTCAATTCCGGACATCTGCTGGAGAACGTGGTCTTTTGTCATTTGCGCCGGCGTAGTGAGGCCATTCACTACTATCGCACAGGAAGCGGACGGGAGGTTGACTTTATTTGGCGGGAGGGGGCGAGACCGTGGCAGTTGCTGCAGGTGTGCGAGTCGCTCGTTCGCCCCGAGACGCGGAACCGGGAGTTGGCCTCGCTTCGGGAGGCCATGCGCGAGCAGGGGCTGAACTGCGGAGTGATCGTCACTCGGGAGGAGCGTGAGACGCTGACGGTTGAAGAGGGCCATGTCAGCGTTGTTCCGATATGGCAGTTCTTATTGTTCTGAAAAAGGCGAGGATAAGGTGTTGAGGTATGAGAAAGAAGCCTGGGCGGAACGGCCCGGAAGGGTGCTCGCCGGCGTGGACGAGGCCGGGCGGGGGTGCCTGGCCGGACCGGTGGTCGCGGGGGCGGTCGCGATGCCGGCCGACCTCGCCGAAAGCCTCTACGCCGGCAGTCTGGCGGGATTGACCGACTCGAAGCAGCTCAGCGCCCCGCGCCGCGAGACCTTCTTCGCGATCCTGACCGCCACGCCGGGCGTGGCCTGCGCCACCGGCTGGTGCAGCGCGGCGGAGATCGACCGGCTGAACATCCTGGCCGCGACGCACCTGGCGATGCGGCGCGCGCTGGAGGCGCTGCCCGTCATGCCCGGCTTCGCGCTGGTGGATGGCCTGCCGGTCAAACGGCTGCCCTGCGCCTCCGCCGCGATCGTTCAGGGCGACGCCAAAAGCTTCCTGATCGCGGCCGCCAGCGTGGTCGCCAAAGTCAGCCGTGACCGCTACATGGTGCAGGCTGGCGAACGCTACCCGCAGTACGGATTCGCCGAGCACAAGGGCTACGGCGTCCACGCGCATATGGCCGCGCTCTTCCGCCACGGCTCCTGCCCCGAACACCGCCACACCTTCCGGCCGGTGCAGGACGCTGATCAAAAGCTTACTGGTTTTGAGTTCTGATACCACTGCCGAAAGGTATATGGACTAAACGGGCGGTCCCACACACAGGGAGGGACGAGCGTCTGCTCGTCCAAGAGCAAGCAGACGCTTGCCCCTCCCGTGTGCCTGATGCCCGTATATAGTCTAAGAACTTTTCGGCAGTGGTATGAGGCGGCGGGAGACGGGGAAATTTTAACGCAGAGACTCAGAGATTCAGAGACGCAGAGGTTATTTGGGGAACAGCGGGCAGTAGGTTTGCACGTCAGACACGTGCTCGGCTCGCATACCGCTTGCCGACTGCGATGAGATTGCGTCGGTCAAAAGATCATGCTTTTAGGAATACGGAAGCAGAGTTCGCCTTTGCCGCCCACATTTTCACAGGGGAGCGTCAGCTCAAGATCGTCGCCGGGCCGTTCGTCGCAGAGGAAGAGGATCAGATCGCAGGCCGTCGCGTCCGGAAGCAGTTCCGATGTGCGCACGGTCCCTACGGGATCATTCTCAACTCCGAATGAAACCAGACTGTAGGAATGGCCGTCAGCCCGTTTCAGGCAGGCGCGCCTGGTGTCGGTCAGCGATTCGGCAAGGTGCCAGGGGTGCAGCCGGATCGGTGTTTTGCCGGTGTTGGTCAATTCGACGCGCACGCAGCACACCGGCGTTTCTGTCGGAGCGATACGCTGAAGCGCGGCCTGATAGATATCCGGGCAGCCGAAGCGGATGTCTGTGACCGTCACCGCAACGTCCACGCCGCGCGCGTGTATCGTCTTCGGAGCGTCTGCCGTGCGACGCTGCGTGACCCACGCATTGAGAACACTCGAACCAAACCCTCCGCTGACTGCTGCTTGTGAACCGGATGTTCGGGTGTGCATCTGCCATGCGACGACGGTAGCCCCCGCTGCCAGCAAAACCACGAACAGCCCCGCCGCACCACGATGACGCGGCCGGTTCGGACGGCCGACGTGATGTCCATCGGACGATGCCGGCAAAGTGACCGACGACTTGCAAAACGGGCAGGGCATCGTCTGGCCCGCCTCTTCAGGCGAGTAGGTAATCACCTTGCGGCACAGATTGCATACGTAAGCCTTGTCTTTAAACATGACGGCGTCCCTTGTTATTGGAGGGTGAGCCAGGTCCGCCGATGCCGCCGTTGAGCGTGAGGTCTCCACTGCCGGAGATGAAGAATTGTACGCCGCCGTCAAACCAGAGGTCGCGGTCCGTCGCGCTGTTGCCGCCCTTGTATTCGGTGATGCTGTTCAGGCGGATGGTGCCGGCCTCGCGCGTGGTCGGCGCACCGAAAGAGCACGCTTCGCCCAGATTTTTGAGCGAGTTGTAATAGACGCGACCACCGCCGCTGAGGATCGTCTGGCCGGTATAGGTGTTGAGGCCGTTGAGCGTGAGGTTGCCGGCGCCGCTTTTCGTCAGGCCGTAGGGACCGCTGATGACGCCACTGGAGGTGATGGCATGATTGCTGTCGGCCGTGACCGCCAGGTCGGCACCCAGCGCGACCGGCAGCGCAAGCGTGTCGGTGATGGCGGCCGCGGTGGTTGCGGCCGTGAGCGGACCGGTCAGCGTGATGCCGTTGCCCGAGAGGGTGAACGCGGCGGTGTTGTTGAGCGCGAGGCCGGCAAAGGCGGTGCCGGCGGGAAAGTTATTGGCGATCGTTTTTTTGAGTGTCATGACCCTGTTCTCCTTGCCGTTGAGGATATGAAAGAACAGGGGGAACGTCAACCCTGTGAATAGTGTATCCGGTAATCGGCTAGTGGCAGGGATACGCGAGTCGAATGCGTGTTTGATGCGAAGCACAGTCGGGCGAGGGCGGCGGCGGGGAGACGGACGATGGGCTGCGACCGGTTTGTGGAGTGCGGGAGCT
>Ga0116148_1005330_pt1 | contig 10772 bp, 8 predicted proteins | sample AD_UKC055_MetaG_FD_89786 | JGI IMG/M metagenome (GOLD analysis project Ga0116148, IMG submission 89786) | Active sludge microbial communities of municipal wastewater-treating anaerobic digesters from USA - AD_UKC055_MetaG | ecosystem: Engineered > Bioreactor > Anaerobic > Digestate | place: USA... | reverse complement strand
TGGGCATCACCGACTACGCCCAGAAGCAGCTCGGTGATATCGTTTTTCTAGAGCTGCCAGAGGTGGGAAGGCACGTCGAGAAGGGCGACCAGGTGGGAACGGTGGAGCCGGTCAAGGCGGTGTCGGAGAACTTCGCGCCGCTGGCCGGCACGGTGAAGGAGGTCAACGCCGCCCTCACCGAGAAGCCCGAAGGGATCAACCAGGACGCGCACGGCAGCTGGATGGTGGCGATCGAGCCCGACTCGCCGGGCGATGCCGCCCAGCTGATGGACTCCGCGCAATACGCAGAGCTGGTCAAGTGACCCACCGCTACATGCCCATCACGGAAGAGGACGCGCGGCGGATGCTCGAGGCCATCGGGGTTTCGAGCATCGACGCGCTGTTCGAGCCGGTTCCCGAGCGGGTGCGGCTCCAGCGCGCGCTCGACCTGCCGCCCGCCGCCTCGGAGCCCGACTTGATGGCGCACCTCGCGGCGCTTGCCGCCCAGAACGCCGACGCGACCCGGTACGCGGTCTTCCTGGGCGCGGGCGCCTACCGGCACGTGGCCCCCGCCTTCGTCGACCAGCTGCTGCTGCGCTCGGAGTTCTACACCGCCTACACGCCCTACCAGCCGGAGATCTCGCAGGGCACCCTCCAGGCGATCTTCGAGTTCCAGACGCTCGTCTCCCTGCTGTTCGGCACCGACCTCGCCAACGCCTCCATGTACGACGGCAGCACCGCCGCCGCGGAGGGGGCGACGATGGCGTGCCGGATGACCAGGCGCGACCGCATCGTGGTGGCGAAGACCGTGCACCCGCACTACCGCGAGGTGCTGGTCACCTACGCCGCGAACCTGGGGCTCGAGATCGTGGAGGTGGGCTACCGCGAGGACGGCACGCTCGACACGCAGGCGCTCGAGGAGGCTTCCCGCGGGGCTGCGGTGGTGCTGTTCCAGTACCCCAACTTCTTCGGCATCGTCGAAGACCCCCGCCCGATCGTGGAGCTGGCCAGACGCGCCGGCGCGATGACGGTGGCGGCGGTCACCGAGCCGGTGGCGATGGGGCTGCTCGCGCCTCCCGGTGCGCTCGGCGTCGACATCGTCGCGGCGGAGCTGCAGGCCTTCGGCGTGCCGGTCGGGTTCGGCGGACCGCACGTGGGGGTGCTGGCGGCGAGCGAGAAGTGCATGCGGCAGATGCCCGGCCGGTTCGTCGGCCAGGCGCGCGACACCGAGGGACGGATTGGCTACGTGCTGACGCTGGCGACCCGCGAGCAGCACATCCGGCGCGAGAAGGCGACCTCGAACATCTGCACCAACTCGGGGCTGATGGCTTTGGCGGCGACCATCTGCATGGCCGCCTATGGGAAGGAGGGGCTGTCCGAGCTGGCACGCCTCAACTTCGACAAGGCGCACTACGCGCACGCGGCGCTCGCCGGCGCGGGGCTGCGCCCCCGCTTCGCGGCGCCGTTCTTCAACGAGTTCGTGGTGGGCGGCCTGGGCGACGCGGCCGCGGTCCAGCACCGGCTGCTCGATCGTCAGATCGTGGCAGGGCTGCCGCTGGGGCCGTACTACCCCGAGCTGGCCGACTCGCTGCTGGTCGCGGTGACCGAGGCGAACCCGGTGCAGGAGATCGACGCGCTGGCGCGCGCGCTGAAGGGCTGAGGCGGCGAAGGGACCATGACGACACCGGATCGACGCGATGAACTCGTCTTCAACCTGACCTCGCCGGGCCGGCGGGGCTACTCGCTGCCGGCGCGCGACGTGCCGGAGGCGCCACTCGAGGGGGCGCTCCCCGAGGGGTTGGCGCGCGAGGCCGTGGAGGGCTTTCCCGAGCTGACCGAGGTCGGCCTCGTCCGCCACTTCACGCGCCTCTCCACCTGGAACTACGGGGTTGACACCGGCATGTACCCGCTCGGGTCGTGCACGATGAAGTACAACCCGAAGCTGAACGAGGCCGCGGCAAGGATGCCCGGCTTCGCCGCGCTTCACCCGCTGACGCCGGACGAGGCGTCGCAGGGCGCCCTGGGCGTCATGTACGCGCTCGCGCAGATGCTGGCCGAGATCACCGGCCTGCCCGCGGTGACGCTGCAGCCGGCGGCCGGCGCCCACGGCGAGCTGACCGGGATGATGATGATCCGCAAGCATCTCATCACCCGCGACGGCAGCCCGCGCAAGCTCGTCTTGATTCCCGACTCGGCGCACGGCACCAACCCGGCGAGCGCCCACTTCTGCGGGTACCAGGTGCGGGAGATCAAGTCGTCTCCCCGCGGCACCCTCTCGGTGTCGGCCCTTGCCGAGGCGATGACCGACGAGGTCGCCGCGCTGATGCTCACCAACCCGAACACGCTCGGGATCTTCGAGGAGGAGATCTGCGAGGTGGCGCGGATCGTCCACGCCAAGGGGGGCCTGGTCTACTGCGACGGCGCGAACATGAACGCTCTCGTCGGGCGGGCGAGGCCGGGCGACTTCGGCATGGACATCATGCACCTGAACCTGCACAAGACCTTCTCGACGCCGCACGGCGGCGGAGGGCCGGGTTCGGGCCCGGTGGTCGCGATCAAGGCGCTGGAGCCGTACCTGCCCACACCCGTGATCGTCGCCACCCCCGACGGGCTGCGCCGGGACTACGATCGCCCGCTGTCGGTGGGCCGCGTGAAGGCGTTCCAGGGTAATTTCGGGATGGTGCTGCGCGCCTACGCGTACATCCGGACGCTCGGGCCCGACGGCATCCGGGCGACGGCCGACAACGCGGTGCTGAACGCGAACTACCTGCGGGTGAAGCTTCGCGACGACTACGACGTGCCGTACGACCGCCTCAACATGCACGAGGTGATCTTCTCCGACCACCACCAGAACGCCCACGGCGTGACGACGCTCGACATCGCCAAGCGCCTGATCGACTACGGCTTCCACCCGCCGACGGTGTACTTCCCGCTCATCGTGCACGGCGCGCTGATGGTCGAGCCGACCGAGAGCGAGGGGCTGGAGGAGTTGGAGCGGTTCGTGGAGGTGATGAAGCGGATCGCGGAAGAGGCCCGCACCGAGCCCGGCCTGCTCAAGAAGGCGCCGGTCACCACCCGCCGCAGCCGCTTCGACGAGGCCGCCGCCGCCCGGAAGCCCGTGCTGCGTTGGAAGAAGGAATAGCCGGGGCGGGCAGGCGGGAGAGACCGCCTGCCCGCCGCCCCTCGCCGCCGTTCACAGTCCTTCCGGAATCCTCCGGCGGAACTCCGCCAGCAGCTTCCTGGTGGCCGGGCCGGGACGTCCGGTGCCCACCTTCCGATCGTCAACCTGCACGATCGGCACGATCTCTCGCGTCGTGCTGGTCAGGAACAGCTCGTCGGCGCCGAACAGGTCGTCGTCGTGGAGCGTCGTCTCGCGGACCGGGATGCCTGCCGAGTCTCCGCACTCGAACACGAATTCACGCGTGATCCCGGCCAGCAGCCCGGCCTCGAGGGGTGGCGTCACCGCCTCGCCGCCCTTGACCACGAACAGGTTCGACTGCGAGCACTCGGAGACCTCGCCCCGGTAGTTGCGCATGATCGCCTCGAAGCCGCCCTGGCGCGTGGCCTGCTGCCACGCGAGCGCGTTGTTCAGCAGGTTGTTCGACTTGATCAGCGGGTTGACCGAGCCGGGGTGGTTTCGGACGACCGGGACCAGGATGACCTTCACTCCCTGGTCGTAGGCCTCGGGCGGGGGATCCACCTGCGGCTTCACGATGATCACGACGGTCGGGGCGGGGCAGGAGCGGACGTCGTAGGTGATGGCGCCGGCGCCGCGCGTGAGGAGGACGCGGATGTACATCTCCAGGCCGTCGCCCTCCGGCCCCTGGCCCTGGTAGAAGCGATCGGCAGTCTTCCGGATCTCGCCGAGGAGGTACTCGTCGGTGAAGGGGACCTCGAGGTCGATCATCGCGGCGGAGCGGCGCATCCGCGCCATGTGCCGGCCGTAGAGGAACGGGGCGCGGCCGTAGGTGCGCATCACCTCGTACACGCCTTCGCCGTACAGGAATCCATGGTCGAGCACCGGGATGACAGCCTCGCTCTCTCCGGTGATGCGGCCGTTCACGTAAATCGTCGCTCCCATCGAGCCCTCCAGAATACGCGGCCCCGCCGACCTCGGCGCCTAGCCCCGAGCCCTAGCCCCTAGCCCCTAGCCCCTAGCCCCTAGCTCCACCAGGTGCCGCGCGAGGACGCGCAGGGGGTCCAGAAGCGGGACACCGGCCCCTTCGAGCGCCTCGTGGCACAGCGACAGCTCCGTGCAGGCGACCATCACGACCTCGGCCCCACGATCGCGGAGCCGGCCGACGACCGGCAGCAGGATCGGCGCGGCCTCCGCGGGCCGGCCGAGCTTCACCTCGAGGATTGCGTCGGCGACGAGCTGCTGATCGGCCGGCGCCGGCCGCACCCACTCGGCCACGCGGCCGCCCGCCCGCCCTTCGTACACCTGCTCGGCCAGCGTGCCGATCGTAGCCAACAGGCCGACCCGTCGGCCCGGCCCGTGTGCCGCGACCAGCGCGTCGAGTCCGAGGGCCGCCATGTCGAGGATCGGGACCTCGATCCCCTCCTGGATTTCTTTCAGCCTGGCGTGGGCGGTATTGCAGGGAATCGCGATGCAGGTTGCTCCGGCGCGTGCCACCAGCGCTGCGGCGGCTCGCACGGCCCCCGCGTACCGCCGGCCGCCGTCCTCGGCGAGCGACCTCATGCGCTCGGGGATGTGCGGGTTGGTGAAGCACACCACCTCGAGATGATCCTGGTCGCGCCCGGCCGGCGTCGCCTCCACGATCAGCCGCTGCAGGTAGACCCCGGCCATCGGCCCCATGCCGCCGACGATCCCGATGCGGAAGGGGACGGGCCCGGCGAGGGCGTCCTCGGGCGATGGCGATCCTGTCATGGAGTGTGCGTCCCGGAGGCGGTGGAGCAGGCGGCTCGTGCGGCCACGGCAGCCGACCCGCCAGAGTACTCCCACCGGGGCCGCAGCCGCAAGTCGGTGGAGGGAGGTCTCGCGCTGCGCGGTTGACACACCTCCGCACCGGGCGGAAGATCGCCGGGATGAAACCGCTCCAGGTCCTCGTCCTGCTTGCCGCTGCCGCCTTCGCCGCCTGCAACTCGAAGCCGTCGACGCCCGCGTCGCCGTCCGAGACGGTGACCGGGCTGACGATCTCCCCCGCCACCGATTTTCTCAAGCTGAAGGGCACCGAGCGCTTCACCGCCACCGCGCGCCTCGGCGACGGGAACACGCGCGACGTGACGGCCCGCTGGAGCAGCGACGCCGTCCACATCGCGACGGTCGACGGCGGGGGCCTCGTCACCGCGGTCGGCGTCGGCTCGGCCACGATCGTCGCCGACTACGAGGGGCAGAGAGCCACGCGGCTGATCCAGGTGCTGCCCGACTACGCCGGCCGCTGGGCAGGCGAGTTCGTGGTGGGCGAGTGCTCGGTGAGCGGCGCCTTCCAGGCGCAGTGGTGTCAGCAGATCCGGGCCTCGTCCCCGTTCCCCGCGCGCCTCGACCTGGTCCAGACCCGGAACGCGATCAGCGGCTCCTGGACCCTGCAGGAAGACGCTACCAGCACGGTTACCGGGACCGTCGAGTCGAACGGCACCCTCAGGTTGCAGGGAAGCGTCCATCGCGGGGACGTGACCACGACAATCTCGTCGTGGGAGTCCACGACCGCCGACAACGCGGTGATGACCGGCGGCTTCACGTTGACCTGGAAGGCCGGCCTGCCGGGCCAGGCCACGACCGAGGTCACGCTGCGGAACTTCAGGAAACGGCCATGAGAGTGCTGAGCGCCGAGCAGATGCGGGAGGCCGATCGAAGGACGATCGAGGAGATCGGCATCCCCTCGGTCGTCCTGATGGAGAACGCGGGGCGCCAGGTGGTGTCTGCGCTGCAGGCGGCCTTCGAGCATCTCGCCTCCCTCCGGGTCGCGGTGCTGGCGGGGCGCGGCAACAACGGGGGCGACGGCTTCGTGATCGCCCGCGTGCTCGGTCAACGGGGCGTGGACGTCACGGTGTTCGTCCTCGGCGGGCTGGCGGACGTGCGGGGCGACGCCCGCGTGAACCTCGAGATCCTCGGGCGGCTCGGGTCGCCTGTGGTCGAGGTGCCCGGTGAGGAGGCCTGGGAACTGCACGCGTCCGAGCTGGGGGCGTGCGACCTGGTCGTGGACGCCATGTTCGGCACCGGGCTGAAGACGCCGCTCAGCGGCTTCTACGAGACGGTGGTCGCCGACCTCAACAGCCTCGACGCCACGGTGGTCTCGGTCGATCTTCCGAGCGGCTTGTCGGCCGACACCAACGAGGTGATCGGCCCCGCCGTGCAGGCCGACCTCACCGTTACCCTGGCGGCGCCGAAGCTGCCGCTCGTCCTCCCGCCCGCGCGGACCCTGGCGGGCGATCTGGTGATCATGGACATCGGGATCCCGCCGCAGGTGATCGAGGCGCTCGAGGGGCCGCGCGTGGAGGTGCTGACGCGCGAAGGGCTCAAGGGGCTGGTACCTGAGCGCGAGGCGGAGGCGCACAAGGGCGACTACGGCCACGTGCTCGTCGTGGCGGGCTCGCGCGGCAAGACCGGGGCGGCGCACCTGGCGGCCACCGGGGCGCTGCGGTGCGGGGCCGGCCTGGTGACGGTTGCCACGCCCGCCTCGTGCCTGCCGATCGTCGCGGCGCTCGGCGCCGAGTACATGACGCTCCCGCTGCCCGAGACCGGCGAAGGTGGCGCGACCGAAGCCGCCATCGAGGAGATCCTCGCCGGGCCCTGGGACGTCATCGCGGCCGGACCCGGCCTGGGAACCGGCGAGGGTGTGCGCGGGCTAATCACCGGCCTGCTCGAGCGCGCCCGGGTGCCCCTCGTGCTGGATGCGGACGCCCTCAACGTGCTGGCCGGCGATCCAGGGCGGCTGGCGGCACGGGACGGCCAGGTGGTCGTCGTCACGCCCCACCCGGGCGAGATGGCCCGGCTGCTCGGGCTCACCACCGCGGAGGTGCAAGCCAACCGCCTCGAGTCGGCCCGCAACCTGGCCACCGCGCGCGGCCTTCACGTCGTGCTGAAGGGGCACCGGTCGGTGATCGCGACGCCCGCCGGGGCCGTCTTCATCAACCCGACCGGCAACCCGGGGATGGCGACGGGCGGAACCGGCGACGTGCTCACCGGCGTGATTGCCGCGTGGCTGGGGCAGATCGGCGACGCGGAGGCCGCGTGCCGGCTTGGCGTGTACGTGCACGGCGCGGCGGGCGACCTCGCCGCCGGCGACGAGGGCCAGCTGGCGATGACCGCGCAGGACCTCGCCGTCCACCTGGGAGACGCGCTTCTCGAATTGACAGCCGAACCCCGGCGTTCCGACGCGAGATGACGGCGCCGCGGGTCGTGTTCACCGTGTCGGAGGCAGAGACTGCGGCGGTGGCCTCGGCGCTGGCGGCGCGCCTGGAGCCGAACGCCGTTGTGCTGCTGGTCGGCGACCTGGGCGCCGGCAAGACCGCGTTCGTGCGCGGAATGGCGGAGGGGCTCGGGATCGACCCGGACCAGGTCAGCAGCCCCACCTTCACGCTCGTGCAGGAGTACCGCGGCTCCCGCACCCTGTATCACGTGGACCTGTACCGCGTCGAGGGCGCCGAGGCGGAAGACCTCGGCCTCGAGGAGCTGACTTCGGGCGGGGGAGTGGTTGCGATCGAGTGGGCCGAGAAGCTGCTCGAGCCGATCCCGGGGGCGATCACCGTCTCGCTCACTGACCTGGGAGGCGAGCGGCGCGAGATCAGGATCACCGGATCCTATTCGGACCGGTAGTTCGGCGCTTCCTTGGTGATGACCACGTCGTGGACGTGGCTCTCGCGCATCCCCGCGGGCGTGATCCGCACGAGGCGCGCCTCGGTCTGCAGCGCGGAGATCGACCCGCAGCCGCAGTAGCCCATTCCCGCGCGCAGCCCGCCGACCAGCTGGTGGATCATCGCGGCGACGGTGCCCTTGTAGGCGACACGCCCTTCGATCCCCTCGGGGACCAGCTTCTCACCCGACTCCTGCGGCCCGTCGAGGTCGAACTCGTCCTGGAAGTAGCGGTCGCGGCTGCCCCGGCGCATGGCGCCGATCGAGCCCATGCCGCGGTACTCCTTGAAGCTGCGCCCCTGGTAGAGCACCACCTCGCCGGGGCTCTCGTTGGTGCCGGCGAACAGGCTGCCGATCATCACCGAGCTGGCGCCGCAGGCGATCGCCTTGGTGATGTCGCCCGAGAAGCGGATGCCGCCGTCGGCGATGATCGGGACCTCGCGGGCGTGCGCGACCCGTGCGCAGTCGAGGATGGCGGTGATCATCGGCACGCCGATGCCGGCGATCACGCGGGTCGTGCAGATCGAGCCGGCGCCGATCCCGACCTTCACCGCGTCGACGCCGCGGGCGATGAGGTCCTCGGTGGCCTCGGCGGTCGCGACGTTGCCGGCGATCAGATCGACCTCGGGGAACTTCTGGCGGAGCGTCTCGATGACGTCGAGCACCTTCTGGGAGTGGCCGTGGGCCGTGTCGACAACGAGGACGTCGACGTGGGCGTCGGCGAGCGCGCGGGCGCGGTCCATCGCGTCCTTGCCGGTGCCGATGGCCGCCCCGACGCGCAGGCGCCCGAGCTCGTCCTTGCACGCCGCCGGGTACTTGATCACCTTCTGGATGTCCTTGACGGTGATCAGCCCCTTCAGGCGGAACTGCTGATCGACGACGAGCAGCTTCTCGATCTTGTGGACGTGGAGGATCTCGCGCGCCTGGTCGAGGGTGGTGCCCACCGGGACGGTGATGAGCTGCTCGTGCGTCATCACCTCGGCGATCGGGCGATCGACGTTGGTCTCGAACCGGAGGTCCCGGTTGGTGAGGATCCCGACGAGGCGTCCCTCCTTGCTGCCGTCCTCGGTGATCGGCACGCCGGAGATCCGGTACTTCTTCATGAGGGCGAGCGCCTCGTAGATGCGGTTGGAGGGAGCGAGCGTGATCGGGTTGACGATCATGCCGCTCTCCGACCGCTTCACGCGGTCCACCTCGGTGGCCTGCTCGTCGATCGACAGGTTCTTGTGGATCACGCCGAGGCCGCCGTGCTGCGCCATCGCGATGGCGAGGGCCGACTCGGTCACCGTGTCCATCGCGGCGCTGAGGATCGGGACGTTCAGCGCGATGCGGCGGGTCAGGCGGGTCGCGACGTCGACCCCGGTGGGCAGGACGTGCGACCGGCGGGGCACCAGCAGCACGTCGTCGAAAGTCAGCGCCATCGGCAGGTCGCCTCCGGCCCGGAGCATCGCGGGGGTCGCCGTATTCGCGTCCATCGTCACTCCTGGTGCACCGGGGGCCGGGCTAGGCAGCCGCGCCGTGGCACTTCTTGTATTTCTTGCCGCTGCCGCACGGGCACGGATCGTTGCGTCCGACCTTCGGCTCCTCGCGGCGCACCGTCTTGATCACGTCGTCGCCGCCCGTCCGCGCCGGCACCGGGCCGCCGCCGCCCGCCGGGGCCGAGGCGAACACGGAGGCCGCCTGCGACGGCGCGTTGGTGGTGATCGGCGCGGCGCGCCGCGCCGGCCGCCGCACGGGGACCTCCTCGGCCACCGGGCGGAGCCACCACAGGTAGCGGACCATCTCCTCGTCGATCCGGTCCTTCATCGCCTGGAAGAGCTGGTAGCTTTCCCTCTTGTACTCGACGAGCGGGTCGCGCTGCCCGTAGCCGCGCAGGCCGATCCCCTCCTTCAGGTGGTCGAGGCTGTAGAGGTGATCCTTCCACTGCACGTCCACGATCTGGAGCATGATGTCGCGCTCCACCCGGCGCAGCAGCTCGGCGTCGATCGCCTGCTCCTTCTCCGCGTAGCGCTTCTCGATCCGCTCCCACAGCGCGTCCTGCAGCTCGTCGAGCGGCTTCCCGGCCTCGAAGCCGACCATGGCGTAGTCGGCGGCATCGAGGCCGAAGAGACGGCTCAGCTCCCGCCGCACCGCCTCGAGGTCCCACTCGCTGGCGTCGGTCTTCGGGGGGCAGTAGGTGTCGATCGTGGCGTCGAGCAGGTCGTGGGCGAGGTCGTGGAGGTACTCGCGGGTGTCGACCACCCGCTCCTCGTCCATGTGGACCTTTCCCTCGAGCAGCTCGCGGCGCAGCGAGTAGACGCTCTCCCGCTGCTTGTTCATCACGTCGTCGTACTCGAGGAGGTGCTTGCGGACCGAGAAGTTCTGGGCCTCCACCTGGCGCTGGGCCCGCTCGATCGCCTTGGTCACCATCCGGTGCTCGATCGGGACGCCCTCCTCCATCCCGAGCCGCTGCATCAGGCCGGCGATCCGGTCCGACCCGAAGATCCGCATCAGGTCGTCCTCGAGCGACAGGTAGAAGCGCGAGGAGCCGGGATCGCCCTGGCGCCCGGCGCGGCCGCGGAGCTGGTTGTCGATGCGCCGCGCCTCGTGCCGCTCGGTGCCGACGATGTGGAGGCCGCCGAGGGTGACGACCTCCTCGTGCTCGGCGTCGGTCAGCTGCTTGTAGTGCCGGTAGATGCGCTCCCAGTCCTGCCGCCCGACCCGGTAGAAGTGGTCGATGTGGTAGAAGTAGACGTTCTCCTCGTCGTCGACGAAGCGCTCCTGCCCCTTGGGCAGCTTCTCGGCCAGCTGGTCGGCCAGGCACTGCTGGCGGGCCATGAACTCGGGGTTGCCGCCGAGCAGGATGTCGGTCCCGCGGCCGGCCATGTTGGTCGCGATGGTGACGGTGGCGCGGCGGCCCGCCTGCGCGACGATCTCGGCTTCCTGCGCGTGGTACTTCGCATTGAGCACCACGTGCTTGATGCCGCGGCGCTTCAGCATC
>Ga0116148_1005329_pt1 | contig 10776 bp, 7 predicted proteins | sample AD_UKC055_MetaG_FD_89786 | JGI IMG/M metagenome (GOLD analysis project Ga0116148, IMG submission 89786) | Active sludge microbial communities of municipal wastewater-treating anaerobic digesters from USA - AD_UKC055_MetaG | ecosystem: Engineered > Bioreactor > Anaerobic > Digestate | place: USA... | reverse complement strand
ATTTATGGCCTGCTCCTTATCAAAATGATACACTCTTCCGGCGGTGGTTTCCTTATTGCTCTTAAGGCGAACTGCAGCGATGGCAATTATCGCAAGAGTCAATACAATGTAAATTATCTTCTTTTTCATGACTATATGTTTTTTGGATTAATTAGATTTCCGGTAACGCGTTTGTATTCCAGTTCTGCCTTGCGAAGCTCTATCAGTGCAACTATGTAGTTCTGCTGCGCCTCGCGAAGGGCATTGTCAGCCATAAGCAAATCAGTAATATTGGCTGTCCCCTGCTTGTTTTGAAGCACGGTGTTTTCATATATCCTTGTGGCCAGTTGTATCTGTGACTGGGCGGTACCGGTTGTTCTCAGCGCAAGGGAGTATTGCATCGCGGCATTATTAATGTCAAGTCCGGATCTTTCAGCTACCAGTTCCTTTTGAATATTGGCCTTATTCAATTCTATTTTTTTCTGACTGATCTTACGACGTGTAGTCGTTCCGTTAAATAAGGGAACTGACAGCTGGGTACCCACATACCCTACCGGATGGAAGTTGAAGAAACTATCGGCGCCGGTATTACCAAAACCGGCAGTACCATAAACCCCATAGGCGCTCAATGACGGCAATCGTGAGTTTTTCAGACCTTTAAGCTCCGATCTGACAAATTCTATTTTCTTGTCGATCATCAGCATATCAACAGTTGAATTTGTTTTGAATTCCGGTTCTCCAGAATTCATATCATTCATTGATACTGTAATGGAATCTGAAATTGGTTTACCCATTAAAAACTTAAGGGCGTTCAACACCTGCTGATACCTCGAGGCTAGTGTACTACTTTGTGTCATTAACTGCTCCAGCTGCAACTGAAGCCTGTCCACATCGGTTCCTCTGGCTACCTTCTCCTGATGCAGCAGGCTCGTGGTTTGTACAAGCCTTCCGGTATTTTTGATATTCCCATCCAGAAAATCCAGTTGATTTAACAGGATCTGAGCGTTGTAGTAGGCATTTGATACTTCCAGCACAACTTCCTCTTCTGTTTTATTCTTTTGAATCTCAGAAAGCTCACCAGCGATGCCTGCTGTTTTTATTGCGCTAACAGCGACCGGGTTGTAAAGAGGTACCATCAGCTGGATATTGGCGTTCAGATTCTTTGGAACGCCGAACTGAACCTCTTTGTAGGTACCTGCAGGACCGCCGAAAGCAGCTGCAGGCATAAGCTGGTAGGGCAGATCGGTGTAATAACGGTAGTCGGCCATGGCATTCAATTTTGGGATCAAATTTGCCTTTACCTCCTTTAATTTATCTACGGCCATGTCCACGTCCTGCTGCGACATCCTGTAACTCCGGTTATATTGCAGGGCTGTGTCGATGCACTGCTCCAGAGTCAAATACTGAACCTGGGCCTTAACTTCCGCCGTCATGAGTGTTCCTAAGGCGAATGCTCCCAGGAGAGTCTTTCTTATTCCGTTTTTCAATTTTTCAAACATGTTCCGATTGTATTATTTTAATTTCATCTTGTCATTCATAAAACACTTGAAAGTTAGTTTATGTTCACTAACTTATAAAAATAAATTTTTTTATCCATCGAAGGTCTTGTTTCAAGTCTCATGATTTTGATTTTCCGGGCACCTGCAGATATTTTACAATTATATCCGTGAAGACTTACTTTATTATATCCAGAAGAGAGGATAACAATTCGTTCCCCCTGGCTTTAATGTCGAATGAATAATCCGACATCTTCCATTTCTTTGCAAGAAGCCGGATCGAACCGAAAAACATCAAAATAAATGTGTCTATATTGACATGATCCGGAAGTTTTTTGTCGCGCCGTAATTCAATAAGAAACGATGCAATAAGGTTTTCATTGAAAGTCTGGATCTCTTTTACCCTGTAAGAAAGCTGTTTTTCATTCATATAGATCTCTTCAGAGAATATGACAGTAATCAGGGCAGGGTTGTGAACAAAAATCTCAAATATTTTATTCGCAAACGTCTTAAGCTTCTCAAGCGGATCATTTGCATTATTAAGTGACAAAGCCTGGTTTTCAAATATATCCCTTTTGAATGAATCGAGGATGGCAGAAAGAATAGCAAATTTACTTTCGAAATGCCGGTAAATGCCAGGTTCGGAAATCCCGACCTTTTTAGAAAGGTTTTTTATTGTAAAACCTTGAATACCCTTTGTATCTATCAGTTTTATAGATTCGTCGATTATCTGTTGTTGTCTGTCGCTGAACATAAGATTAAAATTGTTTGTTAGTATTCGCTCGCAAAATAAAACTTATTATTAATAACTTCCAAATCTCTAGGGGATTATTTTTTAGAAACATGGATTACCTATCAATGCCATAAATATTTCTATCCACAGATGAATTTCAGAACAGGAAACCAAGCCGCAATGAAAACAATCCCTCCTTTTCATCACGTGAAAACTCATACATGGCCGTAATAATTGTCATTTCATAAGGTGATACCCATAAGCCGCCGCCATAACCATGATGCCATTTATGCGAGTCCTCATTTTTTTCCCAGACTCTTCCCAGGTCGTTAAATAGGATAAGTCCAAAATATCCTCTGGTGACATAACTTCTGACCCTGGAAAGCTTGATCCGCAGGTCACTGTTCTGATAAAATGAGGCGTAACCTGAATAACGGTTATAGGCAAATCCCCGAAGCTCAGACAGGCTCCCAAGAGTATTCGCCTGGAAAAAGTCATAGCTGCCGGCATTGACAGCTCCCCCAGCCCTGAAGGCGATCACATGACCGGCGGATTTCCAGGGATGTGCATAAAATCTGATTTCGCCGCTTACCCTGTCAAATATGTTGTCTGATCCTGACAAACCGTAATGGAACTGGTTCCTGGCTTCCCAATAGAAACCGCTGGATGGGATAATAACATTGTTCCGGCTGTCGTGATTAATACCGGCGCTGACTCCGATGAATTCCTTTCTCGAAAAAATCCCGGAATTCAAGTCGTTGGAAATCAGATCCGAAATAAACCTGCCCTTCGTGGCTTCAACACGGCTGTTCTGATAAAAAATGCCTGCATAAAAGGTAGTACGTGAATTAAAAGGAAAACTAAGTTCCGGATTGATGAAAAATTCTCCTATCCGTACCCTGTAATAATCCCTTGCCGTGTCTGACTTTATTGTCTCATTACCTGACCCGAAATAATTCTGAGTGAATTTAGGATCCCGGACATGAAACTTAAGCTGAACATCGGCAATATTTAAAAAATCAGTATATATACCTTTGTATGTCAGCTCTTTTGCATCCGTAGCCATTGAATATTTGAACAAAAGGGTATGCCTGGCCGCGAAAGGCTTCCGTGTAAAATCATAAGTTGTGTAAGTAAATCCGCTGCCAAGGTATACTCCATCATCATAGCTGTAGCCGGTATATAAAATGGGAATGAACTTATTGTAATTAAAAGCATGATAATTATAGGAGTATTTCCCGGGGGAAGTGGAAATCACCTTTCGTGTTTCTCCTGAAGTAACAATTTTTGTTTTTACAGTGTCTTCATAAACAATGGTTTTTCTTTCAATCCCGTTGACTTTCGACTCATCCCTGATTTCATCCTTATCCCTGCCTCCGACTATACGTATTTTGATTCCTTTGTTTACCTTGCCGCTGACTTTGAAAAAATCATTACCGCCCAGACCATATAACATGATTTCTTTTGTTTCAGGATAGATAAAAGTCCTCTCATAATAAATTTTATCAGGGTCTCCTTTATCATCCTTATTATAAATTCTTACTCTTGTTTCAGTGTCGTTCAGTCTTTCGACACTGAAGAATTCATCCTGATCCGAACCTGCAATATCTACCCTGACAGCCAGGATTGAATAGTACTCATCGGCATATTTTTCAAGGCTATCGCGCCGTGCCCTTAGTTTTGACGCTATCGCATTGCCGTTGATGGCAGCAATTTGTTGAGGCATATCATTCACAGCACTGTCAATAACTTCATCGGTGATTGATTCTCTGAGATTTCCCGCAGCCGAATTCCAGTCGTCCCTGGTGAGTTCGTTCAGGAACCTTCTGTCAAGATGTTGTGCCTGGGAATTCAATCCGCGAATATCTTTTATGTCGTAGTCAAGTCCCTGTATTTTGCGCAAAAGGAACTTCCTTGTCGACAACCATGGAAGTACGCCTTCACTTACAAAAAAAGCCATGTCACGATCACGGGGAACGGGCTTGTACACTTTGCTTCCGTTCTCTTCAAAAAATGCCCACCTCCACTGGTCCTCATGTCTGTCCCAGTCACTGATTAGCATATCTACCAGTCTTGATTTCAAAAATAATTTCTGGTCCACCCGTAAATCAATTTTACCGGTAACCTTTTCAATCATTGTTGATGTGCTGACTATCTTTTCAGAATGTCCAAAACTGGCAACGTCGCTCCTGTTGCCGTCAGGTCTTTCCTCAAAGAGATAAATACCTTCCCATTTATCAGAAAATCCGGCAGGAAGGTATATTATGTCAAGGTAAACCAGTCTTGGATTAGTGTGAAGTATTCCTGCCGCTTCTGCTATCCCTGGAACTGCAAATGCTCCATAGGGATTCGAGGCCGACATCTGATCCTGAACAATATCCTCAGCCATACCGGTCCGTATATTTTCAGGGATCACAGCTGACGCATTTTTGTCGAGCGAGCGAAGTACCCACTCCTTTCCTTCCTCATCTTCGAGCCTCAGAGCTGATGTTTGAAAACTGCCTCCCTCCTTTATTATTTTCATTTCCCCTTTTTCATTCCTGAAATCAAAAAGAGGTATTTCGATCGGGGTAACCCATTCTTCGCGATAATTGTTTCCAAACCAGAATCTTTTGAATTTTCCGGCCCGGTAAATATCTCCATTGGGATATGCCACGACAGTACTGTCAGGCTTGTCAAAATGTTCCCCGGCATCCTCAGGAACCGCTTTATTCTTATTTATCTGGCCTAAAGCCGGATCAAACAAGCTGATTAATGATAACAAAGCCACTATGGTTAGTCTGTTCATCATTATGGTTGGTATTTAAATTTCAATATATTGCCTCTGCCATTAATGCCCTCATTTGATATGTACAAGTCGCCTTCGGAGGAGAAGCTTATCCCTTCGGGTTGCCGGAAGATCCGTTTGTCAAGTGTTTTAATATGGCTGACGCTGCCATCGCGTTTCATTATTATCAGCTTTCCCGGGAAAGCTGAAATAACATACAGGTCGCCCTTCAGGGGATGAATCGCAAGTCCCGAGGGATTAAAAACATTATTCTTTGCCAGTTGAAGCTTCCTTGCCAGGCTCAATGATACCCTTTTAAAGTATGTGTTTTCAGTTGAATTATTAAACCATTCGGTGTCAATCAGATATTCCGGCTTTTCTTCCAGTTTGTTGTCATTTGCCCCAAAATGATAAATAGCCCTGAAACCATCAAATTTTTCCTTTTCGTCGATGGAGGGAACATTTTTACAGGCTATCAGGAGAACTTTTTCAATGATATCATAAGCCATTCCTTCCGTATCGTTTCTCGTGGAAAGAGCAGTTGGAATTATGAATGTTTCGCGGCCGGATCCGGCAAAATTTATAACTTTATATATTGTCCCGTTGCTTTTGAGGACCCAGGCAGTATCATGATAAATAGCAATATCTTCATAGTCGCCGTGCCTGGCAAAGGGATATGAACCCGTTATTTCCCCTGTCACCTCATCGAAGAGGTAAATTATTCCCTTCTCATCCTGTATGCATGCAAGTTTATTATGGCTGTACCATGATATTCCTGAAATCTCATCCAGGTCGTCATGTAATTCATAATCAGCATCCGGAGCAGTCAGATCATATGCAAATCCATAGCTTTCCATTTCAGCATCAGCTCCATCACCAGAATTGGAACATGAAATCATGGCAAGGGAAGCCGACATTATCAAAATGCTTATTATGGATGGTAATCTGTTCATAATTTTATTTAGATTGGCAGATAAACAAGAATGAAAGAGCCAACTGAAACTATCAGTCCTATCATAAAAACACCATATGTAAGCCTCAGAAGTCTGTACTTTCTTGCCAGTACCTTTCCAAGGTAATACTGATCCCTGATCATTGCCGAATAGAGGTAGGGATCATCATTGAACAATTCCTCCACTTCACTTTCATACTCTTCGATATCCATCTTATAAAAATTACCGAAAAACAGGAGATTGACCTTTTTGGGCCTGACTTTATTTTTACCGGATTTTCCGGATGATATGTCGGGACGGGTCGAAAGTATGGCGAGGACAATGGTTGCCAGGCTGAAAATGAGAAAAAGCAAAGTCGGAATGATGAATTCAGGTCTCTCTTCAAATTTCCTCACCAGCAAGGCCAGCCCCAGGGAAATAATAATGCCATTCAGAGAAATCAGGATATTGGATTTGTTATCTGCAATTGAACTCAGGCTTATCTGGTTACGGGCAGTAAGCCGAAGCATCGAATCAGCACCGCGTGAATATTGTCTGTTTTTAGTCTTCCTGCTGACTTTCAGCTTCTTTCCGGGCAAAGTGCTGCCTGATGAAAGAGAAGACACCAGATTCTTAAGATTTTTCTCTTTAATCCCCGACAGTTCTTTCCGGCAATAAGCAGTATGGAATTTGTGGTTCATCAGGGTTTTTATTGACGTCTTTATAAACTTTTTTTCTGAAAGGGATCTGACGCCCATAATTTCCCACTCATCCTTAAGCTTCCCGATTATACCTGGATAATGTACCATCCCCAGATGCATCATATCTGCATCACAAAGCACCGCGGATATCTTATCGGCCGGATTCTGCGGAAAAACAGTAGATCTGATACATCCGGTGATCCGATCCACATGTTCCCTGTCAGCTCCTTTGCTGTTCAGGAATCCTGATGCAATCTGAATGCTGAACTCCTCATGATCCTTGTATTTTTTCAGGTATCCCACATCATGAAACCAGGCCGCAATTTTCACTATATCCATTTCCTCTTCATTCAGGGTTTCATGAGTGCCGATAAGCTCCGCATTTTTTACAACCCTGAGTGTGTGGTCGATATTATGATAGACAAGGCCATCGGGCCATTCCTTGGCGAAAAGCCCTGTTACATATTCTTCCACTTCGGGCAATAACTGGTTTAACTTTTTCATTTTCATCATTTTCTTTATTGAACAGGTTTTTTTAATCTAAATAGCGATATCATCTTTTCACTACCCTTTACCTTTACCTTTCCGACGGGATTGAATTCCTTCAGGGTCTTTTCATCCAGGACTGAAGCAACTTCTTCCGACACAAGAACTTCTGTTTTATACTGCCTCGTAAGTTTCTCTATCCTGGATGCAATGTTGACCACACTACCGGTAATGGAGTATTGTTTACGCATTGCCGAACCAATATTCCCGGTTACCGCTTCTCCATAATGAAGACCGATCCCTATCCTTGTTGGCGGAATGTTCCCATTTTTAATTTCCTCAGTTTTCCTTTTTACAATTTCCTGCGATGCTTCCACAGCATTAATAACACTCCCGGAATCTGAAACGGGTGCCCCGAAAGTGGCCATGAAACCATCCCCCAGAAACTGGTTGATAATTCCATTGTGCTTTTGAACAATTTCAATCATAAAACCGAACAGGCTATTCAGGTAGCTGACCACCTCCTCTGGGTCGCGGGATTCGGAAAATGGAGTAAAATCTCTGATATCCAGGAACATTATGCATACATTCTTTCTTCTCCCGGTATGCCCTGCCTTGTCCTTTAATATTTCATGAGCTATCTGGGGAGATATCTGCTGGCCAAAGAGGTCAATAACCTCATTTTTCTCTTTAACCGAAAGAAAGGAGGCCATCATCTTCTTTTTGATGAGGCTCGCTACAAATCCTGAGGCTGTTCCCGATATGACAAACAATAATCCATACCCGAAAATTTGAATATTTGTATGCAATATTCCAGATGTTTCAGACTGGATCGTATAGTCCCTGAAAAATACCGAGATTAATATATACTCAAGTGCAGATAATACTCCAGTGAAAAGAGATAGTTTAAAATCAAGCCGTAGGGTTGATAATATGATAAATATAAAATAGGTAAGCGCTGCCGGTGTATGAAGTATAATTACCTGCTGGGAATACCTAATTATATATATAAGAAGCAAACTCAGCAGACCGACCTCAAAGAAGGCATTAATATATCCTTTAAGAGCATAAGGGACAGCTGTTCTTTTTCGGAATTGATTCCTGTAATAATTAATTATTAGTTCGTAGACCACTATAATAGCCATAAAGATCAGAACAGCATACAGAGCTATATGCGTTGAAAACAACCTGAAATACTCATCCTGATAAAACAAATAAATGACAAGGAGCATGATCCCTTCCAGGCCAAGTAATCCGATCAATACCAACGTCCTTAAACGTTCACTGGTTTCCAGCTCCTGATAAAACAACTCCTCAAAACCTCCTTTTTGTTCCTTTTCTGATTGAATCTTCTTTATCATCTGTCAGCTGTTTTATACATAAACAAAAATAAACAAAGATAGTTCATATTCACTAACTTTTATCTTAGTTTATTTTTGACTTTGATCATTTTCTTTGAACCAGGTTCATTTGTTTAAAGACAATATATCTATTTATAGTCCTCTTTATCTGAGATATAGCATAACTCAAAAATATACAGATATATTAGCTTCCTGAACAAAATCTTCACTATATTTGTTAGTGAATAGTAACTAATATGAGCCGGATAACAAGGGTCCTGCCCAAAATAGGAGAAATAACATTGAGAAATAAACAGAAATTAACCGAAATCAACAATCGGATAGAAGAGATTATCAAGGCAGCAAATACGCTATCGTCCAAATGTTCCGATCGGATAGAAAAGGTACATCCGTTATATCGGGAGAATGCATTAAACTTGATACATTATCTTGCATTCCGACGATTCGACATCGACGAACTCCAGGATAAGCTTCGGTTGTCGGGATTGCCCGACCTGGCCCATATAGAAGGTCATGTAATGAAAAGCCTGCTGTGTCTAAAAACAATAATAAACCATTTGACCGGAAATCCTAAAGTCGAAAAACAGAAGGGTATTATTTCGATTAAGAAAAGTGAGAAGCTGCTTTATAAAAACACCCGGCAGATGTTTGGATTCAAATCCAAAAAAAGACGTACCCGTATTATGGTAACTATGCCCGCTTCGGCCGCCAATGATTATAAAGTGGTAAAAAATCTGATCAAACTTGGGATGAACAGTGCAAGGATTAATTGTGCTCACGACAACCCGGAAGCCTGGGGGAAAATGATATCCAACATAGACAGGGCAAACAAGACCTTGCATAAGAACTGCAGAGTGATGATGGATCTTGCCGGTCCGAAGATAAGAACAGGTCCGGTCCTTTCAGGACCAAAGGTAATACATATCAAACCCGAACGCGATTTGACAGGAAATGTGATAAGACCTTCAAAGCTGTGGATTGCTACACCCGAAACACCGGCACCTGACAATACCTTTGATGCGGTCCTTCCTGTAAGCGAATCTCTTATTAACAAAATAAGGAGAGGAAGCACTATTTGGTTTTCTGATTCCCGAAACAAAAAATGTAAGATCAGTATCGAAAGGAAGCAAGGTAAAGGCAGATGGGGAATATGCAGTGATTCAGCTTATATAAGCTCAGGAACGGAGCTTACAGTTGATACGGTGAAGGAGTCTGGAAAAGAGAAATCCTATGTTGGCGAATTATTACCGGCTGAGCAGTATATCACTCTCTTCAAGGGAGATATGCTAATTCTGACCAGAGATCCGGTGCCTGGCGAGCCCGGTCAGTATGATGATAGGGGGAAATTGACATTACCGGCCCATATATCCTGTACCCTGCCTGAAGTATTCGATTCAGTTAAAAAGAATGATCCTGTTTTTTTTGATAATGGAAAGATTGAAGGTGTAATTGAGGAAATTATGGAAAGGGCGGTACTTGTTAATATTGTGAATGCGGGAGAAACAGGAAGCAGGCTGAGAGCCGACAAAGGGATCAATCTGCCAAAGAGTAACCTGACGGTGAGCGGGCTTACGTACAAGGATAGGAAAGACCTGGAATTCGTAGCAATGAATGCCGATACGGTAAATTTATCATTTGTCAATGATGAAAATGATGTGCAGGAGTTACTACATGAGCTGGACAAAAATGGGACACATTTAGGCATTATATTAAAAATCGAGACACAAAAAGGCTTTGGAAATCTACCGCTGATCCTTTTAAGTGCAATGCAATCCTATCCTGTCGGAGTAATGGTAGCAAGGGGAGATCTGGCAATAGAAACGGGTTGGAAAAACTTTGCATCCATTCAGGAGGAAATCCTGCGTATATGCGAAGCAGCTCATGTTCCTGATATCTGGGCTACGCAGGTACTTGAGACCATGGCAAGAAGCGGGGTGCCAACAAGATCAGAGATTACGGATGCTGCATTAGCCCAAAGGGCTGAATGCGTAATGTTAAATAAAGGAATGTATATAAACGAGACTGTAAAGATGCTTGATAAGATTCTAAAAAGGATGCAATATTTCCAGAAGAAAAAAGAGACGGTACTTCCAAGACTTGCCGAAGCAGATAAACTGAAATTATCTCATGATGCATTTAATGTATAAAATATCCTGTATCCTGATATTCTTCCTTATCCCTGAGTACATCAATGGTTTGGAGGGCCCTGTGATCCACATTATAAGGCACGCTGAAGTAGATGCGGAGAGTCACGGTTGGTGCAGTTCCGCTGAAGCATTCAAATTCAGGATGATATATAACAATGCAGATATACGGGAATT
>Ga0116148_1005326_pt1 | contig 10780 bp, 7 predicted proteins | sample AD_UKC055_MetaG_FD_89786 | JGI IMG/M metagenome (GOLD analysis project Ga0116148, IMG submission 89786) | Active sludge microbial communities of municipal wastewater-treating anaerobic digesters from USA - AD_UKC055_MetaG | ecosystem: Engineered > Bioreactor > Anaerobic > Digestate | place: USA... | reverse complement strand
CGATAAGGACGACGTCGTAGGGCATCTCGCCCTCGCCGGCGGCGAGGATGCGCCGTTTGATCTCGTCGGTGATGTGGGGGATCACCTGCACGGTCTTGCCGAGGTAATCCCCGCGCCGCTCCCGGGTGATGACCGTGTAATAGATCTGGCCGGTGGTGGTGTTATTGCGCCGCGTCATGCTGGTATGAATAAAGCGCTCGTAATGGCCGAGGTCGAGATCGGTCTCGGCGCCGTCATCGGTCACATAGACCTCGCCGTGCTGAAAAGGCGAGAGGGTGCCGGGGTCGACGTTGAGATAGGGGTCGAGCTTGATAATGGTGACGCTGTACCCGCGCGCCTTGAGCAGACGTCCGATCGAGGCCGCGGAGATACCCTTGCCGAGGCTGGAGACCACCCCGCCGGTGAAAAAGATGTATTTGGTATGTCCTTTACTGAGCATGGGATAGCTCCCTGATTCGGCGTTCGACCGCAGCAATGTGTTCGGGAAGATCGACGCAGACCGGCCTGAAATCGCAGAGTCCGACCTTGATGATATGCCCGTTTTCAAGGGCGCGCAGCTGTTCCAGTTTCTCCGCCTGCTCCAGCTGCGAGGGGGGCAGCGACCCGTAGCCGAGCAGAAAGGGCTTGCGGTAGGCGTAGATGCCGATCTGGTCGTAGAAAGGGTAGAGCCCGGGCCACGCGCGCACCTCGCTCACATCGCGGACGAAGGGGATGGCCGCACGGCTGAAATAGAGGGCGCGCCGGCTGCTGTCGATGATGACGCGGGCGGTATCGTGGCCGAGGAGCTCCTCGCCATCGTTCACCCTGCGCGCCAGGGTGGCCATGACGGCCTCGCCGTCGGAGAGCAGGGTCTCCGCAACCAGCTCGAGCGCCGCGGGTTCGATGAGGGGCTCGTCGCCCTGCAGGTTGACCACCACCTCGACATCGAGGTCGCGGGCGACCCAGGCGACGCGGTCCGTGCCGGAGGCGAGGTCGGCGGGGGTCATGACCGCGCGGCCGCCGAAAGCGGTGACGGTGTTAAAGATGCGCTCGTCGTCAGTGGCCACGATCAGGTGGTCGAATCCCTTCGCCCCGGCCGCCCGCTCGTAAACCCGCTGGATCATCGGCTTGCCCGCGATCAGAGCCAGGGGCTTGCCCGGGAACCGGGAAGAGGCGTAGCGCGCCGGGATGATGACGGCTTTGGCGCTGCCCATCATCCCTCCTCTCCGCCGATCACCTTGGGAACGCTGAAAAAGCCGTCGTGACCGGCCGGAGCGTTGCACAGGGCCTCCTCGCGGCTCAGCGAGGGCGTAACGACATCCTCACGCAGGGGCGCACCCGACTGCAGGGGATGGGTCGCGGGCTCAACGCCGGTCAGATCGAGTTCGTCAAGCTTGCTGACATAGTCAAGCATCTGATTGAACTCGGCGGCGAACTGCTCCTTCTCCGCCTGCGCAAAGCTCAATTTGGCCAGTGCGGCGATGCGCTCGACCTCGGCGACGGTTACCTTCATAAGAAATCCTTCTCCGCCTTCAAAAAAATGCCCTTTCGTAGCGCCCCCGCAGTGAAACCGTCAACAGGGTGGACTGGAGCGCCGAAAGGGATTTAAAATTTATGCCGCCTCCTCACCCGGAGGGTGGACCGGCCTGCAGCCGCCGGAGGCCCCGGGCAGCTGCACTCCCGCGGGCGTGCCGCCGGTTGCCCATGCGCCCACCCGTATTGCAATTAATATAGGGCAATTGGCCTAAAGAGTCAAGTCCTATTTCGAATGAATGGCATACTTTTTGTAGTAATACAGGGGCCTGCGGCCCATCCGCCCTGCCTGGACCGCACCACCACCGGGGATGCCCGCGCGCGCGCTCAAAACGCGCCGCAGGGCTTTGGGGCCGCCTTTTATTTGGCCAGCACCATCTTTCTCACCTGCCGGAAGGAACCCGCCTCCAGACTGTAGAAATAAACCCCGTTGGCGAGATGCGCGGCATCGAACGTGACGCTGTGCTGACCCGGCGCCAGCCGCTGATGGAGCAGAGTGGCGATTTCCGCCCCGCGCAGGTCGAAGACTCTGAGGGTGACCAGCTCCGGCCGGTCGAGGTGAAAGGGGATGGTTGTCACCGGGTTGAAGGGATTGGGATAGTTCTGCGCCAGCGCAAAGCGGACGGGCTCGCCGGCGCTCTCCTCTCCGGCCGAAACCACTGCCGGCGTAAAGATGGCGATCAGCCGGCCGGGGGCATTCAGCGTGATGCGAACGGTATCCGCGCCCGAGCTGGAAAGGCCATGCCAGCCGGCAAAGCGGTAGCCCGGAGCCGGCCGCGCCACGCAGGTGAGCGGTATCTCTTTGAAATAGAGCAGGGTCAGGCTGTCGGGCATCGCCACCCCCTCCAGCTCCACCCTGCCCCAGGCGGGCTCGTTGGAACTCAGCGTCAGCGCCGCAGTGCCGCTGAGGGCGAAGCGGCCGGCGAGATGAGCCATCATATGCTCCGGCCGCTTGCGCGCGAAGATGCGCATCGTCTCCACCTGCCCCTCCCAGGTCGGCCCGAAGGAGAGCGCATCCGGCCAGCGCACTCTGTGCCGCGGGATCTCGGGCGCGATCAGGGCCTGCAGGCTGTCGATCTTGCCGATCACCCTCTCCGGCGCAAAAGTGGTCTGGATATGGCCGGCGAAGCGCTGGATGAAGCTGTTCTTAAAGCTCTCGTTTTCGAGCAGCTTGCGGATCAGCAGGGTGGACCAGAGCGGATTGGCATAGTAGGTCTGCTCCGCGAGAGTGACATTGGCCAGGGTGTTGCTGTCATATTTGCCCTGGCTGTGGGCCCCGAAGCCCAGGTCGGTGTCGAAAAGGATCCAGCGCCAGCGGCTGCTGTCGCCCCAGGCGCGCCAGTATTTGATGTTCCCGGCCGGCCAGTCGACGTTGGCGTAATAGATCTCGGCGATGAGGTAGTTGAGATACTCGTTGACATCAATCTGGCTCCGTACGTAGTCATAATGCTCCTTGACCGCGAGATTCCGGGAGCCGATCCACTGGATGAACGCCTTGTAGAGCGTGGCCGAGCCCTCATGGACCGAGGCGTTATCCGAGAGGATGTCGACCCGGTCGGGATCGATGCCGTAATTGGCCTCCAGATAGTGTTCGTTGTGCTTTTCGCGCAGGGAGTGGATGCCCCAGTATTCGCCGTTGATGAAAAGGAGCGCCGGTTTGTAGGCGACCCAGTCGATATCCATACGGTCATAAACGAGGTTCTGCATCAGGCCGTCGCGGAAGAAAGTGCGCCACCAGTCCTGACCGCCGTTCGAGAGCACGAGATTGTTATAGACCTCGGCGCTTTTTTCGGGGAAGAGCGGGTAATTGATCTTGCTGCTGCCATAGATGCTGCGCGCATAGATGGCGAGGGGCTTTTGGGGATACTTGCGCGTACAGCCGCCGCCGATCTTGATGCCGGCATCGAGGCGGAACTGCATCGCGCCCGACTCATCAAAGTACTCCAGGGTGACGGGGCGCTCCCAGTCCTGGTTCCAGTTGCAGGGGGTGTCACTGCAGTAGCCGGTGATGCCGTTGGTCCCGACCACATAGATGCCGGTCCGGTCATCCCAAAAGTTTTCCGGATTGCTCGAGAGGGAGACCACCGGCAGGGTGGCAGATTCGCCGATGAAACAGGTGCTGGTGATCACCCGGCTGGGCAGGCTGCCGGCGCGGAAGGCCCGGGCGCGGAGGACGGTGGTCCTGTCGATGACGATCGGCTGAAGATAGAGAGCGGAACTCTCGGTGGGCACAGAGCCGTCGGTAGTGTAATGGATGGAGGCGGCGGCGCCCTCCAGGGTGATTGCAATCGTCTGCGCCGTATTGTAGAAACCGCCCGGCGGGGAGAAGAACGGGTCGGAGACCACGCCTTCGAAGGGCTGGTTGCTGTTGGAGGCGCCGGGGGTGGGAGTGCTGAAATAGCGCCACTCGCCGCCGCCGTCGGGGTAGCGGCCGCAGGAGACGTTGGTTGTTTGGGAACCGAAGCGGATGGTATCGACGGGTTTGAGGGCATAATCGAAGAGGCCGATCTCCTCGCCGTCGGCGGAGAGCTTGTAGTTGGCGTGCAGGCCGGTGTTGCGGTCATCAGCCCAGATGAGCAGCCACGATTTGGGCTTGATGGAGATGTCGGCGGTGATCTTCCACTTGTCCGGCCGCGAGAGATTGTCGGTCAGGTACCAGCCGATCAGGGGGATGGCGGTATCGCCGCCATTGTAAAGCTCGATCCAGTCGCCGAATTCATGGAAATCGGGGTCGGCATTGAGTTTGGAATTGGAGGCGAGATACTCGTTGATACAGAGGCCGGACGTCTGCGACCGGGCGGGAGCGTGGCAGGCCAGTACGAAGAAGACGAGTGCCGTCAAGAGACCCCTGCGCAGAACCATTTTCATCATTTACCTCGCTTTTCAGTAAAGCCGTTCCCCCTCCGTCATGCTGTACGAAAAAAAAAGCGCGATTTTCATCGCGCTCAAATTGCACTCCCCGCTCAAGCTAGAGGATGATATTGACTCTCTTTTTGCTCTTGCCGTGCGTGGTGAATTTGACCTTGCCGGTTTTGAGGGCGAAGAGAGTGTCATCGGAACCGATGCCCACATTCAAGCCGGGATGGATGCGGGTGCCGCGCTGGCGCACGAGAATGCTTCCAGCCGGAACGACCTGGCCATCATACCGCTTGACGCCGAGCATTTGCGGGTTGCTGTCGCGGCCGTTGCGCGAGGAGCCCACGCCTTTTTTATGCGCCATGAGAAAATCCTCCAGAAAAAGAACGGGCGGAGGCCCGCTCGCTAACCGATAATTGCATCAATTTTCAATGTCGTGTGCTGCTGACGGTGGCCCTTGAAAAGGGTATAGCCTTCGCGCTTGATCTTTTTGAAAATGATGACCTTTTTATCCTGACCGTGGCCGACGATGGTCGCCTGAACCTTGGCGCCTTCCACATAGGGCTTGCCCACCTTGACGTCGCCGTTCTCGCCGGTCAACAGGACTATCTTTTCGAATTCGACGGTGGAACCAGCCTCGCCGGGCAGCTTGGGGGCGTTGATCTTATCGTTCTGCGCTACCTTGAACTGAGCGCCGGCAATATCGACAATCGCGTACATGAAAAATTCTCCGTGCTGTTTAAGTACTGCAATTCTGCAATGGCATTAAATATAGGCATAATTCTTAAAAATGTCAAGATGATAATGCAAAAACGGCCGCCAAATCGCCCCGTTTCCGGGCGGCCGTTCATGTCATCACAGCACCGGGAGGGATGCGCAGAGCCATCGCCGCTCGCGGCCACCCCTTCGGCATTGGAGCGGGATCAGCTGAAATACTTGCTGGTGAAATCCTCCTCACCATCCTTGCTCAGGAAGCGGAACTCATCCATGGCCACATTCTCATCCGCGACCAGCTTGATGCGCGTCCAGTATTTCCAGGAGAGGCGCAGGATCTGGCTCCGGTAGCCGGAGGCGAGATAGTTGGCCAGCTCGGGATTGACCACCAGCTGCAGGCTGTGCTCGCCTTTCTCGGCGCGGTAGCGCTGGATCCAGCGTTCGATGCGCGCCATGGTGGTGGTCTTGGAGAGGACGCGGCCGGTGCCGAGGCAGGCCGGGCAGGGATCGCTGAGCGTGAAGAGCAGCGCCGGGCGGATGCGCTCGCGCGTCATCTCGATGATGCCGAACTGCGAGATCGTGGCCATGTTGACCTGGGCCCGGTCGGTCTCGAGTTCCCGCATGAACTCATCCTCCAGCTTTTTGCGGTTCTTGGCATCGACCATGTCGATGAAATCGATGATGATGATGCCGCCGATGTCGCGCAGGCGCAGCTGGCGGGCGATTTCGCGCGCCGCCTCGAGATTGATCTTGAGGCTGTTGGCGTCATGGTCCTTTTTGCCGATGTAGCGGCCGCTGTTGACATCGATGGCGGTGAGCGCCTCGGTGTGGTCGAAAAAGATATAACCGCCGCTCTTGAGCCAGACCTTGCGCGAGAGACTGCGGGTGATCTCGGCCTCGATGCCGTACTTGTCAAAGATGGGCACGCGCCCGGTGTAGAGTTCGGTGCGCTGGACCAGGGATTCGGCCACATCGTGCAGGTACTTGATGATCTGCTTGTGCATCTTTTTGTTGTCGACGGCCAGCAGCGAGACATCGTTGGTGAAGAGATCGCGGATGACGCTGGAGAGGATATCCATATCCTTGTGGACCAGGGTAGGCGGTGGCGTCTTTTGCACCTTGCCGACCAGGGTCTCCCACGTCCGGACCAGGTCATCGAGGTCGGCGCGGAGCATGGCCTCATCCCTGCCTTCGGAGACGGTGCGGATGACCAGACCGAACCCCTGCGGCTTGATGGCGCGGCCGAGCTGTTTGAGGCGGGCGCGCTCGCGGCGGTTGGTGATCTTGCGCGAGACCCCGATCATATCGTCATAGGGGATCAGGACCAGAAAACGCCCCGGCAGGGAGATCTCGGTGGTCACCCGCGCCCCCTTGCTGGAAATCGGCTCCTTGGTCACCTGCACCAGGATCGGCTGGCCGGTGCGCAGCTGCGGCTCGCCGTAATCGCGGCCGTGATGGTGCTGACGCTGGTTATTATTGTTGTTGCCGCCTCCGCCCCCGCGCGGAGCGGTGACGGCGTCTTTGGGGAAGATCTGGTTGAAGGAGGCGAGATTCTCGCTGACATCGGAAAAATGGAGAAAGGCGTCCTGGTTGAGGCCGATGTCGATAAAGGCGGCCTGCATGCCCTTGATCACCTTGGCGACCTTGCCGTAATAGATGTCGCCGACCATGCGTTCATTTTCGGGTTTTTCGAGATAGAGCTCAGCCAGCCGCCCGTCTTCAAGGATTGCGACGCGCGATTCGCCGACGGAGATGTTGATGATAATTTCTTTTTTCATGGTACCTCATTTCTTACACTTTGATGCCGCCCTCCACCGCCGCGAAGGGGGAGACAAGTTCCCCCTCCCTCTCCATCCACAGATGCATCCGTTCGATGGTAGCCAGCCGCGCGCGGCCGGGCTCGTCGGGGAAGAGCAGGCTGATAATTTCTTCCATACGCACGGTCTTGCCGTGTTCGATATGGCTTACGATCTGCAGTGCGCCCTCCTGCCAGGTCAGGCCGCCGATGAAAGGCCGGACATCGATGTGGCGTGGGGGCTCTTTTTCTTTTTTGCGCGTCACCCAGGCCTCGCTGCGTCCCATGAGCGCCTCGATGCGCGTCTCCAGATCTTCAGGTTCCGCCAGCGTGGGCCAGGTCACCCGGCACACGGAGCGGACGATCTCGTCGGCCAGGGCCCGCGGCTTGACCGGCAGGAGCCGGCCTTCCCGGATGGTAATCCCTGCCGGCAGTTGGGCTGAAAGGGCGGCGACGTGCGGGCTGATCTCATCCCCTTCTGCCATGAGGTCGAGGTATTCGGCCCGGCTGATCTGCCCCGTCGGCAGCGGCGGCCCGTACGCAATGCGGGGATGCGGATTGAACCCCTCGCTGTAAACCAGGGGCCAGCCGGCCCGCCGCAGTGCGCGTTCGAAAACATGAATGAAATCGAGGTGCGAAATCCAGCGCACCTCTTCACCCCGATGATAATGCAGCCGCACCCAGCGGCCCTCCCGGCGCGACTCCTCCGGAGTTGGTGTGCGAGGCCTGGCTGACTGATCCGGCTGAGACGGCGCCCCGGCATCTTCCGGCCCGGCCGCTTGCAGCCGGCCGCCGTCCGGGCGCATGCTCCTGCTCCCCCTCAGAATCTCCTGGCAAACGGGCTGAGCCATGAGGCCGCAGCGGTTGCATTGGCCGTCACGGCAGTCGGGCGTCACCTCCTGCCCGAGCGCGCGGCGGTACTCATCCTGCAAAAATCTGGTTGTCACCCCTTTGTCGATGTGCCCCCAGGGCAGGGGCGCGTCAAGGGGATAGCCCCCGGTGTACTGTTCCGGCTGCAGCCCCTCATCGGCGAGGGCGCGCAGCCAGATTTCGTGATGATAATTTTCGGACCAGCCCTCCAGCGTGGCGCCCGACTGCCAGGCGCGCAGAATGACCCGCCCGAGCCGGCGGTCGCCGCGGGCGAGCACCCCTTCGATTTGGGCCACCTCGGCATCGCGCCAGCTCATCTTGACCAGCTTGTCGCGGATGCGGTCGCGCAGAAAGCTGAGCTTGCGCCGGGTCTCCTCCGGCCCGTCCTGAGCAACCCACTGGAAAGGTGTGCCCGGCTTGGGGACGAAAGGCGAGACCGATACGTTGATGCGGATCCCGTTCCGCCGCCGCGCCAGGGCGACGACCTGCCCGATGAGATCGGCTATCCCCTGCAGGTCTTCATCCTGCTCGGTCGGCTGGCCGATCATGAAATAGAGCTTGACCACCTTCCAGCCTTCACGGAAGGCCAGATCGACGGCCCTGAGCAGATCATCAGCCGTGGTGGTCTTGTTGATGACCTCGCGGAGGCGGGCGGTCCCCGCCTCGGGGGCGAGGGTCAGACCCGACTTGCGCACCCCTTTGGCGAAACGGGCCACCTCGGGGGTGAATTTTTCGGGGCGCAGCGAGGGGAAAGAGATGTTGACCATCCTCTCTCCGAGCCCGGCCTGGAGCCTCTCCATGAGCGGCCCCAGCTCCTCATAGTCGGAGGTCGAGAGCGAAACCAGCGAGACCTCGTCATAGCCGGTCGTGCGGATGCTCTCGATGGCCTGTTCGACCAGGTCGTCGACGCTGCGCTGCCGGACCGGGCGGTAGATCATGCCGGCGTTGCAAAAGCGGCAGCCGCGCGAACAGCCGCGGGCGATTTCCAGGGAGACGCGATCGTGTGTGGTGGCGATGACCGGCACGAGCGGCCGGTGTGAATAGTTGCCGCGATCCAGTCCGGAAACAATGCGGCTGCGGATGCGCGCGGGCGCCTCTGCATGCAGGGGTTCCAGTCCGGCGAAAGCGCCGGTATCGCTCAGATGCGGATGGTAGAGCTGCGGAACATATACCCCGGGAATCTGCGCGCAATCGCGCAGAAGAGCCCCCCGTGATTGACCCTCGCGCCGGGCTTTGGCCACGGCTGCGGTCAGCTCGAGCAGAACCTCCTCGCCATCGCCGATGACGAAGAGATCAAAAAAGTCGGCGACGGGCTCGGGATTGAAAACCGAGGGGCCGCCGCCCACGATGAGCGGTCCGTCCTGCCGCTCGGCCGCCAGCAAGGGCATGCCGGCCAGATCGATCAGGTCGAGGATGGTAGTGTAATTGAGCTCATACTGCAGCGTGAAGCCGATGAGATCAAAATCCCGCAGCGGTGAAAAGGTCTCGAGTGAAAAGAGCGGCACTCCCTTTTCCCGCATCTGCGCCGCCATGTCCGACCAGGGCGCGAAGACGCGCTCGGCGTAGATGTGCGGCTGCTGATTCAGAATATGGTAGAGGATCGGATAGCCCAGATAGGACATGCCGACCTCGTAGACATCCGGAAAGACCAGGGCGACGCGGATCTCCGCCTCCGCCGGATCCTTGCGGATCATATTGAATTCATTGCCGATATAGCGGCCGGGTTTGGCCACAAACGGCAGCAAATCGCTGAATATACGCTGCTTCAGGGAAGGGTTGCCGGAATTGGACTGCGCAATGGTCACACGTTTATCCTAAACCCGCAGATTGCGCACAAATTCCATCCCCTTTTCCACCGCCTGCTCGTTAAGCGGAATAAGATTCTTCCGCTTGATCAGGGTTGGCATGGCGGCGAAAATGGCCTCCTTGGGCAGAATCGAAGTATAGCCGATGTAGGCTCCCAAAATGACCATGTTGGCGCCGCGGGTGTTGCCGAGTTCGTCAGCGATGGTCGAGGCCGGGATGCCCAGCACCTTGACATCGGTACGTTTGGGCGCCCGGGGAACCATGGCCGTATCGTAAATGATCAGCCCGCCCGGCACCACCTCGTCCTCAAACCGTTCGAGCGAGGGCAGATTCATCGCCACCAGCAGGGTCGGCCGCGACACCGTCGGTGAACCGATGCGCCGGTGCGACAGATTGACATGGCAGTTGGCCGTGCCGCCGCGCATCTCCGGTCCGTACGAGGGGATCCAGGAGACATGATAACCGGCATGCATGCCCGCTTCGGCCAGCATAAGGCCGAGCATCAGCACGCCCTGGCCGCCGAATCCCGCCAGCTTGATGCGGGGATCCTGGAACTCGGGCGCCGGCGGGGCGGCCTTGATCTCGGTTTCCCTCTCGACGGGAAGTTCCAGAGCCTCGCGGATGCCGTCCACCTGAAAAATGTGGCGCTTGTTCTCCGATACCGGCACCTCCTCGGTGCGGTCGCGGTAAACCCCGAGCGGGAACTGCTGGATCATGTTGTTGCTCAGCCACTGTTTGGACTGCACCGGGTCCATCTTCCAGTTCGAGGGGCAGGTCGACAGCACCTCAATCAGGGAAAAACCCTTGTTGTCGATCTGGTTCTTCAGCCCCTTGCGCACAGCGCGGCGCACTTTGGCCGTATTCTTGGCGTCGGTGAGCGCCACCCGCTCGACATAGACCGGGGCCTCGAGGGTGGAGATCATCTCGCTGACTTTGATCGGATAACCCTCATTGCCGGGATTGCGGCCGTAGGGCGAGGTGGTGGTCTTTTGGCCGACCAGGGTGGTCGGAGCGAGCTGACCGCCGGTCATGCCATAGATCGCATTGTTTACGAAAAAGACGGTGATGTTCTCGCCGCGGTTGGCCGCCTGGATAATCTCGGCCGTGCCGATGGCCGCCAGATCACCGTCACCCTGATAGCTGATGACGATGCTCTCCGGATGGGTCCGTTTGAAGCCGGTCGCCGACGCCGGAGCGCGGCCGTGGGCGCACTGAATGTTGCCGGTG
>Ga0116148_1005324_pt1 | contig 10783 bp, 9 predicted proteins | sample AD_UKC055_MetaG_FD_89786 | JGI IMG/M metagenome (GOLD analysis project Ga0116148, IMG submission 89786) | Active sludge microbial communities of municipal wastewater-treating anaerobic digesters from USA - AD_UKC055_MetaG | ecosystem: Engineered > Bioreactor > Anaerobic > Digestate | place: USA... | reverse complement strand
TCTTGATTCGCGCCAGCCAGCCCGGATCGATGAGGGGCTCGAACGCACAGAAGAGGCGCCAGATCGGCGCGCCCATCTCGGCGGTGTAATATTCAGTGATGGTGAAAGGAAAAAGGGGGGAGCGGTAATCGACGCGGCCGTAGCGCTCCGCCAGCAGCTCCAGGGCGCGCCCGCTGCGCGCCTCATCGCTGTAGAGAACCCCGCAGATGAGCTTGACCGGTGTCGGTGCGGCCGGTTCCATGGTTACTCCTCCCGGCTCTTGGCCGGGGATTTGGGCCGGTAGATCCCGTGCCTCTTCTCCATCTCCATGTTTTCGGCCAGCGCCACCTGGGCGCGCTCGATCCATTCCGGGGCGATGGCGAAGAGCTGCGACACCACCCGGGGATACTCCTCCTTGAGACGGCGCTTGCGCCGCCCCTCCGGCGTGGCGATCTGAAGATAATCGTCGTGCATGTAGATCAAACCCTCCGGCCGCAGCTGGGTAAGGCAGATGCCGTGCATCATGCCCTGGTAGAAAGAAGCGAGCCAGTGCTGCAGGAACTCCTCCGGCGGTGTGGCGCGGTCACTGAAGGTGTAGCGCAGTTTTTTTACCTGCCGGTCGAAGGTGTAGAGGCCGTAGCGTTCGCGGCCCCGGTCGAATTTGATCTCCACGCCCGTATGGGGGGTTTCGTAGAGGCGCGAATGGTCGGGGTGGATCTCCATCGCACGGCTGAGAAGATAGCCGGGGTCGGCGAGGAGCCTGCTTCCTTCAAGCTGGACGATGAGGGCGCAGTGGACGTTGGCGCGCGTGCCCATATCGGCCATGAAGATCCAGGAGGTGAAGCCGAGCTGGAGGAGGATGCTCTGGAGAAAGTAGGAGAGGGAAAAGCAGGTGCCGCCGAGGTTATGACGTACATACCCCTCCATCACCTCCTCGGGCAGGCGGATGCGTTCGAGCTCGAGAAAGTGGCGGTTCAGCTTGATGATCTTGCTGATATTCTCGTAGGGGAGCCGGGCAAAACTGCCGAGAATCTTTTCGAGAAATGGGCGGTCCGGGGTCCGGGGCGCGATCCCGAAATGGCCGAGAAAATGGCGCACCGCTGCATCATGCTGAAAGGGATTAAGGAGGAGAGGGGTCTTGTCCGCCATGGAGTCCATCTGTCCTTCGTTGCCTGGCGCGCGCCCCGGCGGCCGGTGATCAGAATTTGCCATCCATCCGGAATTCGGCGTTATCGAACCAGAATCCCGACTGGGTGATCGAGTCATATTCGGCCTGGAGGAGGTCGTGGTGATAGGCCTCCTGCTCGCGCACGAAGGTAAATATACCGGCTACGGCTTCGTTATCGGTGCTCTCCGCAATGCGGCCGTAGTACTCCAGGGCTTCGCGTTCCTGTTTCATCGCCACGCGCAGGGCCTGGAGTTCGTCCATGGACCCCTCCTTGATCGATTTTTCGGCTTTGGCGTCAAAGACCGGCAGGGGGGGATGGTCCGGATACTCCTTCAGCCACTCCCGCCAGCCGGAGAGTCCTTTTTCATCATCCAGCATGCGCTCAAAGGTGAGGAGGTGCTGGGTCTCCTCTCTGGCGAGGCGGGAAAAGATGGCTTTGCCGGTGGGATTGACGGTTCTCTCCGCCGCCTGCAGGTAAAAGGCCCGGCCCGATTTTTCAAGATCGATGGCCATGCGGATTGATTCGGCCATTTGCGAAACGGGATTGGACATAGAGGTCTCCTTGTTGGGGCTTGTTGATCGGATAAAATCTAACACAACTGACCGAAAGAAGCAATAAAAAACCAAATAATGCTTGATTAGCGCGCGGGCAAATGCTATATTCTACTAACTGCTGAGGTGTTGCTATGCGCGTGGGCGTTATTTCTGATGTGCATGGAAATCTGGAGGCCCTCGAGCAGGTGCTCCGCGCGCTGGAAGCGGAGCGCTGTGATGAGATTGTGTTCCTGGGAGACGCTGTGGGCTATGGCCCGCAGCCGGATGAATGTGTGGCTGCCATCGCCCGATCGGCTTCTCTCGCCGTGCTCGGTAATCACGATGACGCAGTGCTGGGGCGAACCAATCCCTTCTTTTTCAACAACATGGCCCTTCGGGCGGTCCTCTGGACCGGACGGGTGATCACACAAGCAACGCGTGCCGGACTCGAATCTTTCGAGCTCGTCGGACGACGTGGTGGGATCCTCTTTGTTCATGCTACACCTGTCAATCCCCCTGCCTGGGAGTATCTGCTCAATATCATGGATGCGGAACGCAATTTTTCCGCTTTTGCCGAGAAGATCTGCTTCATCGGTCACTCCCATTCCCCGGGCGGATTCGTCTCCCGGGAGGAGGGTGGTGTTTCCCCGCTTCCCAGGAGCGGCCGTATCGCTCTGGACGAAAGGAGACGCTATATCATCAATGCGGGCAGCGTGGGGCAGCCTCGCGACGGTGATCCGCGCGCCTGCTGCGCGCTTTATGATCAACAGAGTGGCAGCGTGGAATTTCACAGGGTGGAGTATGATGTGCAGAGGACGCAGCAGCTGATGCGCGAGCGCCGTCTGCCCGAGATGCTGGCCCTGAGGCTTCAGTTTGGTCATTAATGGACTGGTTGCACTATGGAAATGCAGCAACGCAAGAATGGCAGAAGGGTGGTTTTTTCCCAGACCGCCTATCATCAAATCGCCCGCATCCTTGAGGAGTTTCTAGGCCGCTCGCAGGCGCGGCTGGCCCTGTTCGCCGACATGAGCGGCTATCCGGTGGTCTATCGCGGCGACGCTGACACGCTGGACCTGGCGGCTCTCACCGCCCTGGCCGCCGGCGATTTCGCCGCCACCGCCGAGATGTCCAAGCTGATCGGCCAGGAGTCGCGTTTCAAATTTCTCTACCATGAGGGCGCCTCCCGCAGCCTCTATCTGTGCGCTGTCGGCGCGGACTATTTTCTCATGGTGGTCTTTGACAAGTCGGTCGCCCTCGGCATCATCCGCGTCCTCTCCCATTATACGGTCGAAAAAATCGGCCGCTATATCCATGAACTGCGGCAGGGGGGCGAACAGACCCATCAGTTCCTCGACTTTGAATTCCGCGACATGCTCGCGCGGCAGCTCGACCGCTCGCTGCGGCCAAGGTGATATGCATATTGACTGGTTCAGGCAGGAGATCGTCTTCAAGATCGTCTATTATGGACCCGGCCTGGGCGGAAAAACGACAAATCTTGAATATCTGCACGCCCACCTCGACCCGGCGCTGCGCAGCCGGCTGGTGGTGCTGAAATCGCCCGAAGAACGCACCCTCTATTTCGATTTTTTCGAACTCGCGCTCGGCGCCATTAAAGGCAAAAAGCCCCGCTTTCACCTCTATACCATCCCGGGGCAGCTTTACTATGCGTCGAGCCGCAAGATCGTCCTGCGCGGCGCCGACGCCATCGTCTTCGTCGCCGACTCGCAGTCAGCCCGCCGTCAGGATAATCTCGATACCCTGATGGACCTGGAGCTGAAGCTGATCGGGCAGGGCAAGACCCTGGCCCAGTTCCCCTGGGTGCTGCAGTACAACAAGCGCGATCTGCCGGAGATCGACCCGGTCGACCAGATGGAGCAGAGCCTGAATTTCCTCAGGGTCCCGCACTATGAGGCCGTCGCCGTCAACGGCATCGCCGTCTTTGAGACCCTGCGCGGCGTGATTCAGCTGCTGCTGAAAAAAATATAATTGATGGATGGAGAATGGCTCACTTCGGCCTGAACAGAGCGGAAAGCGAGAGCGCACTGCCCTTCCAGGAGGCGGCCCGGCGCGAAATGCAGGGGATGCTCCAGATCGGCGGCTTTGCGGCGATCTATCTTTTCAACCATGAAGGACTGCTGCTCGCTTCCCAGGTGGCGAACACCGGCCTGCTCCGGGAAGACCACGCCGTCGAGTTCGCGGTGATGATGGCCAAGCTCAAGAAAGTGATCAAAAAGATGAGCGGCCTCAGCCCCCTCAAGGAACTCGTGCTCGAAGATGGCGAGGGCAAAAGACTCGTCTTCCGCTACCTCACCCTGTTCGGGCAGACCGCCCTGCTGGTCATGGTGGTCCCGGCGCAGAGGAGCTATCGCGCACTGGCCAACCGGCTCTGCCGGCTCATCGAAGCCCAGGCGGCGCAGTGACCGCCACGGCGGCGAGCGGACCGGAAGCTGCTCAGGCTCGCCGCTCCGTCAAACCCCGGCTGGCGGCGACCATCTCCTGGATCCTTTACGATCTGGCCAACACGGCCTATTCAATGAATGTAGTTTCGCTCTATTTCGGCACCTGGATCATCATCAACCTCGGCCAGAGCGATTTCATCGTCTCTTTTGTCAACTCCTTCTCCATGATTCTAGTGGCTCTGACCATGCCGGTGCTCGGCGACTGGTCGGACCACCGCAGCGGTAAAATGGCTCTCCTCGGCCTCTTCACCGGGGCCTGCATCCTTGGGACGGCAGTGCTGGGACTTCTCGGCAACCATATCACCGATCTGCATATTCTTCTGCCCCTGGTCATGGCGGTCTTTATCGTCGCTAATTACAGCTACCAGGGTGGGCTGGTCTTTTACAACGCCCTGCTCCCCGCTGTGAGCACTCCGCGCACCATCGGCAGGGTCTCGGGCTACGGCGTGGCGATCGGTTATATGGGCTCCATTCTCGGCCTCGCCGTGGCGGCCATCTTCGTCGACGGCCATTTCTACGGCCTGAAGATCCCCGGCATGACCGGCGGAGGCACTTCCGCCGCCTTTATACCGACCGCGCTGCTCTTTCTGTTCTTTGCCATACCGATTTTTATTTTTGTCCGCGAGCCCTATGCCCCGCTCACGGACCGGCCGAAATGGAGCCTGAAGGGATCCTACCGCAAAACCTTCAGGTCGCTGGTCGATTCCCGGCGCTACCCCGGACTGCCGCGCTTCCTGCTCGCCAAGCTGCTCTATGAAGACAGCATCGAGACCGTCATCATCTACATGGGCATCTATACCCAGGCGGTGATGGGATTCACCCTGGCCGAGGCGAACCAGTTTTTCATCGTCGTCATCCCCTCGGCGGTGATCGGTTCCGCTTTGTGCGGCATTCTGACCGACCACTTCGGCCCCAAAAAGACCCTGACCTGGGTCATCGTTCTCTGGATTGTGACCCTGGCCGGTGTGATCGCCACCAGCAGCCGGACGTTGTTCTGGATCTCCGGATGCATTATCGGCATGCTCATGGGATCGACCTGGACCTCGGCCCGTCCGCTGCTGATCTCCCTGGTGCCGGGGGAGAAGCTGGGCGAGTTTTTCGGCCTCTATGCCCTCTCCGGCAAGGTGGCGGCTGTGCTCGGTCCGATTCTCTGGAGCACCATCACCTGGGCTCTGGCCTCCTTCGGGCCGGTCATCAAATACAAAGCGGCCATCGCCGTCCTCGCCTGCAACATGGCCGTCGGCGCCTGGCTGCTGCGGCGGGTGCCTGATCGTCACCAGCGCATTCCCCGCGCCGGCTGAATAAATCTCCGGGCATTTTGTTTTATTTCTGAACATTGTCGCAGCTCAAGACAGGGCACACCCCTCTTCAGTGCGGGGTGCAGCCGATGCCGGCTGCTGGAATACAAGGAGTTGGCGCGACCCGGCATGCCCTGCGGGCCGCTCAAGAGATGGCCCTGTTTTTGCATTCGTTTTTCCCTGCTTCCCTACAAACCACGACACCAGTCAAGGACGAGAACTGCAGAGGGAACCTGCCATGGCGGATTTGAGACGGTTTTTTGTATTCTCCACCAATGAAAAGACCATGACCACAGTCGCGGCCAGCCTCGCCGCGGCCAATGGCCGTGTTGTGCGCAGCACCACCGAAGCGGAATTCCGCTATTGTCTGCAGCAGATCGCCGCATTTGATGCGGCCATCGTCGATATCAGCGCGGACCAACGCCACTTTGAGATGGTGCAGGAATTTGTCAACCATTTCCCGACCAAACCTCTCATCGCCATCGTCGCGGCGGCCGACCTCAACGCCGCCATGCAGGCGATCCGTCTCGGCGCTACCGACTACCTGCTCCAGCCCGTCCTCAGCGAGGAGGTCCCTGAAGCCCTCGAACGCGCCATGCAGCTCGACCTCTCCCCCCACTTCCGCATCGCCCAGCGGCTGGGCTGGCGCCGCGAACGCGACCTCGGCCCCGTCGTCGGCAGCGGCGAGGAGATGCTCCGCACCCTCCAGCTGGTCGGGGAACTGGCCCGCAAGGAGAGCCACATCCTCTTCTGCGGCGAGGAGGGCGTCGGCAAAACCTATTTCGCCCGCCTGCTTCACTTCCTCAGCCCGCGCCGCTTCCAGCCTCTGCTGCGCGTGGCCTGCGCCCACAAAACTTCCGGCGACCTCCTGCTCGAACTCTTCGGAACCCGCGGCGGCCTCCTGCACCCCTCCTATGACGCCACCCTGCTGCTGGAACAGGGCCATGCCCTGCCGGTATCGGTGCAAAACCGTCTTGCCCATTTCATCGAAGAGCAGCACCAGACCATAGCCGGCTCCGGCATCCGCCTCATCGGCCTGAGCACGCAAGTACCTGACGAGGCCGCCGAAAACCTCTTCAACCGCATCGGCGCCAGTCTGGTCCACCTGCCCAACCTGATGGAACGCCAGGCCGATCTGCCCCGCCTCTGCCAGGTCCTGCTGCACCAGATCAGCGAAGAACTGGCCCTGCCCCAGCGAGAACTGCAGCCCGAAGCCCTCACCATGCTGAGGGGACATGCCCTCGATGGCAATGTGCGCGAACTGAATACCATCCTGCAGCGGGCGGCGATCATGAGCCGCGCCATGCAGATCGAATCCAATGCCCTGCAGATAGCCGGACTGGAACCCCTGCCGGAAAACCAGCCCCTGCAGCTCGGCGTCCGCTCCATGCAGCTGGATGACGTCGAACAGGTGCTCATCCGCAAGGCCCTGCTCAAGTACAACGGCAACGTCAGCCGCACCGCCACCGCCCTCGGCATCAGCCGCGGCACCCTCTACAACAAGATGAGAAAGTACGGTCTGGCCTACAGCGAATCGGATTCGGTGACGACCCGGTAGGCAAAAAAGGATGACATTGTCGCTAAATTGGGCGCTTAACTGCGGTTGAGACACCCCATTCCCTCTATTACAAATACGTAACTCATTGTTTTATAGCTGCCATCTCCCGCCGTTTACTCCCATGTTTTCTGGCATGCGGATTGCTATCTCCTCTTCGAATACTGACCTCTTGCTGCCATCGATCTGCAACGGTTTCGCCAATGCTACTGAAACGAAGGATCTCTATGGGCACTACCCGGAAAAAGCTGCTGGCGAAGGGAACCCGCATTCTTGATCTTTTGGTGATGCTCTGCTCACTCGGCGGCGCTGTGATGCTGCACGCGCAGCTCTCGTCCGGGCAGGGTTCTGCGCCTTTCACACCGGCCCAGCTGCGGCCGGTCGATGGCCTGGCCCTGGTGGTGCTCCTCATCGCCTGGAACCGTCTCTTCGCCTATTTCGGCCTCTACGAGGTGCGCCGACTCGACCAACGCGTCAGGGAGTGGCTGGATATCGCCAAGGCGGTCACTCTGGGCACCCTGGTGGCCGCTGCGCTCGCCCTGCTGGTGGCCGAGGAGAGCACCAAGGCGATCATCCTCCTCTTTTACCTCCTCGCCCTCTGCGGGGCCATTGCCAGCCGCGCCCTGGTGCGGGAGGGGCTGGTTTTCCTGCGCAGCCACGGCCGCAATCTGCGTCATGTCGTCTTTGTCGGCAGCGGCCCCGAAGCGGTCGATCTGGCGCAAAAGATTCTCCATCGCGCCGACCTTGGCTACCGGCTGCTCGGCTTTGTGGATGATCATCCCCAGAACACCCGTCTCTGGCAGGGGAAGTGGCTCTGCACCCTGGACGCCTTTCCGGACTATCTCTGCCGCCATGCGGTCGATGAGGTCTTTATCGCCCTGCCGATCAGCACCTACTATGACCAGGTTCGCCGGATCACCCGTCTTTGCGACGAGCTCTCGGTTCCCTGCCGTGTTCCTTCCGACTGGATGGAGCTCAAGACGGCCGATACCGCGGCTTATGTGCTCAACGGGGTGCCGATGCTGAGCCTGCGCAATGCCGGCCGGGGCCGCTTCTCCCATCTGATCATCAAGCGGCTGCTCGATTTTACGCTGGCAGGCGCAGGACTGCTCCTGCTCGCTCCGCTTTTTCTGGTCGTCAGCGCGCTCATCGCCTTCTCCTCGACCGGTCCGGTCTTTTTCAAGCAGCAGAGGGTGGGGTTCAACCGCCGTCGCTTCAATATCTACAAATTCCGCACCATGGTGGATGGGGCCGAAGCTCTTCAGTCCCAGCTCGAGCATCTCAACGAAGCGGACGGCGCGGCCTTCAAGATCGCTGCTGATCCGCGTATCACCCGGGTCGGGCGCTGGCTGCGCAAGACCAGCATCGACGAGATCCCGCAGCTGATCAACGTCCTCAAGGGCGAGATGAGTCTGGTCGGCCCGCGGCCGCTGCCGGTGCGCGATGTCAACAATATTTACGAACAGTGGCCGATCCGCCGCTTCAGCATGCGCCCCGGCCTGACCTGCCTCTGGCAGATCAGCGGCCGCCACCGCCTGCGCTTCAATGAATGGATGCGCCTCGATCTCCAGTATATCGACGAGTGGTCGATCTGGCTCGACCTCAAGATCATGCTGCGCACCATCCCCGAAGTGGTCAAAGCCACTGGCGAGTGATCCACCCGGTTTCTCCTCTTTTTCTGCATTCGCTTCCGCCTGCGGGTAATATGAATTGGAAGCGATAGAGCCATCCGCAGCTTGAGAGGAGAAACCGATGCTTTTTATGCCCCGCCGGCGTTCCGGCCGGCTCATCCCCCTGTTATCCCTGCTCGTCCTCGCCCTGGTACCGGCACTCCCGGCGCAGCAGTATCAGCCCCCCTATCCCCGACTGGTTTTCCAGCGCCCCGGCGGCATCGCCGGCGGAGCTTTGCAGTATTTCATCAGCCGCTATGATCTCGCTGTCCACGGTGGAGCCGGCATCAACGCCTATGCGCTGAACGACAGCATCCACGCCCTCAATCCCAACACCGTCATCCTCGGCACCTCCCGGCAGGGAGTCTGGCCCGGCAATCCGATCTGGCCGCCGGGCTGTTTTGTCTACTCCAGCTATTACGGCACTCTCACCGCAGCGGCCGAGCCGGGCGCCGCTGAGATTCGCGTCGATTCCACGACGGGCTTTAAGACTAATACCATCAGCGATGATCTCTACGCCCTCATCGGCGGGGATGACTGGATCTCCTTCTCCGGCTTTACCGATTCGACCATTTACGGCATCCCCGTCAGCGGGGACTATGCCCTCAACCGCTCTCACGCCGCCGGCGACTCGATTAAACGGCCCGCGCGTTTTCAGGGCTTCGGCTATCTCCATAACGTCACCCCTCTGGCCCCCCTGGTGAATGACATGCCCGTCTGGGCCTGGTACATCGACCAGCGCTTCAACCCGGCCAAGCAGGATTTCAGCCGTTTCAACGGCCTCTTTTACGACTCGTTCCGCTTCTTTTTCTGGGGCGATGATTTTCAGTCAACCCTGGATCTCGACCATAACCATCTCGACGATCTCACTGAGCCGGGCAAGGGATTGGCGTGGTTCAACGAACAGTGGAGCGCGGGCATCAGCGGGATGCTTCCCTACGAACGGGCCAAGTTCGCCGCACTTCATCCGGGCAAACCGGTCGTGGTCGGAATCAACATGGGCTCCGCCCAGGAGGGCGACCCCTATCCCGTTCGCTACTGCGACGGCATGGAGTGGGAGGGCTTTATGCGCTTCGCCTACACCGCTCCCGAACTGATCCGGGTCAACCAGCTCTGGGAGGCCGCCCACGATACCGTCTTTACCATCATCGAGGATTATGTCGAGAAAGAGACCCACAGCCGGGACTATAAAAAGATCCGCTACGGCCTCACCGCCGCCCTGATGTCCGGGGCCTATTACGGCATGACCTTCGGCAATGAATACAGCATGTCGCTCTGGTACGACGAGTTCGATGTCGATCTCGGCTATCCGTCCGCTCCCGCCCGGGCTATTCCCGGCCAGAGCGATGTCTACGTCCGCTTTTTCGACAAGGGCGCGGCCATCTGCAACGCCTCCGGCCAGATCGTCACCATCACCGACGCCATGCTCTCCGGTCTCCCGGGCTACCAGGGGCCCTATCACCGTTTTCTGGGCGGACAAAAACCCTCCTTCAACGACGGCCAGCCTTTCGGCAGCGTCGAACTCCAGGGCGAGACCCTGACCCCCGCCAAAAACAACATCGGCGACGGCATCATCCTGCTCTCCCGCCCGGACACTGTAATAGCGGATATCATCGTCGGCACCTGCTATTTCAATGACACCTCGCCCGGAAGCGCCCGCGCCCAGTTCGATCCCGTCTTCCGGCCGATCTATGACAAGGCCAATGAGACGGTCGATTTCGCCTCGCGCAACCGCTGTTTTTCGCAATGGGTCTCTTCCGACTCGACCGGTATTGGATATTACTACTCGGCTCCCGCGTTGGGCAAGGGCTGGGCCACTTTCCGGCCGACCATCGGTGTGGCCGGCTGGTACGAGATCTGCGAGTGGCACCCCATGGTCGGAGAGACTCCCTCCGCCTATCAGGAGGCCGAGGATGTCCCCTTCGAGGCCTGGGCCGGCGGTGTTAAAAAACTGACCGGGATTATTGATCAGACCGGCAACTATGGGCGCTGGAACCGCGTCGCCATTCTCTTTCTGCCCGCCGGCACCTCCAGCTATCTCCGCATCTCCAATCAGGGCAACGGCTATGTCGCCGCCGACGCCGTACGTTTTCGCTACCTCAAACGGGTCACCCCCGATG
>Ga0116148_1005322_pt1 | contig 10787 bp, 11 predicted proteins | sample AD_UKC055_MetaG_FD_89786 | JGI IMG/M metagenome (GOLD analysis project Ga0116148, IMG submission 89786) | Active sludge microbial communities of municipal wastewater-treating anaerobic digesters from USA - AD_UKC055_MetaG | ecosystem: Engineered > Bioreactor > Anaerobic > Digestate | place: USA... | reverse complement strand
TCCTAATATTTACGAATACAGTATTTCTATAGATGAGGCTCACGGTGCCCTAACTTGGCATGTATACCAGCCTTAGTAACAACTGTTAGTAATCTTAAAACTGCCCTTCAAAGGGTAGTTTTTTTTTACCTATACGGTTGACCTTACCTATAATATCGTTTTATAATGACTTATTCTGTCAAAGTGTCATATTGGGAGGGTTGATGAGCAGTGAAATTGAACAGTATATTAACGAACACATACCAATAGTAAAAAAACATAATTTTGAAATTACCGAAGCAGTAAAACCATTTATTCAGGTACGGGGAACTCTACAAGATCATATAAACCACCGGAATTCTGTGTTTGGCGGAAGTATAAGTACTTCACTCATTGTTGCTTCATGGGCAAGTGTACGGAATATTTTACTTACGCGGGGTATTCCTTCCGGGATAATTGTCATTCAAAGTGAACATGTCGAATTCTCAAAACCGCTCATTGATGACTTTTATGCAGAGCTTCGACCGATCAGTGATGACCGGTTGACGAAATTTATTGCAATGATTAATAAATTCGGAAAAAGCCGCATTAAAATAGAGGCTGATGTAAAAGACTGCAAAAATAATGAGATATGTGCTTCTTTTACCGGAGAGTATGTAGTGCTCCTTAATGATACTATTGTCTGACAACTCATACCTGCTCAACCCGCTTATAGCTCAACCTTAGTCTTGCATCTTTTTATCTTACTTGTTATGGTTAGTGTATGATAACTATACAAGAATGCCGTCCGGAAGATTTTCCGGCACAGGATAACTTGTTTCAGACAAGTTTTTGGGGCAGATTGAAAACAGCTTGCGGACAGCAGGCTGTCTTTTTTTTATGCGAGTGGTCTTCTTATCGTTTTCCTCTCCTTGTGCTGCTTAGACGTCTTTCAAAAAATGCACTATACGCCTACGTCCCGCGCGGACCCTCTCTTCATATATGTGAAGCAGATTATGGTTTATTTTTAGAAAAACTCAGTCTTGCTCTGCAGCCCCTGCTTCCATCTGACTGTATCTGTGTCCGCTATGATCTTCCGTGGCGCTCTCCTTTTTCACACGGTTCTGCCTATACGGTACCGCCAAGAAGAGAAATACGTGAGATGAGAATGAATTACGGCACTGAACATAGTCTTTTGCGTAAAGCCTCTATGGATTATCTTTGTCCTGACACGGTGCTTATAAATTTAGAACTTCCTCCTGAGAAACTGCTCATGAAAATGAGGCAGACAACAAGGAATTCAATACGAAAATCTTATAAGCTCGATGTGGATTTTTTAATTCGGGATGCTTCTTTTTTACCGCAATGGCACGCTCTTTATGCTGACACAGCTGAACGCAAAGGTTTTTTCTCAGAGAAAATGGACTATTTTGAAAAGCTGTTTTATCAGCAGAAAAAAACACTTCATGATGATTCGGGAAAAGGACCACCTCTTACTGCACCGGTTCCGGATCCCGAGTTTTATCTTTTAACCGCAGAAAAGAAAGATGCGATGTTGTCGGGAATGATTCTTGGAATTTGCGGTAAAACAGCATACTACATGTTTGCAGGTTCTTCACTTGAACATCGCGACCTTATGCCTAATTACGGCCTTCAGTGGGAAGCCATGCTTTTTTCACGGAGTAAGGGCTGTACACGATACGATTTAATGGGAATACCGCCGAATAATGATCTTGATCACCCCATGAGCGGTCTCTATATTTTTAAAACAGGTTTAGGAGGCGACCCGGTACGGTACTGCGGAACCTGGGATTTTCCTTATGACAAAAGTGCTTATGAGTGGCTCAGAAATCAAGATTTTCTTTCAGATTACCATACAATGACCTGAATTTATATGAAAATATACTTGACAATGTATATTTGAGTTGTATGATATCTTTATTACCTATAAGGTAACATAGGAGATTTATATGAAAAAGATTAGTTTTTGTCTTATTTCACTGTTGTGTTTCGCTTTGATTTTTTCCTCATGCGACTTATTTGACGGTGATGTAACCGAATGGGAGGCAAAAGAAGTAATAAATAAAACAAGGGAGCATTTAAGGGATTTATACGCTCTGAATTCTCAGGGTTATAAAGCAGGAGCTGTTATTGCCCGTGTATCTACTCCTCCAAACGGGAAGGAAAAAACTATAATATCTACTGTTGAGTATTATGATTTAGTTGATTATAAAATTTCATATAAAGAAAGTGTAAAATTTACCAACTGGAGCGGAGACGGCAGCAAACCTTATATGAATATGTTTGGGACAATAACGCATGAGTGTTTAGAGTATGAACATAAACTAAACGGAACGCTCAAACTTACGAATTCCGATAACAATGTTGATAATATTACAATGAATATAGCAATTGATAGTACCGGAAAAATTACAGGTACGGTAAAGGCGGATGCTCAGGAATTCACCTGGTAAAAAGAATTTGGTTCGTCTTACCAATCTTGAATAAATGTTTTAAAAGCGGTACTATAGGGCAACTTCTGGCGTTTTTGGATGGAATTAACCATCGGGAAGTTGCCTGCAGCCGTGCGCCTGGGTTGCGACATATTCTGTCCTTTGGATGGAACTACAATAACGCACCAGCTGAAATCAGCAGTAGTCTGAGCAGTAAGTGCACTATAGGAGTTTTTATGTCAACACCATTGAACGAGTACTTAAAAAGTACACCTTCCGAAAAAGTACATGCCGCCATGGTATCGTATGTCGCAAATCTTCAGCAGGTAGCATCAGTCGGTCCTGAAATTGCCGCCTCTGTTGTAAACGAACTGGCAAACCAGAGAGGCCACTTAAAGCTCATAGCAAGTGAAAATTACTGTTCTCTCAATGTTCAGGCAGCCATGGGTAACCTCTTAACTGATAAATATGCAGAAGGCTACCCCGATCACCGCTACTACGGCGGATGCGAAAACGTCGATGCCGTTGAATCAACCGCAGCAGAAGAGGCAAAGGCTCTCTTTGGTGCAGATCATGCCTATGTTCAGCCCCACTCGGGAGCTGATGCAAACCTTGTAGCCTACTGGGCAATCCTCAATGCAAAAATCGAAATGCCTGTTCTCGAAGCACTGGGAGACACCAATGTATCTCACTTGAGCGATGAGCAGTGGAATGACCTACGCGCAAAACTCGGCAACCAGAAACTGCTCGGCTTGGATTACTATTCAGGCGGACACTTAACACACGGCTACCGTCAGAATGTTTCTGCCCGCATGTTCGATGCCTACACCTACACAGTAAATAAAGAAACAGGCCTTTTTGACTACGACGCAATCGAAAAACAGGCAATGGAAATTAAACCCCTTATCCTGCTTACCGGATACTCAGCCTACCCCAGAGCGATCAATTTTAAAAGATTCAGACAGATTGCAGATAAATGCGGTGCAGTTCTCATGGTCGATATGGCTCACTTTGCAGGTCTTGTTGCAGGTAAGGTATTCACAGGAGAAGAAAATCCTGTTGAATGGGCAGACATCGTTACCTCTACTACTCATAAGACACTCCGCGGTCCTCGCGGCGCCCTGGTTCTTTGTAAAGAAGCTTTTGCAGATTCCGTTAACAAAGGCTGCCCCTTGGTATTAGGCGGTCCTCTTCCTCACATAATGGCAGCAAAGGCAATTGCCTTTAAAGAAGCACGGACAAAGGCCTATGAAACGTATGCTCACTCAGTACGCGATAATGCCCGAACTCTTGCCTCAGAGTGTCAGAGCCTCGGTATGAAGCTCCAGACAGGCGGAACTGATAATCACTTAATGCTCATCGATGTAACTACCTTTGGCTTAACCGGACGTCAGGCGGAGAATGCTCTTTTTGAATGCGGTGTTACGGTGAACCGCAATACGCTTCCATTTGATCCTCAGGGGCCATGGTGGACAAGTGGTATCCGTGTAGGAACTCCTGCAATTACCACACTCGGCATGGGCACAACAGAGATGAAGGAAATTGCTCAGATTTTAAAATTAATTCTTAGCGGTACAAAGCCTGCAATGACCGAAAAAGGCACTCCCGCAAAGGGCAAGATTGTTATTGATCCTAAAGTGCAGGCCGAGGCTAAAAAGCGTGTTGATGCTCTGCTTAATAAATTTGTATTGTATCCTGAATTGGACTTTGATTTCTTACAAAAGAACTTTGTGAAATAGGCTGGTTTGCCGGATGATAATAATTCTTCTGACTGTAATCGTTTTATCAGCTGCTTTGTGCGTAGTATTGTTAGTACTCAACGGCATCTGTAAAAAACAGCGTGATTCGTATTATCGTCTGGCCTACCATGATCCGGTAACCGGGTACCCGAACTGGAACTGGATGGTGAACTATATAAGCACCTCCGACAGTCAGGACGGGTACGACTTTGTGCACTTTGATGTTAAATCTTTTAAAATGATCAATGAGCTGTACGGTCATCGTGCTGCAAATACGTATTTACGTCAAATTTGCGATGAAATGCAGAAAATCCCATGGAAAAAGTGCGCTGTACGCTGCGATAATGACCGTTTTGCCATGATAACGGAACCCATGAAAGAAGAGGAGCTTCGTATACGTCTTCTTGCTTTTTTTGCAGAAATAAGCCGTCTTCCTGCCGATAAGGCATATCCAATTTATTTCCGCTGCGGTGTTGTTCAATACAGCAACATGGGAAATAATAAGTCTATTATTGCAGACTTTGCAAAGATGGCGCAGCGCCTTGGCGTGAAACAGAATGTTACAGAGATTCATTTTTATACTGAGCAGATGAAACGCAACGTGCTGCGCTCAGAAACGTTGAAACGGGAATTGCCGAATTCAATTAAAAACGGTGAGCTATTAGTATATCTGCAGCCAAAATATTGTGCGGATTCTGATAAAATCTATGGAGCAGAGGCTTTAATACGCTGGAATTATCATAAAGAAAACTTTTTAAGCCCTGCAGAATTCGTTCCCCTGCTCGAAAAAAACGGCGCCATAGAGATTATTGACCGTTATGTACTTAATACAGTCTGTAAGAAACTGGTCGAGTGGAAAGAAAGAAACCTGCCTCTTTATCCAATTTCGATAAACTTATCGCGTTCACAGTTTAATAATGTACGTATGATAGAAATTATTGAAAGAATTGTTTCAAAATATAATCTTAACCGCTCTCTTATTGAATTTGAGCTTACAGAAAGCGCCGCCTATAATGATCAGGAATATCTTCTTAACACGATGATGAGAATCAGGGATTTGGGTTTTAATCTTTCGATGGACGATTTTGGAACCGGGTTTTCATCTCTGAGTCTTTTAAAAGATATGCCTTTAACAACTTTAAAGATTGATAAGAGCTTTGTCGATTCGATTCACCATACAAATGAATCTCACCGCGATAATCTAGTTGTCCAGGATATCATTACGATGACTCAGCACCTAAATATTGCAAGTCTTGCAGAAGGGGTCGAAACAGAAGAGCAGCGGAATCTATTGCGCTCATGGGGATGCAATTATATTCAGGGCTATTATTATTCAAAACCAATTCCTGTGTTCGATTATGAAGCTTTGCTGCAGAATTCATCAGTTAATCCCCAATAAGACGGAGAAAGTTATGACTCTGTTATGGATTAGTGCATATACGCTCTCTTTGTGTAATACCTTATTTGTTTTGTATGTATGGAGCCTGCAAAAAAACAGGGCTGTCTTTGCGTTATTCTTATTGGTCTTGAATGTGTTTTGTACAACAGCTGTCCCCTTTATCAGTTTAATGCTGGGTGTTTTTACTCTTCCTTCTCAATTCCTTTTGTATATCTTTGTATCGTTTTTTTCTTTAAGCGTACCTAATTTCATATTCAGTGCAATCTCATTATCAGATGAAAAACTAGGAATTCCCCGCTGGTATCTTGCAGTCTGTACTGCTTTTATTGGTCTTTTTTGTTTTCTGTTCTTAATGAGATATAAATATTCACAAATCATTTCTTTTTTTCTTCCTCTGTTTTCTGTGGTTTCGACGATCGGGTTAAAGAAAACCGGAACGCAAAGTGATGAGCAGATAATACTTTCGAAAACGGGAAAAAGCCTTTTCATTATTGCATCATCATTATTTGCACTGTATGCAGTTCTTCTGCTTTTTACCCCTCGGGAAATGCTTTCTGTCTATTTTTTCGGTGTTTTCCCTATAGCGTATCAGATTCCTGTTTTTATGTACAATTTTACTACGGTAAAAAGACACTTACGCATGCAAAGCGATTTTTTAGATCGAATAATGAGATCGGACTCTGCAAACAGCGCAGCAGATACTACATTGTTGCCGGAACAGGGCGGAGTAGCTTCGGTGCAGCTTTTGCGTGAAAAACTATTATTAAGTAAACGGGAAGCAGAAACGGCAATAAAACTGTATGAGGGTAAAACATATAATCAAATAGCAGATGAATTGTTTGTCTCTCTTTCTGCAGTTAAAAAACACGCGTATAACATTTATAGAAAGCTCGATATTACTAATAACCGCCATCTTATGCAGAAAATTAACGATATTTTGTAAAAAGTATACTTTTTCTTACTTCTCCAATCTATATTTCAGGTCTACTCTTTACTCAGATAAGGACGCTGACGCAGTTGTTGGGCATCCTGATGGAGGTTTAAGTATGAAAGAAATAAAGGTTTTGAGAGTGAAAACCCTTTGGGTATTTTTTATGGTATCTGTATTGATATCTGCTTGTTTTGCAGAAGAGAGTACTGGTTCTTTTTTACGCAGTCTGTACTCTTCTTCCGGTGTTGTCATTGAAAATGACAGAAACGGGGGCTACGGTGATGTTGGTTTTTCTATTATTGAAAAAGATACCTGGGATATAAGGAATACAATCGGGCTTCACGGGTACGGCAGTAATACCTATGGTTATTTAGGAATTTCTGAAAAGGTCTCATTCGGGGGCTGGTTCGAAAAGTCTGAAACTGCATACCGCCCCTATGGTTCTGTTTCTGTTATAGGGTGCCTGTTCGGAGGCAGCGGAAAACCTTTAGCCTCTTTGCCTGTATCTGTTGATATTCTTGGTTCCGGCGGGTTTGAAATTATGTACACAAAAAATCAAAGTTTTTTTATTGAATACGGCGGAGGATACCGCTTTACTGTTCCCTTTGAGTCGGGGAGAGGGGTATCCTTTATAAGTGCAGGAATAAGAAATTATTTCAAATAATTACAGTGAAAAAACTGAGGTGAAAAAACCTGCGGAGGATACTTCTTCTTTGCCTAACAGCAGATGAGAAGTGTCTCCCATGACCTGTGTTCGAAAGGCCGCTTCTCCGGGGCTTCGTTCTTCTGAGCAGAGAATGGTAAGAGAGGAGGGCGGCATAAAAAAATTCTGCAGCACTACAAGGGGCGAAATATTCATCATATGCGCCATGAGAATTGCTGTTATACCAAAGTGACAGAAAAAAACGAGAATCCTGTCTTTGTCTTCGTCCATTATTTTGTGTTTTGTGGTGTAGTATCCCTTTTCTCTTTTATAACCATACTTTTCGAGAAACTCGTCAAATGAAGTTTGTACCGCTTTGGTTTTTCCTTCTATGTCTGCTTCTTTCATTATATGAGTTGTATACCAGAGTTCAGGGTCGTAATAGTTTTTTTCTTTTGTCCAGTAGGACGGATAAAAATCCCATGGGCCGTGCATTATGTTTTGTTCAGGATGATATACGGGGTGATGAAACTCTTTAAGCCACGGAAGTAAAACAGGAGTAATTTTGAGTTTTTCAAGACAAACCCGGGCTGTGTCCTGTGCTCTTCCAAGAGGAGAGACAAAGTATTCCGCCTTAGGCCATGTTTTAATTCTTTGGGCAAGAAGTTCTGCTTCTTTCCAGCCTTTTTGAGTAAGACTGTCGATCTCGTAATTTGGATCTCCGTGGCGTATAAAAATTAATTTCATGAGTCTCTGCCTTATTTTCAGCTTAATTGTTTTCTCTTATTGAGTTCAGCCTGTTTTAATTGTATCATAAAAGAATTAACATGAGTAGTATAACTACGTAAGGATTCTTTACATGGAAGCAGCGGGAAATTCCCAGTTTACAAAAATGACGCAAAAACCTGTAGCATCGCTCGTTCTATCTTTGGCTGTACCGACTATTATAAGTATGCTTGTAACAGCCGTATATAATACTGCAGATACATTCTTTGTCTCTCAAATAGGAACGAGTGCAAGCGCTGCTGTGGGAATAGTTTTTTCTGTAATGGCAATAATACAGGCTGTCGGTTTTACACTCGGGATGGGATGCGGTTCTCTTATTTCGCGAATGCTTGGAGCTAAGGATTCCGCCTCTGCTTCCATGTATGGTTCTACCTCTTTTTTTACATCCTTAGTACTCGGCTCTCTGCTTGCAGCAGCAGGAATACTATGTATTGAACCTCTTGTGTACCTGCTCGGTGCAACAGAAACTATATACCCGTATGCAAAAGATTATATAACATACATTTTGTTTGGTGCACCTCTTATGTGCGGTTCCTATGTTATGAATAATATTCTGCGCTCGGAGGGAAAGGCTGCGTTTTCCATGATAGGCTTAACAGCCGGCGGTTTTATAAATATTGCGCTTGACCCCCTCTTTATTTTCACCTTCAATTTAGGTACAAAAGGGGCTGCAATTGCAACTCTTATAAGTCAGTCAATAAGCTTTTCTATATTATTGTCTTTTTTTCTTAGAAAAAAAAGCATTGTCAGGTTATCTATACGGTTTGTCTCTAAAATTGTTCGGGACTATTATGACATTATTAAGACAGGACTGCCCTCGTTTATTCGGCAGGGGTTAGCAAGTGCGGCTGCGGTATTTTTAAATATTTCTGCTTCCGCCTTTGGAGATGCATCAGTAGCCGCTGTTTCAATTGTTGCACGGATTATCATGTTTGTTTCTGCCATAATGATAGGGCTCGGTCAGGGCTTTGTTCCTGTTTCCGGTTATAATTACGGGGCAATGCTCTACAGCCGGGTGAAACGGGCTTTTTTCTTTACGGTTTTGTGCGGGACGGTGTTTTTATCAGTCTCTGCTGTCCTTATTTTTATTGCAGCTCCCCTTATACTTTCTGTATTCAGAAATGACCCGGAGGTAATAAGTCTTGGAACCTCCGTTCTGCGCTTTCAATGTCTCGCTCTTCCTCTTCATGCATTTGTTATTGCTTCCAATATGCTTATGCAGTCAACCGGTCAGGCTTGGAAGGCAACGTTTTTATCGAGCACTAGGCAGGGATTGTTTTTTATTCCGCTAATTCTAATTCTTCCCGTTTTTTTTGGTATAGAAGGGTTAAAAACCGCTCAGCTGTTTGCTGATCTTGCAGCTTTTATGACTGCGCTTCCTTTTTTGGTTTTTTTTCTAAAAAAGATGAATAGTTAAAAATACCCTTTACTATTGAAACATTTCTAAGTATAAAGAAGGCGGCAAAAAAAAAGCGGAAAGCCGGTTAAGCCTTCCGCAATAGTAAACAAAATTTTTTTAGATCTTTGTAAGCCACAATCCGTGTAGATTGCAGTATTCATACGCTGCAAGTGCTTTTTCATTTTTCAAACAGAAAACAGCCTGCGGCTCTTCTCCGGGGTTAAGACAGATCCTGTGTCCGCCCTTGTCTGTTTCGAGATAGATCCACTGTATGGAGTGTTCTGCTGTCATGGGGTGGGCAACAGAGCCTACTTTTACGGTAACAGTTGAGCCGTCAACAGTTACAACGGGGAGATGTTTTTCAGTACTTGCTTCTGTTGTGTTAGCTTTGAGCTCTGTCATGTTCTCTCCGCAGCATACTACAGGAACGCCGGAATCATGAATCATACCGATAATATTTCCGCAGTGTTTGCAGATATAAAACTTTTTCTCACACATTGTATCCTCCTTGGATTTTAAAAACTGATATTTATTTACGGTTTCCCGTACAGTTTTACTTATTCATTGTTATAGGTAATAAGAGTGCGTATAACAGCGGGTTCAAGCGCCTTGGTATAATTAAGAAAGGGCAAGCCTACAATGCCGAAAAATTCTGCAACTTCTGCTCCCCCCTGTTCAATAATATTTTTTGCAGCTTTTAGGGTTCCGCCTGTTGCAATTAAATCATCTATTACAAGGATTCTCTGCCCTTTTTTAATATCAGCCTTATGGGCTTCGACCTCTGCCGTTCCATATTCAAGCGAGTACTTGCATGAATAGGTTTCTCCGGGAAGTTTACCCTTTTTTCGTATAAGAACAAGGGGTATTCCCATCTGCTGGGCGAAGGGGGCTGCAAAAATAAAACCGCGTGATTCTATTCCTGCAACTGCATCTATTTGTGCATCTTTGTAAATATCAACCATTTTTTGAATACAAAGGCTGAATGCTTCCGGATTAACAAGTATTCCGGTGATGTCGTAGAACAGTATACCGGGCTTTGGAAAATCCGGTATACGCCGTATTGCTTTATCTAGTATAGTTGTATCAAACATAGGTACATAGTATTCGTCTAATTTAAGACTGTCAAGACCGCTCAGGTTTTACTTTAAGCGGGCCATTGCTATACGCCGGGTTCTAACTTTTTCGAGGCTCTGTTTGAGTTCACCGCTGGAATTGTTCTCAATACTTGTCTTAAAATGTTTCAGCGACTTTTCAAAAACCTCTATATGGTGCAGCAAGTCTTCCTTGTTTTCTATAAAAAGCTCAGTCCAAAGCGGTGCATTAATCATGGCAATTCTGGTAAGATCTTCAAAGCTTCCGCCGCCGAATGCCGTTATTTCTGTGTCCTCTGCGCTTTCGACAAGAGCAGAAGCAATCACATGGCAAAGCTGAGAAGTAAATGCAATTTTATGATCGTGAATTTCTGCTGTTGTCTCAATA
>Ga0116148_1005321_pt1 | contig 10787 bp, 10 predicted proteins | sample AD_UKC055_MetaG_FD_89786 | JGI IMG/M metagenome (GOLD analysis project Ga0116148, IMG submission 89786) | Active sludge microbial communities of municipal wastewater-treating anaerobic digesters from USA - AD_UKC055_MetaG | ecosystem: Engineered > Bioreactor > Anaerobic > Digestate | place: USA... | reverse complement strand
CCCGACAACAAATAAAAGATGATGCTCCAGAGAAAACCCGTTAAAGCTCCTTTGAATGCAAAGCTTCGACCGGGAATCCAGGGAAGAAATAGGGCTGTAATGGCAACACCGGTGAACATGGCGCCGAGATAGGCGCATACGGCCATCAGTCCTGAAACATATCCCTGCATAAGAGATAGAATCACAAACAACAGCAGTGCAATAATCACTGTTGGCTTTATCGCTTCCACGAGTTCGACAGGGATGAGTACGGATCTCTCATAAATTGTAAACGTCATTTCCTGCATGGACGTTGTCGTTTTCATGCCATTGGTTAAATATTCCGGAATGTCGCAGGCTCTGATGGCGGCATACTTGACGGTAAAGCCGGTTTGTTTCGCTATTTGATGCGCAGAGACGCCCGGTGCTCCCAGGATGGGAAGAATCAGTATCCGATGCCGCACAATCCGGGCCAGCCCTGAAGCATTGATACGCCGTATCAATTCTTCCGTGCCAAAAGTTCCCTTTCCGGCGGCACACCAGACATTAATGCCATAAGTTTCAAGGATCAAGAGCCAGCAATTCTTTCCACCTAAAACCTTGCGAACAAGGTCATAGCTCATCTTATAATTTGCCGTCACTAACACAGGGGAATCGTGATCCGGATGGCCAACGGCATACAAACCGGGCGGCACCAGATAATTCATTCGACCGATGTTCCAACGGGCCTTCCATGAACCCATCCGGTCAGCAAAGGAAAGATTGGTTGAAATCCTCGGGATTTTCCCGGCCCCAAGCGTTAACCATTCCACAAACCCCGGCACTTGTTCACTGATTTCTCCACCCCCGGCAGAGGTTGGCGGTCCTCAACAAGGCGGCTTTCCCGGTGATTCCGGTGATTGCGCAATCATCGTTAGACCGATTCCTGCCGATGCAAGTTTTGGTTGGCCGTTTTCCGGATGATTGACATTGTTTGTATCCATCATGCCTCCTCAAGAAAACATCTTTCGTTGAAACCAAAAAGCAACATTGACCAAACCAATCATTACGGGCACTTCGACAAGAGGGCCGATTACCGCTGCAAAAGCCACACCGGAATCAAGTCCAAAAACCGCAACCGCAACCGCTATCGCCAGCTCAAAATTGTTACTTGCTGCGGTAAAAGCAAGAGTTGTCGTTCGGGAATAATCCGCGCCCATTTTCTTCCCCATGAGAAAAGAAACAACAAACATAACAATAAAGTAAACACCCAATGGAACGGCAATGCGCAAAACATCCAGTGGAATCGAGACGATCAGTTTCCCTTTCAGGCTGAACATGACTACAATTGTAAAAAGAAGCGCAATAAGCGTAATGGGACTGATTTTCGGAACAAAGTCCTTATGGTAACGTTCCTTGCCGACCAGTTTCAAACCGGCAAAACGCGTCAATGCTCCGGCAATGCAGGGAATTCCCAGATAAATAAAGACGCTTTCGGCAATCTGTCGGATGCTGACATCAACAATACTGCCGGAAAATCCTAAAAAGGGCGGTAGTATTGTTATAAAGAACCAGGCATAGACACTGAAGAACAGCACTTGGAAAATACTGTTGAACGCCACAAGTCCGGCCGCATATTCCGTGTTTCCCTTAGCCAATTCATTCCAAACGATGACCATGGCAATACAGCGAGCCAAGCCGATCATAATCAGACCGATCATATATTCAGGTTTGTCGGGCAGAAATATAATCGCCAGCGCGAACATCAGCGTCGGACCAATCAGCCAGTTTTGCACCAATGACAATCCAAGCACTTTTTTGTTGCGAAATACTTCCGGCATTTCCTCATACTTAACCTTAGCAAATGGCGGATACATCATGAGAATAAGACCAATGGCAATGGGAATATTCGTTGTGCCAATTTGAAACCGGTTGATGAACTGTTCAATGCCGGGTATAAAATAGCCAAGTCCCACACCGGTGATCATGGCAGAAAAAATCCAGATCGTGAGATTGCGATCCAGAAAAGAGAGTCTCTTGCTTATCTTATCCGCCATATTTCCTCCCGTCTTGTCATTGAATCATTAATAAAAAATTACCCGCAACATGTCGTCAAATCTATATTTGCCAAGCGTTTTCTATCGTTATTGGCCATTTCATTCTGTTCCATGATTGTGCGTAGCGCTTGAGTTAGCATTTTGTGAACCGGGCTCAAATGAGGAGAAATCGAATAGTGAATCCACACTCCCGCACGTCGATCTTGTAACCAGCCGGCATTTTTAAGTGTGGCAAGATGGCGGGACACGGTGGATTGAGGCAGTTGGAAAACCTCCATGAAATGACACACGCAAAGTTCATCTTCCTGAAGCAACAGAGACAGAATGCGAAGACGAGTTTCATCTTCCAACGATTTAAATATGGAGGCGACATTTTTCATGAATTTTAATATATCCGCTTATCCGGATGTAGTCAAGTGATTTTGCAAATATTCGATATTTATAGATTATTTAATGCATGATTTTGGAATAGGCTCTTGCGGAATTTTGTAATCTCCACTATGTGTCCCTTCATATTTGAAGACTAATTTTACGCATATTTTTCATAAAAAGGATGTTGGGTATGATGCAAAACGATAATTACTTGGGCTGGAAAAAACCGGGAATAGCAATGATTACAGGTGCAACCGCCGGTTTAGGTTTATGTTTTGCCGGACACCTTGCACAAAAGGGCTTTGACCTTGTTCTTGCGGCGCGTCGCAGGGATCGGCTGGACAGTATAGCGGCAAATATTACCGCCCAATATGGTATCCGCTGTGAAACCATCTTTGCGGATTTGGCAAATATGGAAGAGATCCGCAAAACAGCCGATTATGTAAAACAAATTGAAAACTTGGATATTTTAATCAACAATGCGGGGTTTGCGACTATTGGTGCTTTTGCCGAAGTGCCGCTGGAAAAAACCATGCAAATGTTTCATCTGCATATGGCATCTTCCGTTTTGCTCGCCCATGCCGCGCTTCCCGCCATGTTGAAGAAAAAGCGCGGCGCAATTATCAATCTGTCGTCCATTGCCGCTTTTACTCTGACACCGGGTAATGTTATGTACGATGCCACAAAATCATTTCTGGTCACTTTTTCGGAAAACCTTCAACTGGAAGTCCGGAATGCCGGCATCCGGGTTCAGGCGCTGTGCCCCGGCTTTACTCGCACGGAATTTCATGAAGTTGGTGATTTCAAAAACTTTGATAGAAGCGTGGTTCCGAATACCTTGTGGATGACAGCCGATAAGGTTGTGTCTTTGTCTTTAAAGGCGCTGAAAAAAAACAAAAACGTCGTCTTTATCCCGGGTTGGAAGAACCGTCTTTTAACCTGGTTGATTACGCACAGCAAATCCCTGCAATCAATCGCTCAAAATAGGGTAAAAGAACGGGATCTTTAAATATAGAACAGGGACAAACCTATTTGCAGGCTGTTCATTTGTTCTGTTCAGACTGGAGGAGTTCCGCAGATACTCTTCTTGACAGTCTCCACCGATATATGATAAAAAACTAAAAAAGTTATGAAAAATCAAGGTCTTTATGCGGGAATTTCGTCTTAAAACTATAATACTGCTCTCTCTTGCCGGTTTTTTAGTTAGCATGATAGCCATAACGTTGCATCACCATGACAATGCTTATTTATTTCCCAGTTGCTCGTTGTGTACAGTAAAAACCGCCTTTCCCGGAACGGTCCATAAAATCAAAACAGATACCGACTCTTTGGCACTTTCTCCTCTTCATTCGCTGACACCATTCTTTCTGCCGTTATCCTGTATTTTGACGGATCAAATCACTGCCTTTATTTCTTCTCAGACAATCGAAACATACCCCAATAAAGCGTCCCCCTTTTTTGTATAACTCTTTTTCAGCTTTCAAAAGATGGCAACCGGCAGTTGCCCGATCCATCCTGACTTCCCGATCGGGATCGTAACGGCAATAATAAACAACCATTAAAGACGATCATCATCACGACAAGCATGATCATTATAGGAAAAAAAGTCTTCTTCGAGAGCTTTTTGTTTAAAAAGACAACAAACGGAGATCTTGGATGAATACAACGCAAGAAAGAGACCATCGATTCAGTATGGCAGACCGGGTCATTACGGTTGGGTTCTGGATGAACGCCATCCTAATGGTGGCCAAGCTTCTTGCCGGACATTATGGCCATTCCGAAGCTGTTTTTGCCGACGGAATCGAAAGCGCCTGTGATTTTGTAGCCATTATCTCCACGCTGATTGCCCTGAAAATCGGCCGTAAAACTTTCGACGACGACCATCCATACGGCCACGGCAAGGCCGAATGTGTGGCCGCCATTATCGTTGCGCTGGTCATCTTTTCCGCGGGTTGCGGCATTCTTTATAAAGCGGGCATGACCTTGATGATGGGCGCTTATCAAACGCCGCAAATGGTTGCCGTGGCCGCTGCCGCCGCGACCATCGCTGTTAAAGAAGCTCTTTTTCGTTACACCAGGGGCGTCGCCCGCAAGCTGGAAAGCCCCGCCGTGGAAGCTGTTTCCAAAGACCATCGAAAAGATGCGCTGACATCCATTGCAACGCTGATCGGTGTAACCGGCGCCTACTTCGGCTTTGCTTTTCTTGATCCTCTGGCTGCCGGATTAACTTCATTCTTTATTTTCTACATTGGTTGGGAAACCTTCCGCAAAGCAGGGCATGATCTGATGGACGGCCAGCCTCCCAGAGACACTCTGACTAAAATTTGTGACACTGCTTGTGAAGTCGCGGGAGTTGATCGGGTCCATGAAATTCGTGGTCGTCGTTCCGGCCAATACCTTATCATTGATTTAAAACTGGAAATGGACCCGGAAATGACGGTCAGACAATCGCACGCTCTTGCCGATCAGGTTAAAAACCTCATTTTCAAACGTTTCTCTAATGTCGGTGACGTCATGATTCATATCAATCCCAGCAATCAGGCTCACCAAGATTTGATTAGACTGTAGCGCATTCTATCCAATGGATCTTACGCTTGCCTGATGTCGCCGGTAAAAGAAAAGCGCCGAAAACGATAAAATGATCAAAGGCAAGGCCAAAGGCCAATTGATGATTGACAAAGCCAGTAAGTAGATTGGAAATAGAAGCATCCGGGCAGCGGTACACAAAATTTCGTTTTGAGAGATCAGCCCGGCATACTTCGAACTCATTTCATAATAACGGTCGATCATTGTTCGGCCCAGACGGCTGGTTGTAAGGTATTGATCGCGAAAACTTCGCAAGGTCTTTACTTGATCGTTATCGGAGAAACCATACACGGCTGAAATAAAACATCGATAGCTATCCGACGATAATTGATATTCGTAGGCACCCGCATCGCAATACAAGCCGTATCCCGGACGGGCAACGCCACGCTGATCGGCATAGATTCCGGCGCCGCAGCCACCGGCTCCATTAATCTTGTCGATGGCTGCACTCCCCAGACCAATGGCCATCGTCAGAGTTGAACCTCCATTATCGGCCAATGTGCCAAGGTAGGGATTTCCAAAGTCACCGACGCAGGATTGGTCGGAATAGGGATAACGGACATTGCCGCCGCCGTCACGAATCATTCCGTTTTCTCCAATTGCACAATTGGTGTTGGGCTGATTTTCGGCAATAATAGAATTGCGAACGGTGAGGGTTCCTCCAACGTAGAATCCTGCGCCGGGACCTGCCGCTGAATTGCCCGATGCGGTAATATTCGTGACGGTCACATTTGCGCCCGCGTTGACGGAAACCGCTCCCCCATAAGTGTCCGAATGATTTCCGGTAAAAGTGCTGTTCGTGATGGAAGCAATGGCTCCATTGTCAACGCTGACAGCACCTCCGCTGCATATCGAATTTACCGCAGAATTGTTGACAAAAGTCGAGCCGGAAATTTCTGCCTGTGCTCCCGGAGACAAGTCGATTGCTCCGCCCCCGGTTGGATTACCGCTTCGGGTTACATGATTGCCGGAAAAGGTACAGTCACGGACAATGAGATTTTGCCATGAAGTGATACCCCCTCCTTCACCTCCGGAATTATTAGTAAATTTGCACTTGATGAAGGTAGCGGACCCGCCACCGAGGAATCCCCCGCCTCCTCAAACACTAGCCACGTTTCCTGTAAATGACGTCTGCACCGCAGTCAGTGTTCCGGAAAGAAGATCGATCGCTCCTCCGCACCCGCCTGAATTATTATTGAGGGCGCAGTTATTCAGTGAAATAACACTGCTGTTTGAATAAATGGCGCCTCCTGCATTGGTCACCAATCCCTGGCTTAAAGTCAGATCATTTACAGTTAAGTTGGCGCCTGCGGCAACTTCCAGCAAGCGGAACCGGGGCGCGGAAGCATCGCGGATAATCGTGGCGTTTTTTCCGTTTATGGTTATATTGGAATTGATTACAGGCAGTCCGTTGTACTCATTGTCACTTCCTGCATTGTGAGTTGTGTTTAGCCTGTAAATACAGTTCGACGAAAGTTCCAGCTTGCTTTGGCCACCCAGCGCATTGGCCTGATCGATGGCTCTGATCAAGGATTCCGTGTCGCATGAAACGTGGATTGTGGCGGCGTTTGCAGGATAGGGCAGGAATAGATAAACGACCCCTCCGACAAGAAAACAGGCGATGATCAATCGTACAAGGATTATGTAGCCTATCCACACCTTATGTTTCATTCTGCACCTTCTTTGCTGTGGAGTAACTCGGGAAAAAATATTGGACGCTTACTTTCCCCAATGACCGGCAAAGAATTCGCATCCTTCCGAAGATAAAACCGTTGTCTCCCCCCGGCAGAAATGTCCGGTTAAGTGATCAGAAAAAATTTGCGCCCACTGGCTGCGCTGCATATGGTAATCGTTGCGTATGCCTCTGGACTGAGTAAGAAAAGAAATGACTTCCGCCATTACAAAATTATCAACGCATCCCTGCGTAACGGCAATCGGAGCATCGTGAGCAAAGATGGAATCAATCAGAGGCCCGTAGGATTGATAAACCGAGACGGCCAGCTCCGGAGAACCAAGTTCAGGCGTGTCGTTGTCGCCATCCATTTCCATTAAAAGCACATTTGCAACCTTGCCGGATAGCTCTTCCAGATGAATTGTCTTATCGTTTCTGGGCATATGATGGTAAGCAAGGGACAAAAGCGCCACATCAATCCCTGAGGGAAGACTGGCAGCATGCTCCTGTATCCGACCGTGACGCTTGTCGATCATCAGATCAGGAAATGCCTGAAGGAGTTTTGCCTCGGCCACATCCAGCATGGCTGCAGAAGAATCAACCAGAATGGCCCGTCTGATTTGTCGGATACGTCCCGCCTTCAACAACTGCTTCAGAAGCAGCACCAGAAGGCTTCCATCGCCGCACCCAACATCGAGAATTGTCAGAGGATTGGCAAAATCATCAAGAGAGGAAGCGGCAAAACGGAGAAATTTTTCCCGCATGCTGATAATGGACGGCACGGTGGTAAAATGTTCATAATCATGCGGATCGGCAAAAATTTTTTCCGGCATAAAAAACCGGCCGTCATGCCTGTCCAGATAAGACGCCATAATGGCATTGAAAATACCGTCTTCTTCCAAGGCTCCCTCCCGAAACCACTCTCCCGCTTTTTGCTGTTCTCCAAGACCGGCCAGAAGGCCGCCGGTATAAAAATGAAAATGAGCTCGCAGAGCCGCACGTAATCCATTCATAGAGGAGCGGGGAGTCAGGTTTCCGCCAAGAGCTTCCGAAGCCAGCTTTTTCCAGAGTATTTGCTCATCCGTGGCCAGAAAATACATGTTTTACACCTTTTTTGCTTTTGAGTATAAAAAACGTCAAACCGCCTGTCAAGCCAATCTTCTTCTCTGCCCAATTTCCGTGTGTTATTACTAAAATAATTAATAATATCATGATCATGGGAAATGTATATCCCTTTGTTCCGACATTTTGCCAGGTCTGACTGACCTGTTGGCTATTTTGCATATTCCCGGATTGCAATTGCCGGAAAATGCATGTAAAGCGGGAACTTCCATGAAATGAGGTCCGATTATGAAAATTGCTTTGATTATTCCCATCAACAATGCCGACAACTCACGAAGTTTTTATGATTTTAAATTCTATGCCGACTTCTTGTTGACCAAGAAATACATCTCCTATCTTCTTGCCATTCCCACACTGACGTCATTGACGCCGCCCCGCCATGAAATACGAGTATTTGATGAAAACATTGAAAAAATTGATTATTCTTGGAAAGCGGACTTGGTGGGCATCAGTGTCCGGACGATGTTTGCGCCAAGAGCCTATGCCATTTCCGACAAATATCGTGAAATTGGCGTAAAGACCGTTCTGGGCGGCATCCATGTGTCCATGTGTCCGGAGGAGGCGCTCCAGCATTGCGACAGCATTGTGGTCGGCGAAGCAGAGGATGTCTGGGCGACTCTTCTGGATGACGCGGAAAAAGGCATGCTGAAACAAAGGTACGAAGCAAAAGCGCACAAGGATTTGAAGCAGGCACCGCCCGCCAGTCGAAGGTCTCTTTCCCGACATATGTATTTTCAGGACATCTTGCAGACATCCAAAGGTTGTCCATTTCATTGTGAATTTTGCTCCGTTTATGCTTTCGATGGACAGAAAATCCGTACCCGCACCATTGAGCAGGTCATGCAGGAAATTTTGGACATCAATCAAGTTGATCCTAAATTCAAGAAAAAGAACGCCATTTTCATTGCTGACGACAACATTATTGCCGACAAGAAATTTGCCCGCCAACTTTTTATCGCTTTGAAACCCCATAACATCAACTGGATGTGCCAGGCGTCCATCAATATTTCAAAAGAGGACGATCTATTGCAATTGATGAGGGACAGTGGATGCGGAGCAATTTTCATCGGGTTTGAATCCATTTCCCAGGAAAATCTTTCCGCCATGCACAAGGACATCAATCAGCGCTTTAACTATATCGAGGCCATCAAAAAAATTCAGTCATACGGCATGCTGGTGCACAGTTCCTTTATCGTGGGCTATGACTATGACTCTGAAAAAACCTTTAATGAACTGATTGATTTTATAGAGCAGACCCACCTGCTCATGCCGCTCATCAATATTCTCACCCCCTTTCCCGGCACGGAGCTTTTTGCCCGTCTGGAAAAGGAAGGCCGCATTCTCCACAAGGATTGGAGCAAATACGATACCAAAAATGTTGTCTTTGCCCCCCGCTTCCAGAGCCCTCAGGAACTGGTCGCGGGTTATAACCGGATTGTCCGGGCGGTGTATTCCTATGACGCCATATGGAAATAACTTAATTATTACTGGGACATAGACTTTTGGAAACAAGCCAATGAAGCGGATCCGGTAAAGTTGATGTATCGCTTCGTTTTTGCCCTGCGGCTCGCCACGCTGCTTTTTTCCGGAAACGCGGCGCGGTCAAAATTCATTTTAAAAATCTTATCAAAAGTATTCAATAAACGGGTCAGAATTTCCACCATTCTTAATATGATGGCCTATAATGATTTTGCCTGCAGTTTGGTGGACGATCATTAGTAATTATCAATAATATCAAGATGATAAGGTTTTTTGATGAACCGGTGCTTCTTCTTTACCATCACCCTGCCCATCATTACCGTGGGAATGGTTTTTGCCGCAATTTTTCTTTACGCCCCACATCTTTATGCCCAGGGTGCGGCCTTCATTCCCTCTCAAGAGAAAGATCCCTATTTTTTCCCCCTGACCAGCGGGGGCAAAACCTATCCGGGGCAATGGCACCTCTGGAATCAAATGAATACCAGTGAAGTCAATATTGGCCTGGACGCGGGGTTGCTAAAGGCCTGGAATGTTGGCAATGGACTGGGCTATACGGGACGAGGCGTGGTCATTGGCATTGTGGATGACGGCGTGGAGGGAAATCACGAGGATATCAAAGAAAACTATCGCGCCGATCTGAGTAAAAATTTCAGTCAGGATGCCTTAATCGCTGCAAGACCCCAAGGTCCGGTGCAACAGGGCGACAACCACGGCACTGCCGTGGCCGGTGTGGCAGCCGCCCGGGGTGGAAACGGTATCGGCGTTGTGGGCACTGCCCCATACGCCGGCATTGCCGGGTTGCGTGTTTGCATCGGAAAAGGCAGTCCCGGCGATCCCACAGGCGGCATTCAGGATGCCTATGATGCATATCTATGGAAATCCGGCCTCAACAACGCTACACTGGCCATTGAAAGAGCTGCCGCAATACAGATCAAGAACCACAGTTACGGTCCTGAAGAACCTTTCGAGATCGGTCCGGGAAGTGAGCAGATGAAGAATATTATCAAAGCCACTTCGGAAAATGCCGTCATCCATGTTGTTTCCGCCGGGAATTCACGAAACCGGGAGAAAGAAACAAAACTGGTCAGTTGCGAGGACGCCAACAAGGATTTTGTGCTCACATCGCCTTATGTCTTGCCGGTGGCCGCTCTGGGCAGTGACGGAACCTATGCCTCCTACAGCAGTTACGGGGCTAATGTTTTCGTTACCGCCCCGTCAAGCTCCTGGTTGGAGAATTTCAGCATTTCGACAGTGGACCGGACTGGTGATGATGTTGGCTACAACAAATATGATGCCACGAAAAATCCTAACGGCAACCCCCTGGACACCTTTCCCAATACGAACTACACGAACACGTTCGGCGGCACTTCCTCCTCTGCCCCGCTGGTTTCCGGAATCATGGCGCTGGGCAAAGAGGCCAACCCGCTGATGTCCATCCGCATGGCCAAGCATGCTCTCTCCCTGCCAGACCTTACTTTTAAAGTTGATGTGCCAAACAGCGAGTGGATAGCAAACAAGGCGGCGGACGTGCCAAGAAATTT
>Ga0116148_1005319_pt1 | contig 10790 bp, 4 predicted proteins | sample AD_UKC055_MetaG_FD_89786 | JGI IMG/M metagenome (GOLD analysis project Ga0116148, IMG submission 89786) | Active sludge microbial communities of municipal wastewater-treating anaerobic digesters from USA - AD_UKC055_MetaG | ecosystem: Engineered > Bioreactor > Anaerobic > Digestate | place: USA... | reverse complement strand
TCGTTGAAATGCCGGTTGCGCGTCTTGATACCTGATTTGAGAAACGAGATGTCGTCTTTTGTCTGCACGGCAAAACGTTTTGCAATGCTGTCGTAGCGTGACAGGTCGAGATCGATGATTTCGTAACTGCCGGGTGGTGAATTCTGGCGTCCGGGACCGGTCTGCAGCAGTTTGCCGCGAAAAAAGCCCGCTTCGGTAAGCAGAAACAGACATATCTGTGTAACGTGAGTGCCGGTAGTAATGTGCAGCAGGTATTCTTCGTCTTCGCTGAAATTGAAATGCTTCGAATAGTCGAGAAGGCCGGCGAAGACTTCTTCAAAATCCCAGGGGTTTTTGAATTCAACGTAATCAATAACCACTGAAGTTTCTGGTGAAACGGCGCCGATATCGGCTTTTACGACTTCGGCCAGGGCTGTGTCGCGGCGGCTGCAGAGCAGGTGAAAGCGGTCGACAAGCAGGTCTTCATGCTGGCAGACGGCGACCGACGGGCGCCAGTTTTCCCAGCGTTTTTCTTTGCCGCGCCGGTCAAGAACGGTTCCGAGAAACCCGATTACAACTTTTTTCATTTTCCTGCCGCTTTAAAACAAGTTTTGGCGTGTATATAAAATTGTATATAAAAAATTCTAAAAAATATATATAAATATATAAATTTCGGAAGATTATTTGAGTGAGAATTCTTTAAAACCTGCTGATGATGCTGGAAATCGTGAAAAGATAAACTCTGGCACGGCGGTTGCAATTATATTTTTGTCTGTTGATTCGACCACACCGATGCCCGCCCTGTGGGTAAGGGTATGTCGGCCCTGGTTTGAAGGTGATGCAGACATCTGGATAGCTCATCGGGTAGAGCAATGGCCTAATAAGCCATCGGCAGCAGGTTCAAATCCTGTTCCAGCTTACTGCTTTAACAAAAGCAGCCTATCGCCTGAGGAGTGACCGGGGATTCTGCCGGGCCCGATCTGCCTGATCGACGTTCTGCCAAGTTTCTGAGTCAGAAAGCCTTCGGGCTTTCTGCCAGAAATGCGGCTGCGGTCAGTGCGGTGAAGGTAGCCGGCCCGGGGGTCATGCAGACAGCAGATACCGCTTGCCGCGGCGGGTATCGAGGTGGTTTTTCCGGCGACTGCCGACCGGGCAGGCCCGAAAGACCAGCGAAATATTCGCAGGCTGGCTCAAGCTGTTTCCATCGCCGGGTGGCTGGCTGATGAACCGGTTGTTCCGATGGCACTGCCAGATTCCGGCTTGTGAAAAGCCGCTGTAGATAAAGCTCAGAAGGGAGAAAATTTATGATCAGACTGGTAAGAGTCAAAAATGCGGAAGTGGGCCTGCGGTTCAGAAACGGTCGCCTGGTTGAGGCGCTGCAGCCGGGTTGGTATCTTGCCAGAACCATTCTGGGCGAAACTGTCGACGTGCTGCGCGAAAAGGACCTGTTTGTCTGGCATGAAGAAATCGATCAGATCGTTAAAACCGGCGTGCTCGGTGACCGGGTTGTGACAGTCGATCTTAAAGATAATCAGCGCGCACTTCTCTGGGTCGACGAACGCTTCTATACGGTTCTGGGTGCCGGCCGTCAGCTGATCTGGAAAACACAGAAAAATATCAGAGTCGAAGAATTCACAGTTGAAGACCCGCGTTTCGAACACCGCCAGCTGTTCAAGATCGGCAAAGCGCCGATTGCGAAGGAACTGCTCGAAGCGGTTCAGGTTGAACAGGGCGAAACCTGCGTTTATTTTCGTGACGGCAAATTTGTCGCCGAGCTTGAACCTGGTTTTTACGCCTTCTGGAAAAACATTTCGGCCCTGAAATTCATCATGGTCAGCCGCAAAGAAAAAGTTCTCGATCTTTCGGGCCAGGAAATCATCACTGCTGATAAAGTCAGCCTGCGGCTTAACGCGGTTGCCAGTTTCAGAATCAGAGATGCTCTGAAATCTGTTTCGGTCAGCGAATCGGCAGAAACGGCGCTTTATCGCGAATGTCAGCTGATCATGCGCGCGGTTGTCGGTTCACGCAAAATCGACGAAATGCTTGCCGCCAAAGATCAGCTCGCCGAAGAAATTTCTGCGGCGCTGAAGAGCAAGGCCGAAGCTTATGGTATCGAAATCTGCGGCTTTGGCATCAAAGATATCATTCTGCCGGGCAAGATGCGCGAAATCATGAATCGGGTCGTGGCGGCGCAGAAAGAGGCAGAAGCAAACCAGATCATCAGACGCGAAGAAACTGCCGCTACCAGAAGCCAGTGTAATACCGCCAAGATGCTCGAAGCGAACCCGACTCTGATGCGCCTGCGTGAACTTGAGTTGATCGAAAAGGTCGCCGAAAAGTCTACACTCAAACTGGTTCTCGGCGAAAAAGGCCTGAGCGAAAAGCTGCTGAACCTGCTTTGAGAACGACTCGCACGGCAACGATCGCCAGCCGTCAATTATTGTTTTCTGTAAAATTAAAATCTGGTTTACCGGTTCGGCGGCCCGGTCTATCAGTCGGGTTGCTTTTTCTCCAGCGATTCGCTTCGCTCACAAGCTTACGAAAAAGCAATCCCGACTTCTCCCCGTGCCTACCCAATACAAAAACCGGCTTTATTAAATCAACTATCAATAAGTTTGGATTGACGACGGCGCGGGTAGTTCTGGTTTAGAATTGAAAGAGAAAAATATGGAAACAAAAATGATAACAATCGATGGTTCGATGGGTGAAGGTGGCGGCCAGGTTCTGCGCACTGCACTGGCACTTTCGGCCTGCACCGGCAAGGCGTTTACGATCGAAAAGATTCGAGCGAAACGCAAGAAGCCGGGTCTGATGCGCCAGCATCTGACCTGCGTGCATGCGGCGCAGGAAATCTGTTCGGCCGAAATCAGCGGCGACGCGATCTCTTCGCAGCAGCTGGTTTTCAAACCTGGCTTCGTGCTCGCTGACGACTATCACTTTGCGGTGGGCAGCGCCGGCAGCGCAATGCTGGTGCTGCAGACGATTCTGCCGCCTCTGCTGCTGGCTTCGCACCCGTCGAAGGTGGTTATCGAGGGTGGCACCCACAACCCGCTTTCGCCAACTTTTCACTATGTCAGCGAAGTATTTCTTCCTATGATCAGACGCTTTGGTGGTGATTGTAAAATTGAATTGCTCAGCTGGGGGTTCTTTCCGGCCGGTGGCGGCAAGGTTGAACTGACCGTCAACCCGGTGTTGAAACCGGCGCAGCTGCATCTCAGCCGCAACGGCAGTCTGCAGACGGCTTCGGTTCTGGCGGTGGTCTCAAAGATCCCCTGGGAAATCGCCGACGACGAAAGCAAGGCAATGGTAAAAGCGGCACGGTTTCCGGTAACTGAGAAGAAGGCAATCGAGGTTGAATCGCCCGGCCCTGGCAATGTCGCCATGATCAGACTTGATTTTGAACATGGTTCGGCGATGTTCACCGGCTTTGGTGAGCTTGGTGTGTCGCGCCGCAAGGTTGCGGCACTGGCATATACTGCCGCCAATCTTTTCTTTGCCTCAGAAGCCGCAATTGACGAGCATCTCGCCGACCAGATTCTGATTCCGATGGCGCTTGCCGGCGGTGGCAGTTTCACGACGACCGAGCCTTCGCTGCACACAACCACCAATCTGCAGGTAATCGAAAAATTTCTGCCGGTTAAATCATCTGTCAGCAAGATAAACGATAACCTCTGGAAGATCGAAATTGTGTCTCTGTAAGGGTTGTCCAGGGCAGGGTTTTGATCAATGACCAGGCGAAGGCCATGAAAACAGAATAAAGACCAGTTCGATTTGTCGGCCTTTCAGTCTGTCTGGTTGCTAATAAATCAGGAGAAACGAAAATGGAATGGATAAAAGATAAAAAAAGCATCGCGCCTGACGCGCATGTGGCGATAAAATCATGGTGTTCAGAACTCGAGCCTGACGCTTTCAAACAGGCTGCCGATCTTGCTTCGCACCCCTCTGTCGATATGCATGTGGCATTGATGCCTGATTGCCATGTCGGTTACGGTATGCCGATCGGCGGCGTCATTGCCTGCGGTTCGGCGGTGATTCCGAATGCGGTCGGCGTCGATATCGGCTGCGGCATGGGCGCCATAAAAACCAGCATCATGTTCGACCAGCTCGGCGATATGCGCCAGATCAGAGCAATTCTCGACGGGGTCAAGAAGCTGGTTCCGGTCGGCGAGGGCAACAGCCATCGTCAGGCCCAGTCATGGGATGGCTTTGAGGCTTATGAGGCCGAAATCGATGGCAAAATGCCGGGCTGGTTCGAAAAAGACGGGTTCGGGCATGACCGCAAGAATCTCGGCACGCTTGGCGGCGGCAACCACTTTATCGAACTGCAGGTGAGTGAAGAGGGCCGCATCTGGATGATGCTGCATTCTGGCTCGCGCAATCTCGGCTATCGCATTGCGGCTTATTACAACAAGCTGGCGCAGCAGTTGAATGAGAAATGGCATGCGAAAGTTCCCGGTAAGGATCTGGCTTTTCTTCCGGCTGATGCTGACGAAGGCAATGCTTATATCAGAGATATGAACTTTGCGCTGCGTTACGCTCTCGAAAACCGGGCGCGCATGATGGCTGCTTTCAAATCGGCGCTGCGAGAGCATTTTCCTGAAGTTGCCTTCATTGAAGAAATCAATATTCATCATAACTATGCGGCGCGCGAGAACCACTTCGGCCGCAATGTCTGGGTGCATCGCAAGGGTGCAACCTCGGCCCGCCGTGATGAGCTGGGCATAATCCCGGGAAGCATGGGCGCCTTCTCTTATATCGTGCGCGGGCTGGGCAACCCCGAGTCGTTCACCTCGTGTTCGCATGGTGCTGGGCGCCGCATGGGTCGCAAGGAAGCCAGCCGCAACCTGACCCTTGATGAATGTAACCGCGCCATGGAAGGCATCGTTTTCGACCGCTGGCAAAAGGCTGGCGGCCATGGCAAAAAGAAGGGCGAAACCTTTGACTTCGGCGAAGCGCCGCAGGCCTACAAAGATATCGACACCGTCATGCGCAGCCAGAAAGACCTCGTTGAGCCGCTGGTAAAACTGCGCCCCCTCGGTGTCATCAAAGGCTGACACAGTTCCTGCCTGAAGAGACTGCTGTTTCAGACCATGGCATAGTTATAAGGGGCGGGGTTGAAATTCGCCGCAGTCTGGTTGAAATTTTCAGATTTACTTTCGGTTTAAAGCCGGCTACAATCAGCAATTGAGAGATTGTCAGCCGGCTCTGACCGCTGTTCTGGTGCAAGATAACCATGACTGGGAGGGAACTCATGCCCCGTATACACCGAAGTGCTTTGTTTTGCCTTGTTTGTTGTCTGCTGCTTTGTTGTTTTACCGCAATTGCCGATGAGGCAATGGAAAGCCTGATACAGAGCATGACCAGAACGGCTGATCCAGCCGAGCGCTCATCTATAGTCGAAAAGATCATCAAAAATTACCCCGAGTATGAAAAAACGGTAATCAAGGACCAGAAGGGCGCCGGCGCCCTCAAACAGGCGATAAGAGAGGTTGACGGTGAAGTTACCCGGGTAATTAGGGAAGTGGCTGGCGAAGCCAAAAGACGCAGCGGCGGCGCGGCTGGCACAGACCTTGTTCTCGTCGGCAGCCACGGTACCGGAAAAGGTTACACCCCAGGCGTCAGCGACCGTGACTTTATTCCGATGGGGCCTGATGGCAAGAAGTTCGCCGGCGAGTTCAATGAAGAGTTTCAAAAGCGGTTTGGGGTAACGGCTGATTCTGCCAAAATAAATGTTCTGGACCCAACCAGCACCAGCAGCTGGCCTGAGCGTGTGAAAGCCGTGGCCGAGTCTGAAAAATACAACACGAGCGGTGGTAACAGGTGGCTTGACCGCAAACTCTGGGAAGACGACACCGCCATCTGGAAAATAAGCGGCGAAGGCGGTATCAGCCAGACCAGCATGCGTCGCAGCATGACTGAACCGCCGCCACTCAAACCCGAAGATGCCGGCGGCTTTTTCAGCGATAACAGCCGCTTTCGCAAAGAAGTCGGCGACGCAGCCGATTCGATTGAAACGAAGATTCTCAAGCAGGCCAAGTATGATTACCGCAATGGCAAAGCTTTCGAGGTGATCGGTGGTACGCTTTCGCCTGATGAAAAAGAGCTGTTGCGCATTGCCGAAACCATTCAGGGACAGAAAGACGTCGGTAAGGTGCGTGAGCTCATGGAAGAATACGGCAAACGCATCGGCAAAAGCGGCAGCGACGCTGCCAGCTCATTCTCTGAGGCCATGGAGAAGCTTACCGGTCGCATGGGCTCGGAAATTGTTGAAAACCACATCAAACTTATCAAAAGTGGCAGAACGCCCGGCATGCTGACTCAGGAACTGGCAGGCATCGTTGCGAATCTGCCGCCGGACATGAAGAAAAAGGTGGCTGAGCAGATAAAGAACAGTAACGATATTGGCAGCGCCAAAATCTTTACTGAGGCGCAGACAATGGCTGATTCACTTAAAGATTCGGCAGCCATGCAGCGTTTTACCAAAGAAGAATTCGACCGGCTGGCCCGCAAGAATTTCGGCAGCAGCTATGACAAGCTTACTTCCGAGCAGAGGCTCAAAATCCATGGCGACATGGAAGACCTGATCTCATTCAGATCCAAGCTTTTTCAGGCTACCGGCAAAGCGGTTCTTCTCGGGGCAGCCGGATATGGCCTCTGGGAAGCTTATACGCAGGGGAAAAAGGAAGGCGGCACTGAGCGCGCTATCGGAGCCATGTCGGGCCGTTTTCTCATCGAGCTCATGCAGGCCGGTTTTCCACCACTGGCTGTTGCCGAGCTTTATGGCCGCCTTACTACCATGGTAGTTGGTCTCGGTTCAAATGCTTTCAAGAACGCAACTCTTGAAGAGCTCTACAGGAACTTTGCCAAAGGCGGTGATATCAAGAACATTGATGAATGGTTCAACACTCAGTCGGCGTTGGGCTTTTCTGCTGGCGGCCTGCGCGAGATTCTCGAAGAATTGCGGCGCAATGAGCCTGGCATCACTGATTCAGAAGTCGAGGTGCGGATCAAACAATATCTGGTGCAGCGCTACAAAAATGAAAAAGACCTTGCAGAACGCCTGAAGCAGATCGAAGAAATCGAGAAAAGGCTTGATGAGAAGGGCATCAGGGTTGCCGGCAAAGACGGTCTCGACAATGCTGATTTCAAACAGCAAAGGCCTGATGAATACTACACCCTGCTGGGAAAAATGATAAAGATGCATGGCGAAACTCTCGACCGCTTTACTGCTGACGGACTGCCGCGCAATGCAGACATCGCCTGGCGCATGCTCGAAATTCTTCAGAAATACGGCAGAAAAGCCTATGACGAAGCCATGGCCGAATACTACGCCGGTTTTCTGAAACGTTATCGTAACGCCGATGGCCGAATAATAAGAGCGAAGAGCAATATCGAGCCCCTCAAGGGCCGTCTTGGCAAGATTTCTCTGTCGACCGGCGGCCGCCTGAAAAAGGCTAATATGGCCAGTAAAGAGGGCGAAATAGCCCGGGCGGGCAGTATTTATTCTGGCGGTGGCGCTTTCAAAGGTCAGGAAGCCCCGAATTTCAGTGCCGGGCCGTTCAAGCTTGCGGGCAGCGGCCGTTTGAAGATGACATTCGAAGCTAACCCACCTAATCCTGGTGGTATGAGCATGGGAAATTACAATGCCGGTGTTAATCTGCATTTTGTGCCAGACTGGGGCGGAAAGGATGGCCCCGGTGAAACGCTTGGCGAATGGAGCGGTCAGGTCGAGAACAACAAATATAACGGTGAAGCTGCCTGGAACGGCGCCGGCAAACTTTATCTGACAGTTCTTCCAGGCCGGTCTTTTGGCCCATTATCAGGCCGTCTGATTGAACAGGACTGGCAGATCAGCATCGAAGCTCTCGAAGTCAAGGCAGAAATTCCCGCACGCAGTGGCTCTCTGCTCGAAGATGGCGACGTTATCGAAACCGATCAGGCGCAGGTTCTGCTGACACTGCCTGATGGCTCAAAGGTTCTCGTCAAACCCAATTCAGTAGTCAGACTCAGTGGCAACAAAAATGAAGAAGTTGAAATACACATCGAAAAAGGTGATGTAAGAATCGCAGATGATGCCGGTGGAGTTGTGGTAATGGCCGGTGATAAATCTGTCAGGCCGGTTGGCACTGATTTTTCAGTCAGCGTTAACGCCGAGGGTAAACTCATTTCGGTGAGCGTTTCTGAAGGCAGAGTGATGACAAAAACCGGGGAAGACTGGCTGGCAGTAGATGCCGGCAACAGTCTTAACCTTGAAACCCTTGAAATTGTTCCTTATTCAGCGCCACAAGACGGGTTTCGCGGGCAGGATTTCAGAAATGTCGTGGCAGATGATGAGCCGATCTCTAATGCCTCTGGCTGTGTCAAATTTGAAGAGGGTGTGATTCCTTCTGACTGGCTGTTCGAAAATCCGACCGGCAGGGTCACTTATACTTCGCCAGACCCTGATACTCTGCAGATAACCGTGCCTGACGGGCATGACTTCTGGGGTAGAAGCGAGACAGCGCCACGCCTGATACGCAAATTCAGCGGCGATTTTGACCTCATGGCTGATGTAAAGCTTGATTGTAAGAGTAATCAACTCGCTACGCTCGAATTCGTCATGCTGGCACCCGGCAGTTATCTTGGCACTCTTGCCCGGCAGTTCGAGCCTGGCGGGGTTGGCGAACATTACCGCATTCTTGGCGGTTGGTTAAGATATGAAGGGCTCAGTAAGCTGAGCACCTTCAATCGGCCACACCGCGAAACACAGGACGCTCCGGACCGCATGGTCAGGTTCAAATTAACCCGCCGCGGCACTCTGTGGCGTTTTTATCACAGCGTTGACGAGGGTAAAACCTGGTTGCTGGGCGGTCGCGAATTTCTTCCGACTGCAGAAACCGTTTATGCAGGCTTTATGATCAAGCGTGTTGCTGCCGACGGTTCGCGCGATGAGCCGGCAGTTGCGACTCTGCATAATGTCGAATATTGCAATGAGTCTGGTGACCAGTTGAAAAAAGTGCAGTGGGATGTTATTTCGGCATCTGGCAATGTTCTAACAAATTCTGAAAAAGAAGTAAGTCTGCAGCTTGTCGATGAAAAGCCGGGCAACATGACTGTGCAATCACAGCTGTGCCTGCAGCCTGATTCTGACTTTGCCTGTGTGGTCAGCTTCGAACCAGAATCAACCGCCGTTTGTGACGGAAAAACGCAGCTTCTTCATTTTGCGGTAACTGATAACAATGGTCAGAATTACGGATTCTTTTCGCCGCGCATGATCGGAGGTTCAGCCTGGCGATATGCCTTCAATTATCGCACCGATAATCGCTGGGCCAGCCACCAGGAGCATCTTAATCGAACTTTTGACAAGGCCTGGTTATGCGTTACCCGGCGCAGTGGCATCATGCAGGGCAGTTACTGGGAACATGGCGCCTGGGTGCCCCTTAAACAATGGTCGCCGGTGATATCCAAACCGCTGTTTCTTGAATTGCACATGAACAATCTTGAAGGGGCGCAGACGCATCTTGGGGCTGTCGCAACCTTCACTCTCGTTCAGATGCTGACTGGCGCCGCTGCAGCCACTGCAGGTGTTTATCTGCCCGATGATGGCAGGGTGTTTACAACTGCTGACCTGCCGGCAAGCTTTACCGTTCCGGTCGATATGCAGGCCCGGGCATTGCGGTCGCCTTTCGACCTTGCCAGAATATTCTTTGACAATGATGGAAACAGTTATGTTCTTTCCTGTCAGATCGGCGCCCAGCGGCTGGTAAAAATAGACAAGAAGCTGAATTCATCGGTGGTATCGACGGCAGATATTCTGCATGGCATAAATTGCCGGTCCGGGGCGGTAATGGCAGATGGCAAAATTGTTATCGGCCTCGATTACTGGCCGTCGAATGAAAGCGGCAATCAGCACAGGGGCCTGTTTATAATCAGCCCTGATGGTTCATACAGCCCGCGCGAAGTCAGCACCAGTCTTCCTGGTCTGGCTGACGTCTGCGTCGTCGATGATGGTCTTGTGCTGAGTGATTTTGAGGCCCGCAACCTTTTCTATCTCAAACACAATGCTTCAGAGGCAACTCCTCTGGTTACCAGTGGAGAAACTTTGCTCAGCCCGATGTCTATCACTGTCGACAAGGAACGCAAGGTTGTTTATTGCGTGCAGTATCACGATGGTGGTTTTTTCAGGGGAAAACCGGCTGTTTATGAGGTTTCACTCGCTGGTGGCGCCATAAGAGAACTGGTTGCCGCACCTGAAGGTGGTAACTTTCACGGAATTACCACGGGTCAGAGCAACAGTGTTGCTGAAGGGCTGCTGGTAGGCTGTGGCTGGGATGACAGCATCTGTCGTATCGATGGTGGCAAACTTGAAAAGTTGTTTACCGGAATTACCAAAGTCGGTTCGATAGGCGTTAACCCGGTTACTGGCGAATTGTTTGTGTTGAGCGGCAGTCGTGACCTGCTTGTGATCGGCAAAAAATGAGCCTGACCTGATATCGCACCGGACGGAGGCCGGATTACTGCTTCAGATGGCGTTCAAGCTGCTTTTTGGTGCCTTTGAAGGGGGTGGCTTTGTCTGGCTCATCGGGCCATGGGTGTCTGGGGTAACGGCCTTTGAGTTCGCCGACGACCTGTTTGTAGCCGGTTTTCCAGAATGAGGCGAGGTCGGCGGTGATCTGCACCGGCCGGCCGGCGGGCGAGAGCAGGTGTACCAGCATTGGCTGTTCGCCGTTGCAGACGGCCGGAGTGGTGGCGAGACCGAAAAGCTCCTGAATTTTTACTGCAAGAACCGGTGGACCGTCAGGCTGATACTGAATTCTGATGCTACTGCCGGA
>Ga0116148_1005310_pt1 | contig 10804 bp, 10 predicted proteins | sample AD_UKC055_MetaG_FD_89786 | JGI IMG/M metagenome (GOLD analysis project Ga0116148, IMG submission 89786) | Active sludge microbial communities of municipal wastewater-treating anaerobic digesters from USA - AD_UKC055_MetaG | ecosystem: Engineered > Bioreactor > Anaerobic > Digestate | place: USA... | reverse complement strand
TTAATTTTTTGAGTTACTTGAATTATTAAAATTTGTAATTGTGTCCGATTGAGATTGCAGACTGTTCAGTGTAGATTCCATACTGCCGTACTTAGTTTTTAATTCTTGTTCTTTCTTTGCAACCTGAGTCTCAAGTTTTTCTATCTGCTTTTGCGACGTTGTTATTTTAGAATCGAGTGATGTTTTTTTCATTGCAAGAATTCCGCCCGTTTGAACATATGCTTGAAGGTGCTGATCCAATAAATACGCAACACCGGAATCTACAATTAAGTCGCCGTTTGCATCGTAGCCGAATAAACTTTTAATTTCGCTCATATTGTCATTGAGTGCTGTATCAAGTTTTTTTTCATCTATTTCAAGGTAGCCTCGAAGTTGTGAAGATGAAACTGCACCGCCTGCTGTAGATTTTGTTGAAATTCCTATTTGGGACATCATAGTTAATACAGCATTGCCGCTGGATTGATACGAATTACTCATTATATTCTGAAGCGAACTTTTACTATTAGTCAATGAAAACTCTGTTCTTAAGCTTCCAAGTCTTTTTTCTGCTTCATCGCTTTCATCTTTGGTAAAATATTCTAATTCACTAATAATTTCAGGTTTTGACTGGGTTAAAATATTAATTTCTGCAATCAGCTGATTATATCTGCCGACAAACGTAATTAATTCATCTTTTGCCTTTTCTGTATCGGGTTTTATGGTAATAACGGCTGTTTTTTCTGTCGGGGATTCAAGTGTTAGTGTCACATTGGGTATAATATCGTCAATTTTGTTAGTACTTCGGGTCATAGTAATACCCTCATACTTAAGTTTCGCATCTTGTGCTGTTGATACAGGATTAACAGGTTCGTATCCGTTTGCATGAGAAGGATTATAGGCTTTAAAAGGTGAAAGAATTATTTCTTTCCCCGTGTTGTCATTTTTAACAATTATAGACATCATATTCGGATAATCAGATACCTTAAGGGTAATATCTTTTTTTGCATCATTTGAATCAGAGGGAATCGTAATAAGGCTTCCATCATTGTTTTTTATATAAATATAAGAATTAGATTGAACAGGCTCTCTTTTTTCTACAGGCACAGGAGGGGGCAATGTTGTTTCAAATTGTTCATTAAAAACGGTGATTCCCTTAAAGTTAATTGAGGAAGGGGAGGGTAATACAGGTTCTGCATCAAAATTTTCTGAAGCAGTAACGTCGTCAGTAATTCTGCCTTCAATTGAAAATTGAATAACCGAAGATGAGTCCTGTAATACTTGTTTTGGAACAGCAGTTTCAAATCCGGATTCCGGCGGTAAAAAAATTGTTCCGTTCTCAATTCGGGCTGAATTTCTCTGAGATATTGATCCCAGCTCTTGAATAGTTTTTGCAAATTCTGTTTGATTAGAGGGAACACTTCTAATCATGTTGGTTTTTAGTGCAAAATCCAAGGCCTGATCTTCAAATATCAGCCTGTTCCCGTCTCCTGTGATAAGAGATTCAAGAAGTAATGACTGGTTTGAAGAAGATACACCAATTAGCGATGCATTAATAAGGTTGTTTCCTCTTCTGTTTAGGCCTGTAACAAAGTCGGAGAGCTTTCCTCCCTTCCAATTATATGATACAGATTTATCACCGACCCTATATGTATATGTTCCTTCCGGAACGATTGTGTCCTTATCTAAGTTTTCTGAGAGAAAACGATCTGTAGATGCTATTCTTTCAACATCAACCTTAAATGATCCTAACCCTGCATCTCTACCGGGCTGGGCAGTAACAGAAGATTCCTGAGTTGAGGTGCTTATTTTTTCGCTGAAAGGATTATTAAAAGAATAAAGAGATCTGGCAGTATCACGCAAAGAACTCATGTATTGATTGACACGCTGCCAGTTTTGCTGTTCTACTTTGAACCCGTCCAGTTTTTCCTGTTCGCGTACCAAAGGTACTCTTTCCGCTTCTACAAGAGCTTTTACGAGATCGTTTGTTTTATATTTATCGGTTACACCAGGTATACTGATATCTGCCATTAATAGTAACTGCCCGCATGGCTATATCTTTTCGTCTATGAGTAAACCTAAGGCTTCTTTTAGACGTAATTGTAGATTTTGAACATCTGCGGACGGAATCTCCTTAATAACCTTATCGGTCTGCGGGTCAACAATCTTAACGATTACCTTCCCCAAATCCTCGTTTACTCTAAACTGAATTTTACTGCCGACAAAATCAGCATAATCCTGAATACGGCGTACTTGAGACTCTGTTTTTTCTAAATCTTGAGCTACATCTGCAGCTTCGGCATTGACTTCTGTATCTTTTTCAACCCTGCCCAAGGCAAACGTCGATTTAAGTGTTGCGATAACGTTGCGGCCATCCATTGCCGAACTCTGCCCTATGTTATTTATCATAATACTCATTGGGCTCCTCCGTGAAGCTTACCCCGGTAATCCTTTACCGGCTACTTGAACAAAGGAAGAGGGGCGCACCTCCTCCTTTTGCCAAGTAATTCATTAAAAAGATGACATCCAGTATTCTCTTTAATGATTGTGTAATGCTAGCTAAGCAGCTTAAGTACGTTTTGTGACTGAGTATTTGCCTGTACCAGCATTGCAGCTCCAGATTGTGTGAGAATCTGGTTCTTTGTATATTCTACAATTTCAGAAGCCATGTCTGTATCGCGGATGCGGGACTCTGCAGCCTGAATATTTTCAGAAGCTACAGCAATACCTTTTGCTGCAATTTCAAAACGGTTTTGATATGCGCCAAGGTCCGCTCTTTGTCTGTTAACAGATTTCATTGCTTCATCTAATGTAGAAATTGCCATATTAGCGGCGTCTGGTGAAGAGATTGAAATCTTCTCATCAGAACCCTGAGCACCAGTCAAGCCGAGTGCCTGAGCTGTCATTGTGCCGATGTAAATACGAGCATTCTGGTCTACGTTTGCACCGATATGAAGCTGCATTACTCTTCCTACAGCAGAATCTGCTGCAAAAGCTCCTGTAAGCATGTTCATTCCGTTAAACTGAGCCTGACTTGCGATACGGTCTACTTCTGAAACAAGTTGTGAAACTTCTACTTGAATCTGCATTCTGTCTTCATCGGTATAAATACCGTTTGAAGATTGAACTGAAAGTTCACGAATGCGCTGAAGAATCTCTGTTGTTTCTTCAAGGTATCCTTCGGTTGTCTGAATAAAAGATACACCGTTTTGGATGTTCTTTTCAGCCTGATTTAAACCGCGTACCTGTGTACGCATTTTTTCAGACACAGCTAAACCGGATGCATCGTCGCCAGCCTTATTTATGCGCTGACCGGAACTGAGTTTTTCTATGTTGCCTGCTAATTGAGAATTGGTAACTCCCAATGTGCGGTTAGCATACATAGAACTCATGTTATGATTAATAATCATACATACCCTCCATGTTGTTTAATACATAAAGCCTTCCATGCTTTATGCCCTTTAGCACTTTTACGTTACAACCGGCTTTGCGCCTGCCGGTAGAACAATTTATGCAAAAGGATCTCTCGTGTTATATTATACAACACAAAAGTATTAATCGTCCATACTGTGAAAGTACAAACATGAAGAATTTAGTGATTATGAAAATTGGCTGCGGAATAGGGTAGTAACGTTCAAAAGCCGCGGAATAGACTAAAGTCTATCCCGCAAGCTATTTACTGTACCCTACTGAAGCAGTGACAATACACTCTGGGACTGAGCATTAGCTTGAGCAAGCATTGCTGTTCCAGCCTGTGTAAGTACCTGATTCTTGGTGAATTCAACCATCTGTGCAGCCATATCTGTATCGCGGATACGTGATTCAGCAGCCTGTAGATTTTCTGCAGCAATATCAATGCCTGCTACAGTATAATCCAGACGGTTCTGATAAGCACCAAGATCAGCTCTCTGTTTGTTAATCTTTTTGAGAGCTTCATCGAGAGTACCGATTGAACGGTTGGCATCATCCGGCGCAGCAAGGCTCATAATTTGTTCTGAACCTAATTCACGAAGACCAAGTGCTCCTGCAGTCATAGTACCTATGAAAACATTTACACGCTGATCCATGTTAGCACCGATATGGAACCACATTGACGCTGTTACGACATTCTCGCCAGTCTGTTGCGCAAAGCGTCCTGTTAACATGTTCATGCCGTTAAATTGGGCCTGACTTGCAACACGGTCTACTTCTGCAATAAGCTGTGAAACTTCAACCTGAATCTGCATTCTGTCTTCATCGGAATAAATACCGTTTGAAGACTGAACTGCAAGCTCACGAATACGCTGAACAATGTCAGTCGTGCTCTGAAGGTATCCTTCAGTAGCCTGAATGAAACTGATAGCATTTGATGCATTCTGTGATGCCTGATTCAAGCCGCGGATCTGGCTTCTCATTTTTTCAGAAACTGCCAAACCTGATGCGTCATCACCGGCACGATTAATTTTCATACCTGATGAGAGTCTTTCCATATCCTTCGCAGAACGGGAATTCGTTACTCCGAGTGTGCGGTTGGAATACATTGCCGACATGTTGTGGTTGATGACCATATTTTTCCTCCATGGAATGTGTTAGGCAGCATCCTTGCTGCCTTTGTGATATTTGCACGTTTGCAAGGCTACATACGTGAAAATGTACACAGTCGGGAGAGCAGCTGTTCCTTATCAACGATACTGAATAATTGCTTTTTCCCACTTACTATGTCGGCACGAAATGGTCAAAACTTAACTTAAAATTTGATTAATTGTAAAAAATTCTTTAGTAACTATTAGAAATGATTTGTCGGTCTTCTGAGCTTTTTTCTGTAAGTTGAATAAGCGGTTTTAAAAGGGCGCACGCTTTACCTCTATGAGAAATCCGGTTTTTTTCATCAGGTGTAAGTTCTGCAACTGTTTTTTCATAAGCAGGTAAAAAAACAATTGGATCATAGCCAAAGCCGCCTTTACCTCTTTGTTGATTAATGTCAGAAATAACGTATCCTTCCATGGTTTCTTGAACGCTTGCATACTTAAAGTCGTCATAATAAAAGACCATTGAACAGACATAGAAGCACCTGCGCAGTGTTTCAGCTGGACCCTTGAGTCTTTGAGATCTTATCGTATAATTAATCTCTTCTATAAGGAGACGGTTTTGTTCTCCCGAGGACAAGGGCATTGATCCGATTTCTGCATCTTTACCGCAATATCGGGCAGAGTAAATTCCCGGTCTATTATGCAATATGCTGACGCATATACCTGAATCATCTGCAATGACCGGCTGGTGTACAATTTCCCATAATTTTTTTGCTTTTATAAGACTGTTTTCAAAAAAACTATTTCCATTTTCTTCCGGATCAAAAGTTATTCCTCTATCTTTTGGAATGAGAAATGTATGTTCCGGGAATAATTCTTGAATTTCAATTTTTTTATGTGCATTTCCGCTTGCTAAAAATATTTCCATAAAAGCAATTATAAGAAAAATTACATGTTTTTACTACCGGCAGCAGATATTTTTTTTGCCTTGGCAACTGCTCTAATAATCACTGCTTCCGACACATTAAGAAGTCTTGCTAAATAGCTGTTGACAGGAATTACTGTTCTATATCGTATATTCATACGTCTGTTTTTCCAATTAGTGTCATGAAATATAAATGTCTTATATACTTTAGCATAATAGGGGTGATTATCCGGCAGTTTTGAGAGCGTCTCAAGCGCCCTCTGTCTATAAAAGTAGCTTTTATTAACTTTTTCAATTCTTGTTTCATTTTTTAGATAATTTTCTTTCATAAAATCATCAACACTTTTTTTCAGCTTCCAAATATAATCCTCTGTGTAGCCTGTTCTCTGCGATAGTTTCATTATATGATTCGGAGTTAAAAAGTAGGAAGATTTTAAAGCTACTGCCAGTAACTGAAAATTGTCCAGGCACGGGCGTTCTGAGCTCTTTTCATTATAAGATGTCATATTTTCTGTAAAAACCAGAGGATCTGAATTTTCTTCAAGATATTCATTTTTTGAATGATGCAGAATATATCTTTGAATAGAATTCATTCTGCTGTTTATGCGTATCCAGCTCTTATAGTTAAGACGGACTATATTTTGAATATACGTTAAAAAAGATGACTTTTTAATATCAAACGTATAAAAAGATTTTTTTAGACTTTCAAAAATGTACAATAAAAAATCATTCATTTCGTCATCATCTAAATTTTTTAATCCAAAAAAAGCCTTGCGTGAATATAATAATTCAAAAACGCGACTCATAGCTTTTTTTTCATTAATTACACCATTCTTTAAATCACAGCATACATTTACAACTGGTTCAGTGTTCATAAAACCTCCAATGGACAATACTATGCAAGGTTTATGCCAATAAAATAATGTAAATATATGGTTTTAATTAGAAAAGATTGATGATAATTGCGGTTTATTGATTAAAATAAGGTAAAAAAAATTATTTTAAAAGATTTTTTCAAATTCTTTTAAAATTTTTGGCAGAATTTGCTGTATTTTTCCTGTTGTGCTTAAGCCAGCTGCGTTTTTGTGTCCGCCGCCTCCAAAAATTGCGGCAATTGCACTTACATCAATATCCTCTTTTGACCGGAATCCTGCTGTACAAGTTTTTTCTGTATCCTGCCTGATAAAAAGAACCGCCCGTACATTGTCTACTGAAAGAAGCATCTGATATAAACTATCTGAATCTCTTCCTTCGTGTCCGAATTTACGGGTATCTTCAAGTGTTTCGTAGGTGTATATAAGTTTTCCGTCAAATTTTTGAACAGCCCTCTCAAGCATTATAGATAAAAGTTTTCTTGTACTAAAAGGTTTTCCGCTGGTTATTTCTGCATATGCGGCTCTGGGATTTGCGCCGCTTTTTACTAAACGTCCTGCTGCCATAAAAACTTCTGTGCTGGATTCATCAAGAAAACGAAAAAAACCGGTATCGGTACAAAGACCAAAAAATAATATTTTTGCGGTTTCTTCATCGATCTGTCCAATAATTTTTTCGTAAAGATGCTGAACAATATATGCAGTTGCCGGTGCTTTTGTATTAATAATACCATTTGATGCACCTTCGGATGTTTTGTGATGGTCTAAAATAAAAAAGTCCAAATCTTTAACATCTCTTTCATAATCCCCGAGACGTTCAAATTCAGAACAATCAACAATAATAAGCCCTATATTTTTTCTATTATCAGGAAATTCGCTGCATGTTTTAGAAAATAATGCTTCATACTTTTTAATTTCTGTACGTTTAAATGGACCGGACGAAAGAAGCTGGTATTTTTTGCCTAGTTTTTGTAAGATTTTAGCAACACCAATAGCACTTGTTAAGCAATCACCATCGGGCTCTTTATGACCTGTAACATAAAAAGCATTATGCGAGTTAATAAATTCCTTAAAAGCGCCAAGTTGTGCCTCAGATATCACAGTCATCTGTTGTTCCTTATACTAAGGTATTAAAACAGATATGCACCGGGCACATCTGTTTTAATAATGAAAAATTAAAAAAGCCGCAGCTTTGAATTTACTTAAAACTCGATTTCAAGTGTTTCTTTATTTATTTTTGAGGAAATATCAATATTAGGAGAAAGAACTGCCCATGCTGAATTAGATCTGTCTGTCGGCATATTTAAATACACTTTATAAAACGCATTATCCTTGTAAATAACGGTCATGTAGGGATTTACTCCTGCAGGCAGTGGTCTAACTCTGCTGTGATTAGTACTGTCATATTTAAACCATTCTTTTGGAACAGCGACCTGCCCCATTTTTGTACTGGTTTTATTATATAGTACTAAATATGCTTCCCTATGTTCATATACCCTTAACACCTGTACGTTAAAGTAAGTAAAATCCCCGCTATTTTCTTCTGAATTTTGAGCAAAAAAGGGAAGTGATACAAGTACCAACAATGCAAGGCTCATTACAATCTTTTTCATACATCCTCCAAACAAGATATTAAATACAAGCAGAAATGAACACTACAATGTTGAAAGCATTATTGCTTTAATTGTGTGTTTTCGATTTTCAGCCTGGTCCCAGACCCGGCTTTGTTTTCCTTCTATAACCTCGAGTGTTACTTCTTCGCCTTTTACCGCGGGTAGGCAATGTAAAAAAATACAGCTGTTTTTTTCAGACATCTGCATTAACTCATCATTCACCTGATACGGATTAAGCAAGGCAGTCCGAGTTTTTTTGAGAGATTCTTCTCCCATAGAAGTCCATACATCAGTATAAATCGAATCAGCGCCTTTTACAAGCGAAATTTTATCGGAAATTGTTATATTGGAACCGGATACTTTTGCGAAGGGTGTACAAATGCTAATAATTTTATCATCAGGAAACAATTCTTGTGGACTAATTATTGTAAAGTGTATTCCAAGTTTTGAACAAATAATCATAAGCGATCGGGCAACATTGTTCCTGCCGTCTCCGCAGTATGCAAGGTGTAATCCTTTAAGCTCCCTGAAATTCTCTTTTAGCGTCATTACATCTGCCAAAACCTGTGTCGGGTGATAATCGTCAGTGAGTCCGTTATACACGGGTATGCCTGAATATTTTGCCAAAGTTTCCACATGATTTTGAGAAAACCCTCTAAATTGAATTGCAGAAAACATTCTTCCTAATACTCTGGCTGTATCTTCTACAGATTCCTTTGCACCAAGCTGTATGTCCTGTGATGATAAAAAAACAGGATGTCCGCCTTCTTCACCAAATGCTGTTTCGAAAGAGCATCTTGTTCTTGTGGATCTTTTTTCAAAAATGAGTGCAATCGTTTTACCAATAAAACGCTGATGAATTTCACCGGCAGCAGCCTGCTTTTTTACGATAAATGACAGGTCAAGTATTTGGTTGATTTCTTCCGGTGAATAATTAATCCAATTGATTAAAGATCTGCCTTTGAAAGGCGCATTGAAGTTCTCTGCTGTCATAAAATTAACTCCTCAAGAAAGTAATATTTTAGTATAGTACGAACCCAGTGTCAATCTATTATTTAAAATGAGTGTATTGACATTTTTTTTTGTCTTTGTTATATTTCTTTCTGTTACGGCGGCATAGCTCAGTCGGTAGAGCAAACGGCTCATATCCGTTCGGTCATAGGTTCAAGTCCCATTGCCGCTAAACAAGGACAGCAAAGTAGGGTATCTATTTTGCTGTCTTTTTTTGTAATTCTTTTTTAAGAGTTACCATAGCACGTAAAAAAAAACTAGTGTAAAGCTATTGACTTTTTTTTTACGTGCCTATAAGATAGTCAACATCTTGCCGCTGTAGCTCAGTCGGTAGAGCAATGGACTGAAAATCCATGTGTCGACAGTTCGATCCTGTCCGGCGGCAAAAAGCTGATACTTTTAATTAAGTATCAGCTTTTTTTTTGTAAATATCAGTCTATAGTATTTTGAAGGCTGAAGTACCAATGAATGCTATTATAGCTTCTATAAAAAGAATCAAAAAAAATCAATAAAGAATATATCAAAATACTTGTATCCCCTTGTTTTATAGCGTATACTTTTAAATTATGAATTGGATGATTTTTACAACAGAAGACAGAGAAAGTGAAATAAGTGCAATAACATCTTTATTGAAAAGGAATAATGCAGCGCATTCTATTTTTCGTCTTGATCCTGGTATAATTCAATGTGATTTTAATAAAATTTCAAAAAACAAAACAATGAGCTTTTTTGAAGCCTTATTTAAATCTACATATATAATAATTCTTGCTCCCGATTCTGTATTGTTTTCTCCTCTCATCATGTATGTTTTAGGATATACCTTCGGTAAGCAAATCCCGCTTTTTTTATCCGGCGCAAGCGACCAGTTTATTCAGCATACTTCAATGACAAATACAATTTCGTATACCAGTGTTGATGAATTAGTACTTAAATTAGAGGAAAACTTTCCCCTTTATATTGCAGAGAAAGCAAAAAAAAGTGCTCATAGAAAACTTTTTAACGACGGTATTCCTTTTACCCCGGACTGCTTTTCTTTTCATATTGCTAAAAATAACGTTGAGCAGTGTGAACTATTTTATGAGGCCGGAATGGATGTAAATGAAAGAGACTCTGCCGGCACCCCCATGTTATGTGTAGCTTCAAGATCCGGCAGAAAAGAGATGATTCAATGGCTCGTCGACAAAGGCGCCGATATTAATGCTATATCGCAGGATCGCGGTTATTCTGCCTTAATGGATGCAGTTTGGAAGTCAAATTACGATATTACAAAGATATTAGTAGATTTAGGTGCCGATGTTAATATTGTTGCACAAGACGGCCAATCATTATTAGTTTTAGCAACGGGCACAAATAATTCAAGAATATGCGAACTTCTTGCGATGAAGGGTGCAAATCCTTTAATAAAAGACAAGATGGGTATGTCTGCCTTAGATTATGCCCGGTTGTTTAAAAAAGAAAATTTAGTACATATTTATGAAGAGTGCATAAGATGAACTATATTGCATTTACCGGAGGCGGTACAGGCGGTCATATTTATCCAGGACTTGCGGTTTGTGATGAGCTTAAATGCATTCTCAAAAAAGAAGGCATTGAAAATGTAAATTTCTTATGGATCGGCAATTCTGAGGGAATGGATAAAACCATTGTCGAAAAAAGCGGCAGTGTCGGACTTTTTAAAGGAATCCCCTGCGGAAAATTGCGAAGGTATTTTTCAATAAAGAATTTTATTGATGTTATAAAAATTATATCTGGTTTTGCAGCTGCTCTTTCAGTCTTGATCCGCTATAAGCCTTTATTTCTTTTTTCCAAGGGCGGTTTTGTCAGTGTTCCTCCATGTTATGCTGCAAAATTGCTGCACATACCTGTGTATTCCCATGAGTGTGATTTTTCTCCAGGCCT
>Ga0116148_1005309_pt1 | contig 10806 bp, 10 predicted proteins | sample AD_UKC055_MetaG_FD_89786 | JGI IMG/M metagenome (GOLD analysis project Ga0116148, IMG submission 89786) | Active sludge microbial communities of municipal wastewater-treating anaerobic digesters from USA - AD_UKC055_MetaG | ecosystem: Engineered > Bioreactor > Anaerobic > Digestate | place: USA... | reverse complement strand
GGTTTATGGAGTTCAGAGATTACATTACACCAGAAATGCAGCGGAAATGGTTTCAAAAAATAAACAATGAGAATAATTACTATTTTATCATTGAATATTTGAAACATAAAATAGGACTTATAAATGTTCGTGATATAGATTACCAAAAGATGGAAGGGGAGGCAGGAATTTTTATCTATGAAGAAGAGTGGCTCAATTCGACAGTTTCTTTTCAGGCAACTTTGTGCCTTTATGATTTTTGTTTTGAAAAGCTTGGTCTAGTACGGTTGATTGCACACATTATAAATGATAATAAGCGTGCAATCAAGTTTAATAAAATGATTGGATTTAAATTAGCTAAACACCAGGAAACAATTTTTAATCAATTGTATACCTTGACTTATGATGACTACCTGGAAAATAGGATCTTAATATCACAAATATTTAATAAATAGACAATTATGAGTATCGATGAGTTTTTAAAGAATTTTGCTGACCAGTTTGACGAAACAGATGCATCATTAATTAAACCTGATACCAGGTTCAGAGATATTGATGAATGGTCATCACTTAATGCTTTGGCGGTATTGAATATGATAGGCAAAAAATACAAAGTTATAATAACAGCAGATGAACTTAGACGAATAAATACAATAAAGGAATTATATGATCTGGTGATTTCCAAAAAAAGTGTGAAATGAATCCTTTTTCACTTTCTGGCAAAACTATCTTAGTAACCGGTGCTTCATCCGGTATTGGCAGAGCCATAGCCGTAGTATGTGCAAATATGGGAGCGACTCTTTTCATTACAGGACGTAATATAGAGAGATTGACAGAAACATTTACTCTTATGAATGGAAGCGGGCACCAGCAACTTCCCTCTGATTTGACTGTTGAAGAAGAACTTCAGTCCCTGGTTAGTTTACTTCCTCCTCTTGACGGTATGGTAAGTAACGCCGGTATTCTAAAATCTTTAGTTTTCAAGTCTGTTGAAAAGAACGATTTAAATGAAATAATGCAAATCAATACATTTGCTCCAATTCATCTGACTCGACTATTGGTACAGCAGAAGAAATTGATCAAAGGAGCTTCACTTGTATTTATCTCATCGATTAATGGTAATAACTGCGCATCCGTTGGCAGTTCACTCTATGCTGCTTCTAAATGTGCATTAAATGGATTTATTAAAGGTATTGCTTTGGAGCTGGCACCCAGATTTATACGAGTAAACTGTATTAATCCTGGAATGATTGAAACAGGGTTGATGAAAAAGTCTTTGTTCGGTTCATTGGAATATGAAAATGACGTGGCTAAATATCCTCTGAAAAGATACGGTAAACCTGAAGAAGTAGCTTATGCAACGGTTTATCTTTTATCTGAAGCCAGCCAATGGGTTACTGGCACCAGTTTGGTGATTGATGGCGGATATACAATATTGTAATCCTATGAAAGCATATTTAAAGGCTATTTCATATTACTTGCCTGAAAAGGTAATAACAAATGAAGATTTAATAAAAGAATTTCCTGAATGGACTGCAGAAAAAATAGCAGGTAAAGTAGGAGTAAAGAATAGACATGAAGCCGCTGAAAATGAGACGGCATCTGACATGGCTAGAAATTCAGCAGAGATATTATTCAAAGAAAATTCAATTGACCGCTCCATAATTGACTTTGTTCTTTTATGCACACAGAGTCCCGACTATTTTTTACCAACTTCAGCTTGCCTTATTCAATCAAATCTTGGTCTGAGAACTGATATCGGGGCTCTTGACTTTAATCTTGGGTGCTCGGGTTATGTTTATGGACTTTCCCTTGCGAAAGGATTAATTGTTGCCGGTATATCCAAGAATGTCTTATTGTTAACCTCCGAGACGTATTCCAAGCATATACATCAAAAAGATAAGAAAAACAGAACAATTTTTGGTGATGCGGCAACTGCAACTCTTGTATCTGATGATGGTTTTGCTGAAGTGGGGGAGTTCTCTCTTGGTACTGATGGTCGCGGTGGCAAGAACTTAATTGTTAGTACAGGCGGTATGAAGCATAAGGAGCCTATGAATGACTTGAGATTTGATGAGGAGGCAAATCCAATTTCATCCGATCATTTGTTCATGGACGGTGGGGCGATCTTTAATTTTACATCAGAAGCTGTCCCCTTACTGATTGACAATACTCTCAAAAAGAATAATCTAACAAAGGATGACATTAATCTATTTGTATTTCATCAGGCTAATAAATACATGATGAATTATTTGCGTAAGCTGATTGAAATATTACCTGAAAGGTTTTATTATTGTCTTGAAAGCTTTGGGAATACTGTATCATCGACTATTCCGATAGCTTTAAGTGAAGCTATGAAAGAGGGGAGATTGGTCGGTAATATAATAATTGCAGGTTTTGGTGTTGGCTATTCGTGGGGAGCAACAGTTCTTAAATATACTGTATAAAAGATGAATTCAATTGCATGATTCCTTTCAATAAACCACATATCACCGGCAAAGAGGTGCATTACATATATGATGCTGTTGCCTCAGGACACATTTCCGGAAATGGAAAGTACACAAAAATGTGTCAGAAATATTTTGAAGAGCGGTGGGGTTTTAAAAAAGCGCTTCTTACCACAAGCTGTACCGATGCACTGGAAATGTGTGCCATTCTCCTTGATATTATGCCGGGCGATGAGGTTATTATGCCATCATATACTTTTGTAAGTACTGCACTGGCATTTCACCGGGAAGGGGCAAAAATTGTCTTTGCCGACAGCAGGGCTGATCATCCGGGAATTGATGAAGATAAGATAGAAGAATTGATCAACCATAAAACGAAGGCAATTGTAGTTGTACATTATGCAGGTGTGGCATGTGATATGGATAAAATAATGGGAATTGCTCAAAGACATAATCTCTTTGTCGTTGAAGATGCTGCACATTCAATTGACAGCTATTATACCGGTAAGGATGGTTTAAAGAGACCACTGGGCTCAATTGGCCACCTGGCAGCATTTTCCTTTCATGAGACAAAGAATATTCAATGTGGTGAGGGCGGTATGATCACAATAAATGACGAACGATTTATCAAACGTTCGGAAATAATATGGGAAAAAGGCACTAACCGTGCTGAGTTTTTCAGGGGCGAAGTTAACAAGTATGGTTGGGTTGATACAGGTAGCAGCTTTTTACCTTCAGAAGTATCGGCTGCATTTCTATGGGCGCAGATTGAAGATTTAGACAAGATACAGGAAAGGAGAAAAGAGATTTGGCGATGGTATGATAATAATGTGGATAGTTTATTCAATAACTATGGCTTCACAAAGCCTTATATTCCTGGTTATGCAACAAACAACGCTCATATGTACTACCTTGTATGCAAAGACCTGAAAGAAAGGGATCGCTTTATTAAGGATCTTAAATCAAGAGGAATTGCGCCTGTATTTCATTATCAGAGCCTGCATAAAAGCATTTTTTATAATTCGATTCACGATGGCAGGTTGCTAAATGAATCTGATAGGTATTCTGATTGCCTGGTACGATTGCCAATGTTTTATGATCTTGATCCTGACGCTTTTATAGCATTAGTTAATGAAATATAACTGGCTAAAAAATGCAAAGGTTTAGTTTTCAAAGAATAAACAACTCGTTTACCAGATTTTCAGAGAATAAATATGCAATTCTGATTATCCTTTGCGTTGCTTTCATCATTAGGTTCTTATTTTTATTAAATACAACCCAATTTGAAAATGTCAGTGAGTCAGGTTCGATATATAACGGATTGGAAAGATTAGAAAAAGGTGATAATCTTTATTTATTTGAGGGTAACTATTCAATGGCTCTTTCATATGTCGCCTTCTTTTTTAAAAAAATTACGGGGCATTTATTTTGGTTTTATGTTTTTCAATGCTTATTATCAACACTTACAATATATTTTGTATACCAAATTGTAATTCAAGTCTCAAACAGCAAAGTGTCCTCTACATTGGCGGCAATTTTGGCATTAGTTTACATGGATTATGTGTTATTGCCATCTATAGCTTATAATCAAACTTTTGAAGTTTTTTTTACCTCAGCTGCTATATTGATAATTTTTAAAATGTTGAAGCATAAGTCAATATTGTATTACCTAATGTACTCAAGCTGTTTGTTAGTAGTTATTTACCTTTCACTCCTTTTCAGGGGAACCTTAAAATATCTATACATTATTTTACCAATAGTTGCTGGATATAATTTGCTTGCGAAAGAGGGCAACAGAAGTATTAGTTTAAGACTTATAATCACATTTATAATATTTCTTATTTGTTTCATTGTATTCTCGCCGGGGAAATACTTTTCAAATCCTGAAAATTCCGGAATTGTTAATAATGATTTTCTGTTTTTTGGACATACCTGGTATGGGGGAAATGGCGGAGAGGGTTCTTTTGTGTATGAGAATAATAAAGACAATTACAATTTAGCTCTTAAAGAATATCTCTTAAAAAATAATATAAAAGAACCAACAATCATTGACATTAATAATTTCCAGCGAGCAGAGATCAAAGAAAGTATTCTGAAAAAGCCTGGTTCATGGTTGTTACTGCAAACCAGAAAGATTTTATATACATACAGTATAATTCCCGTACGTGATACTCTTTCATTGCTTATGACAGGGCGTATAAGACTTGGGTTCATCTTAAGTGCACTTTTATCTCAGATTACATTTATTATCCCAATATTGTTATTGTTTATATCTCTTTGCAGTGCTAAACTAAAAGCACTATTCTATAATAAAAAAGGATTTGTCTTAATTATGATTTGCGGGTATCTTGTAGCGGCTACTTCTTTATATGGTCACTACCAGGAGCGTTATAGAATAGTTGTTATGGTTTGTACAATAATACCAATTGCATCAATATTTTTTGACCTCCAGTTTATTAGGGCTAATATTAAAAATAAACGGTTTTTATTTTGGAGGGCCATCACTATTTTGTTACTTTTTTTAGTGTGGTCTTTTCAGATGTTTGAAGCGTTAGTAATAAATAAGGACAGATATTTCAACGCTATGGAATTATTACAATAACAGAATTGATTTTTACAAGAATAAAATTGATTAAAGTAAAATTTAATTTTCAAATTGTGTTTCTGTATTTATTGTGCTGAGTTTTTTAGTATAATACTATAAGCCCTTTGAGGATTTCATTTTGTATTTGGTTATAATTAATGAATTAATTTGAAACACTTTATATTATATCATTGATAATTAAAAATTAAACTTTTTTCTAATGGCTATTAACGTTTTTGTACCAAAGTTTCATACCGATGAGGTTTTAGCTGAAATTAAAGAATGTCTTGAAAAAGGCTGGACCGGACTTGGTTTTAAAACAGTTGAATTTGAAAACAAATGGAAGGAATACTCCGGTGTAAAAAATGCCCATTTCTTGAATTCTAATACATCCGGACTTCATCTGGCTGTTCATATATTGAAAAAAATACATGAATGGAAAGATGATGATGAAATAATCACTACTCCGCTTACATTTGTTTCTACTAATCATGTTATTTTATATGAACGGTTAAAACCCGTTTTTGCCGATGTTGATGATTACTTATGCCTTGATCCGGTTTCGGTTAAAAGTCGTATTACAAAAAAAACAAAAGCAATAATGTACGTTGGTATAGGAGGTAATACGGGACAATACCAGGAAATACTAGACATATGCAAAGAGAATAATTTAAAATTAATACTTGACGCTGCGCACATGTCTGGAACTAAGTGGAAGGGTAAGCATGTAGGACAAGAAGCGGATGTAGCTGTATTTAGTTTTCAGGCAGTTAAAAATCTACCAACTGCAGATTCAGGAATGATTTGCTTTCAAGATGATGAACTGGATAAGCTGGCTCGTCAATTAAGCTGGCTAGGTATTTCAAAAGATACCTATCAAAGGTTTAATAGCAAGGAGAGTAGCTACAAATGGTATTATGATGTTCCCAATGTTGGTTTCAAATATCATGGGAACTCTATTATGGCAGCAATTGGTCTGGTTCAACTCAAATACCTTGATCAGGACAATAATCAAAGAAATTATTTGGCAGATTATTATAATGAGCAGTTGAGTGATATTAAAAGTATCAAAATTGTACCGATAGCAAATGAGTGTCGTTCATCCAGACACCTTTTCCAGATTAGTATGGAAAGCAGAAATGAAATGATTGAACAGCTTTATAAAAGTGGCATTTATCCTGGAGTACATTATGTTAACAATACAAATTATCCAATGTACAGTTATGCTAAAGGATCATGTCCCAAAGCTCAATACTATTCTGATCACATTATTAGTTTACCTTTACATCTAAACATGACTGAAAATGACATTATTTCAATCATAACGATAATAAAAAACGAATCCAAATAGCTAAAAATGATTTTTCGAATTTAGTCTTACTAAATTATAATCTTGTTGTACATGTTTTTCTTTAAAGGTCTTAAATACATAAGAAGAAAGATCCTTATTCCATTAAATGTTTCTTTAATAATTTTCAATTTTTACATTCGTAAAACTCTTTTTGGCTTTGCAAATGCAGCACTCTTTTTAGCAAGGGTTGATAAAAATGCAATAATCCCTTTGCTAAAAAAAAATGGAGCTTCTATTGGAGAAAAATGTGATATTGAAACAGGTTTGACCTTTCATAATTGCATAAATTTCAGTAATTTAAGTATTGGAAATAATTGTCATATAGGTAAAAACTGTTTTTTTGATCTGCGCGAGAAGGTAAATATTGGAGATAATGTTGTAGTATCAATGTTAAATACATTTATTACTCATATAGATATGAGCAAAAGTAATCTCTCGAAAGTTTATAAATCTAATTCTAAACCAATTACTGTTAAAAACAATAGTTATTTGGGAGCTTGTTGTACTGTGTTAATGGGAGTAGTTATTGAAGAAGATGCTTTCGTTGCCGCACATTCACTGGTAAACAAAAATGTTGAGAAAAAAACTGTGGTCGGGGGTATACCGGTAAAAAGATTAAATTTAAGTATTTCCACATAATGAAAATACCGCATAAAAGTTCTATTGCCAAGTTTAAAATATTTCAAGTTGAAAACTAAATTTTAACAGTTTTCTTTTGGTGGTTGAAATTCTTTAAACTAATTAAAAAGTTGAGCAGATAGAATTCTTTAAAAGGCGGAATTATATATCACTTGGTGCAGAACGCACTGTGGAAATAGTATTGCTTTACCTTTTTTTTTGAAGGTGAAATGGGTTACGCCTAAGAGGTATTTCTGTTAAACCAAAATCTATGTTCTATGGAATATAAAGTAGGAGTGATTTTAGTGAATTATAACCAGGAGGATTTTACATCAAAATGTATCGATTCATTGCTTAGCAGTAGCCATAAAAATATTCATATTAATGTAATTGACAATAGCAATTCAAAGGAAAATCAAATTCAGTTTAAAGAATATTACTCTAATAAAGTGAATATTCATTTAATGGTAGAAAATTTAGGTTATGTTGGCGGGATTAACTTTGGTTTTACTTTGGTTGAAAAAATTGATCCCGAATATCTGCTCATCTTAAACAACGACACAATAATCGATGAATATGCTATAGAAAGATTAATTTCTTGTTGCAAAATTTTTGAAAACAAAGCTATAGTAACCGGGAAAGTGTATCATTATGATAATCCTGAAGTCTTGCAGGATGTAGGAAGTGTTTTTTCCAATAAAAAGTTAATGTTATTTAAAAGGCTAGGTTTAAATGAATTAGATAATGGGCAGTATGATAGGATTGATATGAGAGACATGATTGATGATAAATTCTGGCTCTTCCCATTTAAACTGTATAAAGAGATAGGTGGTTACTCCAATTATTTCTGGTTTAATTCCGAGCAGGCAGATTTTGCTTTAAGAGCAAAGGGAAAAGGATATAAATTAATCTACACCCCAGAGGCTAAATTATATCACAAAGGAAGTGCTTCGATAGGAGGACTCAATGATAATCCTAAACAAGCTTATTGGACAATTCAGAGTTCACTAATATTGAGATACTTGCATTTAAGCAGATGGAATTTTTTTGTGTACTATCTTTTTATTGTTCAGAGTATTTTAAGGACAATACTTAAAGCATTATTTTATAAATGGAATGGGGAAAAAGATTTAATGCTTTATGCTAAATCAAAATATAAGGGTTTAGTTTATTTTAATCATTGGATATTAAAAAAGCATCAAAATTCTGGTGAGAATCCATTTGATTAGTATTATTAATTATTGGATAATTTCATATGTTTTAATGCATAACTCGTTGATAAATTATATATTCTTATGGTTTGTTTAATCTGACAAACCTGAACATTCACTAACATTTTACAATTCAAATGCTTAAAAACAAAAAGATCTTTATCACCGGAGGAGCCGGTTTTATTGCGAATACTTTGATTAAACACTTAATTAAGTTCAATAAAATAATCGCTTATGATAATTTTCATCGCGATACGATTTCTAAAAGCAAGTTTATTAATCATTCAAATCTTGCTATTATAAAAGGGGATGTACTTGATAAAGAAAAATTAATTACTGCAATGAGAGGAGCCGATGTTGTTATTCATGCTGCCGGTATTGCAGGAATTGACACAGTGATTATTGATCCGGTAAAAACCATGACGGTAAATATGTTTGGGACAGCCAATGCTCTTGAAGCTGCAAAAATGAATAACGTCAAAGACAGGTTCATTGATTTTTCAACTTCAGAAATTTTTGGCACAATGGCTTATAAATCGAGTGAAGAAAGCAATACGGTTTCCGGATCGGCCGGTGAAGCCCGGTGGGTATATGCTGTTAGTAAACTGGCGGGAGAACATCTCACTCATGCCTATCATAAGCAATATGGACTCCCGACAGTGACCGTCAGGCCATTTAATGTTTATGGCCCAGGGCAAACTGGTGAAGGAGCAATGCAGGTATTTATTAAAAGAGCACTAAAGAATGCAGATATTTTCATCAATGGTGATGGTTCTCAAATCCGTGCATGGTGTTATGTCGACGATTTTGTTGATTGTCTGATGCGATGTGTTGAAGATATAAAAGCCATAGGAGAGAGTTTTAACATTGGTAATGCCCGGGCTATTATCACGACGTTGGGATTAGCACAGACCGTCTGCCGGGTTCTTAATTCAAAATCGAAAATACTTTTTCGTGACCAGCTTTCTGCTGATATTGAACTAAGGATTCCTTCTGTTGAAAAAACAGAAAGAATTCTTGGATTTAAAGCCATGGTGGATCTTGAAGAAGGGATTATTAAATCAGCAGAGTGGATTAGTAAATACCTCATTTAATTGTTATGATCAGACTATCAAAACCGAATATCTCTGAAGAAGCTATACAGGAAATCATAAAGGTTATAAGATCGGGCTATCTTGTACAGGGCAGATATGTTAATGATTTTGAAGAATCAATATGTAATTATTTAAATATAAAGAATGCAGTTGTTGTATCTTCGGGTACAGCAGCGCTTCATCTTGCTTTAATGGTATTGAGCATAAAAGACGGAGATGAAGTAATAGTACCTGCATTTACCTTCCCTGCAACAGCAAATGTTGTTGAACTGGTAGGGGCAAAGCCTGTATTTGTTGACATCAACCTTACAGATTATTGTATTGACATCACAAAAATTGAAGATAAAATTAATCCTAGAACTAAGGCTATTATTCCAGTACACGAATTTGGTCAGGCTGCTAAAATGGACGATATTATCAATATAGCAGAAAAATATAATTTGAAAGTTATTGAGGATGCAGCATGTGCTCTTGGAGCTGAATTTAATGGAAGGAAAGTAGGTACATTCGGAGAAATGGGATGCTTTAGTTTTCATCCCCGTAAGGCAATAACCACAGGAGAGGGAGGGGTAATAGTAACTAATAATGATGAAGTTTCCAGTAAATTAAGAATGTTGCGTAATCACGGTATTTCCAATATTGATGGGAAAACTGATTTCATTGTTGCCGGATTAAATTACAGAATGACAGATTTTCAGGCTGCATTGGGTTTTTACCAGATGAAAACCTTAGAAAACGAAATAACTCATAGAGTTAAAATGGCTCAGGAGTACGGTAAACAGTTGTCAAATATTAAATGGATTAAAACGCCTGAGATTTTTAAAGACAGAAGGATGGTTTATCAGACCTACCATATTCTGATTGATGGGTATATTAGAAGAAACTCCCTGATACAATATTTGAAAAAGCATGATATTGAAGCCAACATTGGGGCTCATGCCCTAAATTGTACTAAATATTATCGTGAAAAACACAACCTGATTTACGATGATAATCCCAATGCCTTAATTTCATATAAAAGGGGATTGGCATTACCAATGGGCAGTCATATATCATTAAATGATATCCGGGAAATTTCAAAATATATCTTAAAATGGGGAGTAGATTATGAAAATTAACGAATTAAAAGAATATCATTCTCATGGTAATGGGGATTTTAAAATCAAAGATTTCAAAAAAATCGGAACTAATATTATTTTTGAAAAGGGGACTTTAGTATTTCATCCGGAATCAATCAGCCTTTCTGATAATATCTATATTGGACATAATACAATACTGAAAGGTTATTATAAAAACGAAATGATTATTGGGGAAGGAACATGGATTGGACAGAACTGTTTTTTGCACAGTGCCGGGGGAATAAAAATTGGTAGATGGGTAGGAATCGGACCATATGTTAAAATACTAACCTCGGCGCATATGGATGATGATGTTGATATACCTGTTATGCACAATCCAATTAAACTACAGCCTGTGGAAATAGAAGACGGTGTTGATATTGGTATTGGAGCAATAATTTTGC
>Ga0116148_1005304_pt1 | contig 10819 bp, 10 predicted proteins | sample AD_UKC055_MetaG_FD_89786 | JGI IMG/M metagenome (GOLD analysis project Ga0116148, IMG submission 89786) | Active sludge microbial communities of municipal wastewater-treating anaerobic digesters from USA - AD_UKC055_MetaG | ecosystem: Engineered > Bioreactor > Anaerobic > Digestate | place: USA... | reverse complement strand
TGCCCATATTTTCAATAGAAGAGTAAGCAAGTAATCTTTTATAATTTTTTGTTTTTTGAACAAAAACAGCTGCCGTTAATACTGAAAGAACCCCCATAACTAAAAGAAGTTTCGATGAAAAAGATCGTATCCCTGCAAGCTCTGTAATTCTTGTAAGTTTCATGATAGCGAGAAAAGCTCCGTTTAAAAGAGCACCTGAAAGCATTGCGGATACAGGCCATACAGCCTCAGAATGAGCGTCCGGAAGCCATGAATGAACAGGAGCCAGTCCCATCTTTGTTCCGAATCCGATCAAGGCGAAAGTATATCCGAATTTCAGCCATGTCTTATCCATCAGTGGTGCATTGATATTCATCTCAGAGAAAAAAAGATTCACTGAATGTGTAGATGCGGCAGAAAGGAAAATTATTCCTATAAAAGCAAATGCAACTCCAATAGAACAAATAAAAATATATTTCCATGCTGCCTCAATCGAAGAATGCTTCTTCTCAAAATAAATCAGCATCGCGCCTGAAAGTGTCGTTGCTTCAATGAAAACCCACATCAGACCTAGATGTCTGCTCATAAGAAGAGCATTAACCGCAAACACAAAAACAAGAAGATTGAACGTATAAAATGAAGAATCCCTTTTATCTCTTTCTCTAAGCGCATCTATACTGTGGAAAGAACTTCCTATAAATAGAAAACCGGTAATGATCAGGAATAATCCGCTTAAATTATCAACTGCAAAATATTTTTCAGTTCCGTGATAAAGAAAACTGAATTTGCCGAAAACAAGAAAGAAAATAATAACAGTCTGAACTATTGACCATACTGGCAGAATGTATACAGAAAAAGTTTTATTCCGTAGAACAATCGACATTAAAGCAAGCAGAAGCGGGAAATAAATAAGTAATTCGTACATATCAATCCTTCAATCTTGAAATATCATCAATATCATGCTGATCAAAATTTGTTTTGATTCTGTTAATAAAAATACCGGCCAGAAAAACGCCGATAAAAATATCCATGGATACACCGAGGTTAACTATAAAAGGCATTTCTTTTGCAGCAGAAAGAGAAAGCAGAAATATTCCGTTTTCAAGAATCATGTATCCCATAATATGTGTTATTAATTTCTTTCTGGTAGCGATTATAAAAAATCCTGTAAGCATTGCAGAAATAGAAATTCCGAAATAAAGAGGTTCAAGGACTGCATTAGATGAAGCAGAAAGATAAGCAGATAGAAAACCTAGAGTTAAAATTGCCGTTACGATAAAAAGAGAAGTGAAACCGGAAAAATATGATTCAACATCGCTTTTAATCTGATTCTTTCTTATAGTCTTAAGAAGAAACATTGGTATCAGAATCGATTTAAAAAGAACCGTTTCAACACCTACAATTATTATTGAAGAGAAAGAAATAACATGAGCGTTTCCTGCTGCTATCATAAACAGAAGAATTCCCTGCAGCATCAGCATTTTGATATAAGATTCCAAACGGGCAGTTGTTGAAATGTAAAGGAGACTTACCCCTATTAGAACAGCGGCTATCGCGCTCATATTACACCTCTGAATATTTTTAGGAAGGAAATCGCCATAACGAAAATAGCAACTGAAACCATTGTAAAAACAAAACGCGGAACATGACTCATCTTAACTCTTGCAAAAACAGATTCAATTGCACCTACAACAAGAGCACATCCGGCAATAATTACTAAAAACAGGATTATATACCTGTAACCCACCGTCTCCTGAGGAATTAATACAGATGCAATGATTGAACTTATCACGCACATCTTGAGACCGGAAGTATAATTTATTATAGCCAGCGACGGTCCTGAATTATCAAGAACCATCACTTCATGAATCATTGTAAGCTCAAGGTGTGTCTTCGGATCATCAAGAGGAACCCTTGATCCTTCGGAAAGAAGCATTATGAAAAGTGCAACTATAATCGGTGCCCCTGTAATAAAGCTCCATCCGGTTGAACCCTGTATGACACTAAGAATCTGCTGAAATGAAAGAAACCCCGTCGCATATACTATAGTTGTCAAGAGCATCATATATGCGGGTTCAACAAATGAAGTAAAAGAAGCTTCACGTGCGGCGCCCATACCTTCGAAACTGCTTGCTGTATCCATCGCTCCGGCTATTGAAACAAACTTTGAAAGACTCAGAAGATAAGCAAAGAAAATGTAATCTCCGTCAAAGCTGATAATAGATATTCCATACGGTCCGGGAACAACCAAAGCAGCAAAAACAACCGCAACAAATGATACAACAGGGGCAAAGAAAAAAACAAAAGTTGTTTTTGAACTTATAACTTCTTTCTTTTTTAGCAATTTGATAAAATCATAAATCGGCTGTAAAACCGGTGCCCCTTTTCTTCCGCACCAGATATTTTTAAGTTTATTAATTAATCCGATATAAATGAAAGGAAAAATTATAATGTAAATCCCAAACACCGCATATTTCAAAATTGTATCTTTCATTTCAGGCTCCCGCGATAATCCAGATTACGGCTGCAAGTGCAAAAAATAATCCGTATAGAACATATATCTGAGTGTTTCCCATCTGAATATTTGAAAAAACTGAAAGCGCATGACGGAAGTATTTCATCATGGGATAATATATTTTGCTTTCAAAAATATCAAAAAAACGGGCAGCAAAAAACGCTTCTCGCGGAAAGAGTCCTGAAGCAGAAGCTTTTTTGTCTTTCTGCTGAAGAACACCTGAGATTGATGATGAAAAATTTTCTGAAAATCCGAAACCTGTATATTGGATACGGCTTGAAGGTTTATCATATCCGCATCCCCATGTATCGGAAATTCTGATTCTTCCTTTTGAAAGAAAATATCTTATTAAACATAAAACAAGTATAGCTGAAGAAAGAAGAATCGAAACAAAAGAAAGCTTTTCAAACAGTTGCGAAATATAACCGAAGGAAGCATAAAATTCCATTCCGAAAATATCAAGCAAAGGTCTTGAAACAAGCTTAACAAGAAACTGAGGAAAAATTCCGCTTACAAATGAAATTAAAGATAAAGTTATAAGAGGAAAGTATGAAAACGCGGACTCTTTTTCAAATTTGTGCTGTGACCGTTTTTCTCCCAGAAAAATAACACTGAAAGCTTTCGCAAATGTTATCAAAGCTATTGCTCCGCTCAAGGCCAGAAGAGATATCGCAAGAACACTAAAAACAACATTTCCGGCTGAAGGATTTTTTACTATGGCTTTTAACAAACCGATATAAATTGAAAATTCTCCGGCAAAGCCCGCAAAAAGAGGAATTCCGCAAATTGAAAGTGAAGCAACCAGGAAGGCAGTTCCTGCAACAGGCGCGTATTTCATGACACCGCCTAGCTTTTCAACATCACGTGTTCCGGTAATATTTTCAACAACCTCAGCAGAATAAAAAAGAAGCGGCTTAAATATCGAATGATTCAGCGCGTGTATCAACGCGCCGGCAAAAGAAAAAATGCCGGCTGTTGTATAACCGTAATGAAATGAAATTATTCCGGAACCTATTCCTATTCCTATTATTCCCATGTTTTCTATACTTGAATAAGCTAAAAGACGCTTAATATCCCTTTGAACAAAAGCAAAGATTATTCCGTAAAAAGTGGTCGCAAGTGAAATTCCCAAGACAGCATAGCCGCACCATAAAGGAATTTCACCGAAAGAAATGAAAGTTCTCATAATTCCGTAAATACCAAGCTTCATCATAAATCCAGAAAAAGCAGCAGAAACATGTGCGGGCATTTCAGGATACAGATGCGGCGCCCATGGATGAAATGGAACAAATTCAGCCTTAAAAGCAAAACCGCAAAAAAGAAGAATAAACATTATTCCTTTAAAATGATGAGGAGCCGACAAAATAAAAGAAGATGTATCAGCAGAAATATATAGAAAAGCTCCCAGAAGAATAAACATTCCTATATGCATTGCAGCAAGATAGTTTATTTTAAAAGGAAAATCTTCAATTTGACTATGATTAAGCATAACTAAAGCAAACGAAGAGAGAGTCATTATTTCCCAAAGAGAAATAAAAACAATGCTGTGAGAAACAGTAACTGCTAAAATCATCGCCGCATAAAACACGGGTAAAAAGAAAAAATCAAACCTGCTCGAATGTTTCTTTTTTACCGAATTAATATATGAAGAATATGAATTAAAAATGAAACCGCATGAAAGAATCAAAAGAAAAAATGCAGACAAAGAATCGATCTTAAATAGAACTTCTTTAAAAGGAAACGAAAACATAATTGAAATACTTTCTCCCGTCACGGAAGAAAAAAGAAGATAATTCATTGCTGAAAAAAGTATTATAAAAGATCCCGCAATGATAAAAAGAAAAGAAACTAGTTTTGAAATCTTTTTAGGAAGAATAACAGACAATATTCCGCCTGCAGAAAAAAGAGCAGCCGCTAAAAATATCTTATTCATACTTTTTACCCATGAACCTTATTAGCGCATTAATAAACGTTAGTGGATGAGGAGGACATCCCGGAATATAAAGATCAACTTTGTGTTTTTGGAAAAAACTTCTGTCAATGTCATGGCTTTCCGCAAAAAGTCCTCCGCTTATAGCACATGTTCCCATTGCAATGATAATCTTTGGTTCAGGCACAGCAGATAGAGTCTCTTCAAGTGCATAACTCATATTACGTGAAACCGGTCCGGTAATTACTATTCCGTCCGCATGACGGGGAGAAGCAGTCACTTCAATTCCGTATCGTCCCATATCAAAGTTTACATTCCCGCATGCATTAAGTTCCATTTCGCAGGCATTGCATCCTCCGGCCGAAACTGAACGGAGTTTTAAAGACCTTCCGAAAAGTCGTTTTACTTCTTTTCTTGCATTAATCGAATTTGAAAAAAATGATTCAAACTTATCGCCTTTTTGAATTACTAATTTATCTCTTGAATCAGTTCCAGTTTTATGCTTGTTTGAAAACTGTATCTTGCTTCCTTTTTCAGCACACGCTCCGCAAAAATTACACTTTCCTAAATCAAGTGATATTTTGTCTGAATCAATTGCCGAGAGAGGACATTTCTTTGCAATATGTAATATATCTTCAGTTGATGCGGATTCATCTATTAAAGGAAATCCTCTGAATCTTTCATCAAGAACAGATCCGGTTATTCTTCTGACATATTGAATTCCGTGACGCTTTCTAGCATAAAGAAAATCAAACATAAATCCTCACAAATCAAATCCGCAATACGACAGATTAAAGCTCTTATTGCATACTGGAAAATCAGAAATTCCATTATCTCTGACAGCTAGCTCCAATGCGCTCCAGTTATTGAAAGACGGATCTTTAATTTTATAAAACTCCGGTGCTCCATTTGAATCAGTTAAAAGAATGTGAGCAAGCTCTCCTCTCCATGCTTCAACCATTGAAACACAGATAGAATCCGGCTGAAGAGGAATAATTTTTTCCTTTCCGCAAACAGATAAATCATTTTCTGATAATATATTTATAGCTGTTTCAAGAGATTCAACAGCTTCAAGATAACGCAAGTATGCCCTTGAAAAAAGATCTCCCTTATCACAAACATGTGTTTTAAATTTTATTTCTTTGTAATATCCCCATGGATTATCTGTTCTTACATCTCTTTTTATTCCGCAGGATCTTGCAGCCATTCCGACAACATTAAGTCTGATCATTTCATTTTTATCGACAACACATGTATCTTCAAGTCGCGATAAAACAATGGGATCAGAAAAAAATGCCGAAGAAATCGCATCGATATCATCTTTAACTTTTCTAAGATTTTTTACAGCCTTTTCGGCAATGTGATTTTCAATCGAAAACCTGTTGGATCCTATTCCGACAAATCCTCTTCCGAATCTGTTTCCTCCGAAAGACTGAGAAGTGTTTATTACAACAGTTCTTACAGCACCGTAAAAATCGGCACCTGAGATATAAGCTATATCTCCTGCAATTGCCCCTAGGTCTCCTATATGAACAGCAGCCCTTTCTAATTCGAGCATCAAAGCTCTTTGCACTTGTGCGGTTTTTTCTATTTTCAAATTACCGAGAGATTCCAATAAACCCGTATAAGCGCTTACTCCTGCAACTGCACTGTCGCCGCATATGGATTCGGCAAGTGATCTTTTTGAAAATATATCACCGTTTAAAAAAAGTTTTTCAACTCCCCGCTTTTGATATCCATGCATTATTTCAAGAGAAAGAATATTTTCTCCCGCACAATTAAATCTGAAATGACCCGGCTCTATTACCCCTGCATGAACAGGTCCTACGGCAACCTCGTGCGTTTCAGAACCATTGCACTTAAAAAATGGGTAGTTTGCGCTGATTTTTCTAACCGGCTTCAGCCACGGATGACCGACAGGTTTTATCTTATAGTTTTCATAAAGTTCTCTTTCAAATAAATGAAACTGAGGAAATTTTACAGTTAAAGAACTGTATTCTGAATCTTTTTTTAGAATTGTTGAAATGATAGAAAGTTTATCAGAATTTTCGTCTGAAAGGACGGTGTATATTTTAACAGAATCACCTTCAGGCACACCAAAAAAAGCGCATAATCTAAACTGGTCAAAAGGAATGCCGCAGAATTGCCCTATTTCATAAACCGGAATATCCTTTTTATGAACCGGAAAACAATTCGCAGATTGAAACGGAATATTCATCTCCATCTCCGAAGGTCAATTTCAAATAACATTAAGCTTAAGTTAACCGTGGTTTAAACCCGTACGGAATGCAGTCAATTTCTTTTTAAAAAAAGAATCCGCCTCAAAGGCGGATTTAATTGTCAAAATTCTTCTCAATTCTCTTTTTGAGGAAAAACAGGAGAATTACACTTTAAGGCTGTAATACTTATTGATACAATCCTATAAGACTATTAAAACAACTTATTGTCAAGATTAATATATACTTTAAGACTGCTTTATATCTTTATTATACACTTTTGGAATATTTACCTTTTATCAATTTTTGCTAATCTTATGACGGCTGATGTTATGAATATAAAACGAATTTTCGGCGAAAATCTCAAGCACTACAGAAGAAAAATGAGTCTCACACAGGAAGAACTTGCAGAAAGGGTCGGTGTCGGTACTGTTCATCTGGGAAATATTGAAACGGGTAAAAAATTCGTTTCAGCCGAACTGCTTGAAGCATTATCCGCAGAATTGAAAGTTTCTCCTTCTGCCCTTTTCTATTCCCCGGAATCAACTTCATACGGCGACAATTTTCTCGATAAACTGGATTCAATCGTAAATGAACACCACGAAAAATTAAAAAAAGATATCAGAGACATGGCCAAATAGATTTTTATAATTCTCTATTCTTTAAATATAATCAAACCGCAATATAGATTTCCGCAATGTAAAATTTCTTCTTATTAAGAATAATCCAAAGTTTTTATTTTGCCGGTTTTTTAGCTTAATTTAAGTTATGCTCGGGAGCCGCTTCAAATGTCTTTACCGATGATGTTCACCTCTTCAGTACAGCTTTGCCCCGAAGCGGCTCTCCTTTGATAAATGATCAGATATTAACAGATAATGATGCCATTTCTCTAATAGCTGGAATTTCTTCTGAAATTCCTCGAATAACAGTATCATCGCTAAATTCAGAAATTTTCTTTTTGATTTCAAGAAGCCTTGAAAAAGGAAGAGGAATAATATCCCGAAAAACAGGATCAAGTGCAGACTCAGAAACAAATTGCTGGAGATAAAATCTTTTAACCCTGCCGAGAGTCTTCTCTATTTCGGAAAGATCTTCATCAGAACAAAACCCGTCAACACATGTCATTCTGAGTTCATAATCAACAGCCGAACTCTTTATTAAATTAAATGACTCATGAACTTTTTCAAAATCAGCATTAACTCCTGTAATAACAGGATATTTTGAAGGTGAAGTCTTTATATCAAGAGCAACATAATCTATACCCAGATCAAGAGCCATCTTAAGTTTATCCGGAAAAAATCCGTTTGTATCAATCTTAACCAAAAGATCAGATTTTTTGAGCAAAGAAATAAACTCAATTACATCTTTCTGAAAAAGAGGCTCTCCGCCTGAAAGAACAACTGCATCGACAAGTCCTTTGCGTGAAGACAAAAAAGTAAAGATATCCTTTTCGGATATCCCCCTTTTATCTTCCGTGTTGTTAACCAACTCGGAATTATGACAAAACCCGCATCTCAGATTGCATCCGCTTGAAAAAATTACCGTAGAAATTTTTGCGGGATAATCAATCAGAGATGTCTTCTGAAGACCTCTGATCTTCATGCGTAGATTTTTTCTTCGACTTGCTCGGGATAATACATCAATCTATCAGAAAATTCTTCCTGTTTTCCTCTGTTCCATTGATTTACAGGTCTGAAATATCCCACAACCCTTGAATAAACCTCTACCGGCATTCTTTTTTCCTTTTCCATGTTTCCCCCGTTTTTTGATAATAGAAACCCAATCCCTAAAAGGGTCTGAGACAAATATAGTTCATTTTTAAATTGATGCTATTTTTTTTTCCGCATTTTCATCCTGCAGAACAATTCCGAATCTTTCTAAATCTTCCTTGCTGTGTTCATAAGGACAGAATTTATGCGCACCGGGAATATACCCGTGAATAGGACAAATTGAAAATGTTGGAGTCAGAGAGAAATACGGAAGATGATAGTTTTCCGCAATCTTCTTCACAAGAGCCTTTGCCATCTGAGGATCCTGAATGTTTTCACCGAGAAAGGCGTGAACAACAGTTCCTCCGGTAAACTTAACCTGAAGAGCATCCTGATGGTCAAGAATATCAAAAATATCATCTGTATGATTTACAGGCAGATGAACAGAATTTGTATAATACGGAGCATTATCTCCCGAAGTAATTATATCAGGAAATTCAGCCTTATCATTTTTTGCAAATCTGTAAGAAACACCTTCAGCAGGAGTAGCTTCAAGATTATAAAGATTTCCGGTTTCCTGCTGATAAGACATTATTCTTTCTCTCATATAATCAAGAACTTTTACAGCAAAAGCTTTTCCTTCTTTTGTTGAAATATCCTTTCCGAAAAGATTACAGAGAGCCTCATTCATTCCGACAAGCCCTATGGTTGAAAAATGATTCAGCCAAAACTGGTTATTTCTTTCGAATATATCTCTAAGATAATGTTTTGTATACGGATACAGATTGCTCAAAGTAAAATTCTCAAGAACCTTTCGTTTTATTTCAAGAGACTCTTTTGCTAAATCCATTAGCTCAGCAAGACGCTTGAAAAACTTATCTTCATCTTTAGTGAGATATGCAAGACGAGGAAGATTAATTGTTACAACACCGATACTTCCGGTTAATGGATTCGCACCGAAAAGTCCGCCTCCGCGCGAACGAAGTTCACGATTATCAAGTCGAAGTCTGCAGCACATAGAACGTGCATCTTCAGGCTTCATATCCGAATTAACAAAATTGGCAAAATAAGGAATTCCGTATTTCGCTGTCATTTCCCAAAGCTTATCAAGCTTCTTGTTATTCCAGTCAAAGTTTTTTCCAATATTGTAAGTCGGAATCGGAAATGTAAAAATTCTGTTCTTTGAATCTCCTTCGAGAAGACATTCGCAGAACGCGGCGTTGAACATATCCATTTCTTCCTGAAACTCGCCGTATTTAGTATCAAGATATTTTCCGCCTACAACTACGTAATCATCTTTTATATTTTCAGGAACAATCAAATCAAGAGTTACATTGGTGAAAGGAGTCTGAAATCCCACTCTTGTAGGAATATTCATGTTAAAGAAAAATTCCTGCAATGACTGTTTAACTTCCTTGTAGGTAAGTTTGTCATAGCGTATAAAAGGTGCAAGAAACGTATCAAAATTTGCAAAAGCCTGAGCTCCTGCTGATTCACCCTGCAGTGTATAGAAAAAATTCACAATCTGTCCGAGAGCAGTTCTAAAATGTTTCGGCGCCTTAGATTCAATTTTACCGACAACTCCTCCGAAACCGGAAAGAAGAAGATCTTTTAAATCCCAGCCGACACAATAAGCAGAAAGGAGCCCCAAGTCATGAAGATGAACATCGCATGAACTGTGAATATCTCTTATCTCAGGCGGATAAATTCTTTCGAGCCAATACTTGGCAGTCAGAGCAGAAGCAAGATGATTATTCAATCCCTGCAGGGAATAACTCATATTGCTGTTTTCTTTGACTCTCCAGTCACTGCGGTCCAAATAATTATCAATTAGATCAAGACCCTCATTCATGAGAGTTTTGCTGTCACGGATTTTTCTATGCTGATCTCTGTAAAGAATATACGCTTTAGCTACCTTCGCGTGACCTTTCTCTATCAGAATTTTTTCTACAAGATCCTGAATATTCTCGACAGTCGGAACCCTGCCGTCTTTATATATTATTTCAAGAATATCAACAACCGAACGCGTAACACCTTCTGATTTTTCATTGTCTGTTCCGCCCACCGATCTCGCAGCTTTGAAAACAGCTTCGGCTATCTTCTTCGGATCAAACTCAGCCAAACGGCCGTCGCGTTTTAAAATGAATTTCAGTGATGAACGAAGTTCTGGCATTATCAACCTACTACATTGTATATTCAATATTCAAACGAAAGCATAAAAGACCTGCTCGCAAAAAGCGATTCTCCAACTTCTCTTTTATAGGGTAATGGAGAGACTACTTTGCTGACGACGAAAGTCAATAAAAAAATTATGTCTCGTTTTTTATTTTTATCAAGATTTTTTTCTAAATACCGATAAGCTCTAACAGACATAGTTTTCTTATTGGAGATGAAATCTGTCAAAGATATTTTAAAAAATTTTTGAGGTGCTTTTTATGAAGAACAAGTTTTTTATGATAATAAATATTTT
>Ga0116148_1005302_pt1 | contig 10819 bp, 4 predicted proteins | sample AD_UKC055_MetaG_FD_89786 | JGI IMG/M metagenome (GOLD analysis project Ga0116148, IMG submission 89786) | Active sludge microbial communities of municipal wastewater-treating anaerobic digesters from USA - AD_UKC055_MetaG | ecosystem: Engineered > Bioreactor > Anaerobic > Digestate | place: USA... | reverse complement strand
CCTGCAAATCAGTGTCTACCTGCCGGCTCTTGCCATCTCTACCGGCCTTGCTGCTCGCCCCGGATATCTTCTGCAGCAAAAGCATAGCTGCTCCCGGCTCTGTCTGCTCCGCCTGCTGCACTGCTCATGCTCTTTTGCATGCTTGCTATGTGCAAACCCTGCGAGCTGCAGCTCATATTTTTGCAAAATCAGGCTCTGCGAATCTGTGCCGGTAAAACTGATAATTAATATTCCCGGCTCCGCCTGCAGCAGCTCTTTTATCTGCTTTGCCTGCTGCTCTTTTGCCTGCGTGCTATGTGGGGTATTTCGCTCTAAATAGGGAGAATGTTACGTGGGATTTTTAATAAAACCTTTACCAAATAACACGTTCTTACACTTTTTTATTTCCCATTTTTCTCCTAAACACACATCTAATTTTCAGGAAAAACCATATAAATTACGTATTTTCTTTTACCAGTCAGTATTTTTCAAATCCTATGGTAAATTTTATCCCTTTGAGGGATTCCACCCATACTGTTTAAAAACAAGACCCTGCTAGTTCATAACCTCAACTTTACATCCATGCCACCCACGCGTGCAACCCGGTCCAGTTTCCCAGAAACACGTACCACTACCCGCTATACCCTCTATCTCCCCGTCTCCCAACAATCTCAACTCTTCAATATCATCAGGCGTAAAATCTAATCCCTCTTTCTCAACAAAGGCCTTTCTTGCTTCATTATCTTTGCATTCGATGACTTTCTTACAAAAATCCTCATCATTCTTCATTCTTTCCATAAATGCTTTTGCTGATTCCATACTCATAATAACTACCTCCTTCATATATAAGTAAAGTAATTATACCATGAAGTGGTACCGGGATCATTCTGTAGGGTCAAAGAATGATCCCGGTACCCCCTGTAGGGATAAAATATAATAATAAGTATAATAGTATTAAATATTTATTTACCATCTTATAGACGTGAGCATAGACTTTTCATATAACTGTTTCTGCCAGGTTTCCAATTGCAGAAATCGCCTGGTTTCGTTGCAAACTGCCAGTTCACCAGATTGATTGCCGGGCTTTTCCTCTGGCAAAATTCCGGTTATCCTGCACTGCTATTTTTACCCTTCACTGCTGGTTCTGGATCTGCTCTGCTGATTGCTGCAGTGGACTTGTCGCCGGGCCTCCTACAATTGCCGGTAAAACCTTATTTATAGGGGCGGGTGGGGATCGGGTCACTATTCTTAAACTTTCTTAACTGCAAATCAACGTCTATCTGATGGCTTTTGCTTGAGCTATTCATGATCGGTTTCGATGAACGAACTGACAACAAAGAGAAGATCGGTTAAGAGGGTGGGGCAAAAAGCGGGCAAAAAAGCCTACTGGCTTTTTTTTTGCCGTGAAGGGGTGCATGGGGCGTGGGAAGGCACGGCAAGTCAAATTGCTACTGCAATTTGACGCCCGCTTTTTGCAGGGTGGGTTCCCCCGGTCTTGGACTGACTTCATTAAGAGCATGATAAAACGGTTCAGAGGGTAGGCAGGGGGCGGGTTGCCAGCTACAACGGCCTTGCTGCTCACCCCGGATATCTCCTGCAGCAAAAGTTAAAGCATAGCTGCTCCCGGCTCCGCCTGCAGCATTTCTTTTATCATGCTCTGCATGCTGCAGCTCTCCTATCTTTGCAAAGCTCGGCTCTATGGAGCTATGCTGATAGAACTTGTTACCCTGGGTTTTATCGGACCGGTGCAAGCTGGCAATTGCTTGATATGCCGGGGCTGTCAGCAAATGGCCGGGAGAATCGGCAAATAAAATTACACCGGCTGCGGCAAACAAAAATATACCACCATGAGAAAACAAAAGTCGGACATTTTGATTTATTTTTTTCTTCTGCATAATGAATAACTAATTATTCATTAGTTATTCATTATCGGGAAAGCGTTGATATGACTTGCTTTGTTTATTGGGTGATTTGAAAAATGCTGTTAGTTTTCAAAAAATCAAAAGTGACATAAACTTTTTTACAATTATATAAAATTTTATAAAGCCGGGAGCATAATAGAATAAGAATTTCTTCCGGCTCACCTGCTCTGCTAAATTCAGATCTGCTTTTCCGGCTGCAGCAAAAGCTATGCTGCTTTAAGCAGTGCATTTTTGCTGTTTTCTGCTTGCAATGCCATTTAAGTTTTTCTGCTGGTTGGGAAGAAAACGGATCGATAAGCTCTGCCTGGCTCTAGGCGGGGAGGGGGCAGGAGAGCCAGGCAGATTGTTTATGGACACAGCTTAAGCCACTGAGCGATTCATTATCGGTTTCGATGAACGAACTGACAACAAAGAGAAGAACAATTAAAAAGGGGACAGGTGGCGATGTCTGTGACGCGTCACAGGCTGAGCCACGGGGCGGGTTGCCAGCACTAACGGTTATCAGCGAACTTCATTTAGAACATAAATAAAACGGTTTGGAGGGGACAGGTGGCGAAGTTTGTGGCCGCGTCACAAGCTCGCCACGGGGCGGGTTGCACGCACTAACGGTTATCTGCAAAATTCAATAAAAGTCTGACAGAACGGTTTTAAAGGGTGGGAAGAGGATTTGATTTTCTAGGGCGGTTGAGGGGCGGGTAGAAAATCAAATCCGGGTGGGTTGCCGGGAATAACGGTTATCAGTAAACTTCATTAAAAGTATGACTGAACGATTTTAAAGGGTGGGGATGGGGGGGGGCATGCCGGCTATAACGGCTGTGCTGCTCTTTCTGGATATCTCCTACAGTAAAAGTTAACGTATAGCCGGCCCTGGCTCCGCCTGCAGCAGATTTTTATCATGCTCTGCAAGCTGCACAGCATAGCCTCTGCTATTTTGCCTGCAGCAGCTCCTATTTTTGCATAGTTCAGATCTGCGGAGATGTGCCGGAAAAAACATTTTTCTCTCCGGATTATATCAGACCAGTGCAAGCAGGCTATATGAATTATAAAGCTGGTTTTGCTGCACTGCTCATCAATTATTGGTTTTGAATTTACTGCCAGTTAAATAATTCTTGGCGGGCAAAACGGATCGATAAGCGTCTACCTGGCTCCGGGCGGGGAGGGGGCAGGAGAGCCAGGCAGATTGTTTATGGACACAGCTCAGGCCACTGAGCGATTCATGATAGGTTTTGATGAACGAACTGACAACAATGAGAAAAACAATTTCATAGGGGACAGGGAGCGAAGTTTGTGGCTGCGTCACAAGCTCGCTCCGGGGTGGCTGCGAGTCGTTTTCATACAATCCGGTTAGTAATAATCGGGTAAAAATGAAGCAGTCAGAATTACTGACTGACAACTTTACACTTGAGTATGCAGGTGAAATTCCTGCTCAAAATAAAAAAAGATGGAAAAATATTTTGCTCTGATACTCCGGCAAGCGTCTTATGACTTTAACATAGGAGGTTTGAAGCCCGGTAAAGTCGGTGAAAAGCAGACCTGTAAAGTGGTTAGTGAAGTAACCGGGAGGCTATAAAAATTCTATGGTTAGTATGTGTGTGAATGAACATTGACGAACACTTGAAATTACGGGTCGTGAGGGGCGTTAGGTTGAATAAAAAGACCTAATAGCCAATGTGCATTTTATCGAGGGTAACAATTCCGCCCTTTGTTATCTTTATTTATCCGATAAAGGATATTTGTTCTGACTCCATCCATCTAAAGGAGAAAAGAACGGTAAACGGCCTACAGAGTGGACCTAAAGAATTATATGTAAAGCTAAAGTGTAAGGAACGATTGAGACAGGATAGGTGTAGCCTGGTAAAGCAGGCAATGAGACCTCAACGGTAGGAAATGACCGTTTAATTCCTGAGTCAGCAGCCCATAGTAGTGATGAAGTTATCGAAAGATAATGGAGCGAAGGGGCATAGTCGGGTTATGATTTTAGGTTTAATTAACTGTTCGCAGGAAGCCGATGTGCAAACCTGATTACAATCTTGCACAGAGAGGAGATGATTCTTTATGTGTAAGAAACAACAATTGCGAGTTCCAGACAATGAAGAAGAACTCAGGCAACTACAGGATGATTTTTATAAAACTGCAAGAGAAGGATTTATGAAAAATGAGTTAGTGGGATTTAAAAATTTAAAAGAGATAGCCTTTTGTAGAGCCAATATCATCACAGCCATACATAAGCTAAAAGCCAATAGAGGCAGTAGAACCCCAGGAGTAGACGATGAAGTAATGAGAGAGAATATACTTGAACAGGATTATGAAGAAGTAATTACAAGAGTTATGAAAACAGTTGATAATTATATTTCTAAACCTATAAGAAGAGCTTATATACCAAAGGCCGGAAGTAATGATATGAGACCCTTAGGAATTCAATGTCTAATTGACAAAATAGTTCAGGAATGCATTCGTAATGTAATAGAACCAATTTTGGAAGCTCAGTTTTTTGATCACAGTTATGGTTTTAGACCATTACGGGATGCCCATCAAGCCTATGAAAGGGTTAAAAAGATACTTCACGGCACAGGATACCACTGGGTAATAGAAGGTGATATTACTCAATTCTTTGATAATGTTAATCATAATGTTCTAACAGGAGCACTATATCATATGGGTATAAAAGACAGAAGAATTCTTCAGATGATAAAAGCAATGTTACGAGCAGGTATAATGAATGAAATCTATTACAATGATATTGGCACACCACAGGGAGGAATTCTTTCACCTCTGCTTGCAAATGTTTATCTCAATAAATTTGACAATTTTATAATTCGTGAATGGGAAGAAAAAAAGTTAAAGAACGTTTCCAGATATAATAAAAGTGGCAAACGTAAAGGACAGAAAAGCGGTGTTATTCAGCAGACTCTTAAAAGAGCAGCTCCTAATATGAAACCTGCCTATCTGATACGTTATGCAGATGATTGGGTTGTTGTTACCAATACATTGAACAACGCAAAGAAGCTCAAAAGTAGAATTCATAACTTCTTAAAAACCCATCTCAAACTGGAATTATCTGATAAGAAAACCAGGATAACCAATGTAAAGAAAAAAGCCATAAATTTTCTTGGATTTTTAATAAGAGCAAGAGCAGGTAAAAGTAAAAGTGGCTTAATAATACATGGAAAACCCGATAAAGAAAAACTTGTCAGAAAAGTTTTAAAACTTAAAAAGAATATTCACGATTTTAAAAAGTCAGCTAATATAGAAAATTTAATTCATAAAATAAACCTTTATAATTGCAGAGTTCGAGGAATATTAAATTATTACAAAGTAGCAAGCCATATTTATTTAGGAGTTAGTAAAATAGCTTATGAATTAAGTGGTTTAGTGTTCAAAGTTCTAAGAAGTTGTAAAGTACCAGTTGAATGGATACCAGCAGATGAAACAAGAAATCTAACTGAAATTCATAAAATACGAAAACAGTTGATACCAGCTATAAAGTATAAGGATTTCTGGATAGGTGTAACCAATCTGAATTTTGTAAAGTGGGAATTAGTAAGTCTTAAAAATCCGAAGGAAACTATATATACTGCAGAAGGTAGAGAATTATACAGACGTAGAACAGGTAAACAGCGAAGTTTGAACAGGAAGGATTTAACACTCTCTACTAAATACTCGGAAATAATTTCCCATTCTAAGAAAAACAGTAAATCTATTTATAATTTTGAGTTCTTTATGAATAGAGGTTATGTCTATAATGTTGATAAAGGTAGATGTAGAGTATGTGGAAATGTAATAGAAGATAATACAGATATTGAAGCACATCATATTAATCTGACACTCCCTATGGATAAAATTAACAGAGTACAGAACTTGGCAACAGTACACTCACATTGTCATAATATGATACATTCCTCGAAAGATTTTAGTAATGTAATTCCTGAGAAAATGAGGAAGAAAGTCTTGTCATTTAGGAGTAAGTTAAGAGAACAGAAGTTATAATTCGATGGAACGCGGTGTGAGGTGAAAGTCTCACGCACCGTGTGAAGTGGGGGAAAAGAGCTATCCGACTGTCCAGTAATGGATAAAGGATAGTCTCTTACCTATCACTGTGCTGTACGCACTAACGGTTATCAGTAAACTTCAGTAAGAATCTGGCAGAACGGTTTAAAGGGTGGGAAGAGGATTTGATTTTCCAGGGCGGTTGAGGGGCGGGTAGAAAATCAAATCCGGGCGGGTTGCCGGCACTAACGGTTATCAGCAAACTCCATTAAAAGTATAACAGAAGGGTTTTAAAGGGTGGGAAGAGGATTTGATTTTCCAGGGCGGTTGAGGGGCAGGCAGAAAATCAAATCCGGGCGGGTTGTCGGGAATAACGGCTATCAGCAAACTTCAGTAAAAGTATGACAGAACGATTTTAAAGGGTGGGAAGGGGATTTGATTTTCAAGGGCGGTATAGGGCTGCGAGTCGTTTTCATACAATCCGGTTAGTAATAACCGGGTAAAAATGAAGCAGTCAGGATAACTGACTGACAACTTTACACTTGAGAATGCAGGTGGAAATCCTGCTCAAAGGAGATGATGGTAACTTTGCCCTGATACTCCGGCAAGCGTCTTATGACTTTAACGTAAGAGGTTTGAAGCCCGGTGAAGTCGGCGAAAAGCAGACCTGTGAAGCGGTTAGCGAAGTAGTCGGGGGGCTATAAAAATCCTATGGTTAGTATGTGTTGGAATGAATACTGACAAACACTTGAATGTACGGGTCGTAACCGCCGTTAGACACGAAACGAAGTTCTAACAGCCAATGTGCTCACTATCGAGGGTAATATTATCCCTTAAATATTATCTTCATTTATCCAGTAAAGGATATTTGTTCTGACCCCATCCATCTAAAGGGGAAAAGAATGATAGACGGCCCACAGAGTGAACCTAAGGGATTATATGTAAAGCTAAAGTGTAAGGAACGATTGAGACAGGAAAGGAGTAGCCTGGTAAAGCAGGCGATGAGACCTCAACGGTAGGAAATGACCGTTTAATTCTTGGGTCAGCTGCCCATAGTAGCGATGAAGTTATCAAAAAATAATGGAGCGAAGGGGCATAGCCGGGTTATAACGTATGTTTAATTAATTGTTCGCAGGATGCCGATGTGCAAACCTGATTACAATCTTGCACAGAAAGGAGATGGTTCTTTATGTGTAAGAAACAACAATTGCGAGTTCCGATGGATGAAGAAGAACTCAGACAACTACAGGATGATTTTTATAAAATTGCAAGAGAAGGTTTTATGAAAAATGAGTTAGTAAACTTTAAAAACTTAAAAGAGGTAGCCTTTTGTGACACCAATATCATCACAGCTATACATAAACTCAAAGCCAATAGAGGCAGTAGAACTCCGGGAGTAGACGATGAAGTAATGAGAGATGATATACTTGAACAGGATTATGATGAAGTAATTACAAGAATTAAAGAAGCAGTTGAGCACTACATACCACATTTTATAAAGAGAGTATATATACCAAAAACAGGCACTACAGAACTCAGACCTTTAGGAATTCCTTGTACCATTGACCGTATAGTTCAAGAATGTATCCGTAATATAATAGAGCCAATCTTAGAAGCACAGTTCTTTGACCACAGCTATGGCTTTAGACCACTGAGAAATGCACACCAGGCATATGAAAGAGTATGTAATGTAATACATTCTACAGGTTACAACTGGGTTATAGAAGGAGATGTTACACAATTCTTTGATACAGTTAATCATAATATTCTACTTGGAGCACTATATCATATGGGAATACAGGACAGAAGAATTTTACAGATGATAAAAATGATGTTAAAAGCAGAAGTAATGAATGAAATCCTTTTCAATGATATTGGTACACCGCAGGGAGGTATCATTTCTCCCCTGTTAGCAAATGTTTATCTTAATAAGTTTGACAATTTTATTATTCGTGAATGGGAAGAGAAGAAACTTAAGAATGTTTCCAGATACTGTAAAACTGGAAAATCTAAAGGAAAGAAAACTGGCAGTATACAGAAAACTCTCAAAAAGAAAGCACCAAATATGAAACCAGCATATTTAGTACGTTATGCTGATGACTGGTGCGTTGTTACAAGCTCATTAGAAAATGCCAGGACACTCAAACGCAGAATTCTTATCTTTCTAAAAACTCATCTTAAGTTAGAATTATCCGACAGTAAAACCAGGATTACAAACGTTAAGAAGAAGGCTATAGAATTTCTGGGTTTCCAGATAAAAGCAAGAGCAGGTAAAAGCAGAAGCGGTATTATATTACAGGGAAAACCAGATAAGGATAAATTTGCCGGAAAAGTTCGAGAACTCAAGAAGAGTATTCACGAGTTTAAAATGTCAGGAAATATAAGTGAGCTGATTCATAAAATAAACCTTTATAATTGCAAGGTTCGAGGAATGTTGAATTATTACAAAATAGCAAGTCATATTAATCATACAGTTGGAAAGGTAAACTTTAGTTTAAGTCGATTAATTTTCAAAGTCCTATGTAGAAATAAATCAACCAAAGTAAAGTGGATACCAGCTAAAGACACTCGAAATCTACCAGAAATCCATAAAGAACATAGTCAGGTTATAGCAGCTATAAGGTATAAGGACTTTTGGATAGGAGTAACAAGCTTGAATTTTGTGAGATGGAAAGCCGGAAAACTTAAAAATCCAAAGGAAATTATATATTCTCCTGAAGGTAGAGAATTATATAAAATCCGGACTGGTAAACAAAGAAGTTTGAACAGGAAAGATCTCACGTTATCAGTTAAATACTCTGAAATTATTTCTCACTCTAAAAGTATTAATAAAATCTATAACTTTGAATTCTTTATGAATAGAGGATATGTTTACAATGTTGATAAAGGCAGATGTAGATTATGTGGAAATGTAATTGATAATGATACAGATGTTGAAATACACCATATAAATACAGTTCTTCCTATAGACGTAATTAATAGAGTCCAGAATTTAGCAACAATGCATTCCAATTGTCATAGTTTGATACACTCCTCGAAAGATTTTAGTAATGAATTATCCAGGAAGATATGGAATAAGGTTCTATCGTTCAGGAATAAATTAAAAGAACAAAAGGTATAATTCGGTGGAACGCGGTGTGAGGTGAAAGTCTCACGCACCGTGTGAAGTGGGGGAAAAGAGCTATCCGACTGTCCAGTAATGGATAAAGGATAGTCTCTTACCTATCACTGTGTGGGCAGAAAATCAAATCCGGGCGGGTTGGTGGCACTAAGGGTTATCGGCAAAACTCTGTAAGAATCTGGCAGATGAGTTATGATGGGCGGGGAGGGGGCGGATGCCGGTTATAACGGCATGCTGCTTTCCCTGGATATCTCCTGCACTAAAAGTTAACGTATAGCCGGCCCTGGTTCGCCTGCAGCAGATTTTTATCATGCTCTGCACGCTGCAAAGCTCAGCTTATGCTATTTTTTTCTGCAGCAGCTCCTATTTTTGAATGGCTCGGCTCTGCTGAGCTGTGCAGGTAAAAACTGTTACCCTGGGACTTGCCGGACCGGTGCAAGCAGTCTATAACGGCCTCATATCAGGGAGAAGTCTCGCATCGGTTTGTCTTCTGTACGTAGAACGTCTTGTGCAGCAAGTCTTTGAGTTACTACTCAAAGATTTGCGTCAGTCTTAGATGGAATATCTGGAAAGCGAGTAACAGCGAGTCTTCTCCCTGAGTTTGGCTGGAGCGAGATCGCCGGGTTTAAGCAGCTGGAGATGTAGGGTATGTTTGCAATAGCTGGCATAATAAGATGTTGCCAGGGTCTGATGGGTGGGGAGGGGGGGAGAGGGCCGGGAAAAACATTTTACCGATGTTTTATGTATTCATGCGGGATTCCCAATTTCATATATATTGTCAAATCGGCATGATTACAAGCGAAATTACGCTATATTAAAAAAATGTCAAAATATGGAAGTTACTCCAAGTTCGAGAAATTTCATGATTTTTTAAAAAATAAATAAATAACAAAAAATAGGTGTAACGTGTGTAACCTGGTGTAAAACCTAATATCCATAAGGGTTTTTAAGTGTAACGATAGGTGTAACGATAGGTGTAACCTAGTGTAACCTTCTGAAACGTTTGTAACCTAAGTGTAACTTATTATGTAACCTATTAAATATATATATAGTAAGGTTTATATTAATAAATTATATATAGGTTACATACGTTACACTAAAAAAATGATTTCTCATGGAGGAAAAATATTTTTTTTTAGTATTAATTATTCCCACAAATTTTTTAAGGCTCTCCATACGATTTTTATCATTCTAATTTTTTTACCTCTAAATCCAATTGGATAAGTAAAAGTTGTTGGAGAGGTTTGTATCCAATTCTTTTCTTTAAAAATTTTTAATACTGAGGAATAATCAAATTCGCTTCTTTTTAAGATTTCTTTGAATTTATGGGAAAAAATTCCTATATATTCTTCTTCTCGAATTATACCAAAAATTTCTCCTTTATCCACTGTCGCATGATGTTCAGAGTTATCAAAACTGTTCTGATTTCCTTGTATCCAGGAAACTATATGCTCTAATGCTCTTTGTGGGTAATCTCCCCTTTCTTTAATCTCTCCACAATTTTCTAAAAATATTTTTTGTATTACTTCTTTTGCGTCAGCTCCAAAATCAAATAGCTTTTCTACCAGTTCACCAGTTAATTGAACTGCTCCTAAATATCTGGCAATTCGATCTGATATATTATCTTTTACTAATTTGGTTAATTCTGAATATATTTGATTATATCTTTTTTGTAAAGTTTCACTGTTTTTATGATAACCTTTGGATATTAATTCTTCTATAAATTTAACCCCAGCATGTCCGTAATTATTATGAATTAATGATTTAACATTATGTATAAGCTCTGCCTTATCTGTTGAGTTGAATGGTG
>Ga0116148_1005301_pt1 | contig 10820 bp, 12 predicted proteins | sample AD_UKC055_MetaG_FD_89786 | JGI IMG/M metagenome (GOLD analysis project Ga0116148, IMG submission 89786) | Active sludge microbial communities of municipal wastewater-treating anaerobic digesters from USA - AD_UKC055_MetaG | ecosystem: Engineered > Bioreactor > Anaerobic > Digestate | place: USA... | reverse complement strand
TTAGTAGAGCGGAATAAAATTTACCTTCACTGTTCACTATGCACTCTTAACTATTCACTGAATTAGCGGGTGATGGGAATCGAACCCACGTGACCAGCTTGGAAGGCTTGGAAAGCCTCTTTGGCCAGTAACTTCTATATGTTTATTTAGTCTTCTTGATGCTTTTTTGTCAACAAGTTAATGGGAGGTGTCAGGAAAGTAGTATTGATTTGTAATCTTATGCAGGGTTATGTTTTAAGTTTGGTCACACTTTTGGTCACAGTCGTTTTCCTGTCGTTTTTCGCGATTCCAATTTTGTCTTGAACAGGTTCCCCGGAGTTCTCGGCTTCTATCGGTTGGGAAAACTCATTTCCCGTTGTTCAACCTTTGTTCGTTGCTTTTATAGTGTCTGAAAATTCAATTTGCTCTTGATTCAATTCACGTTTTCTGCAGTTTTCCGCCTTTTTATAGTGTACGAGAATACGTCCTGATTTTCCCGGCTTTTACGGGTAAAAAAATTCGATTTCTCCGAGCTTCACCCGTGCTTCACCGCTTCCTCGGTGGTTCGCTCCTCAAATTTAACGGATGAAGACTTATCAGAATTTTATTTTAGTCATCGGCAGAATTTTCCTTAACTGATTCATTGGGCTCCTCATTTTTTTTTAACATCATCGCTCTCTTTTTCTTCAAGTTTTTTCAAAAAAAGAATACTTGAACCTTCTTTATAATATATGCCGTTTATCAACAATGTTTCCAAATTCTGTTCAACCACTATCGTATCATTCACTATACTCAATTCAAGGTCTCCACCACTCGCGCCAGCCTTTATTGCCCATATTGTGTTTCCATTTTTTTGAAATTGAAACCATGAATTTGTTATACCAAATGTAATAAGTCGAAGGCGACCTTGTTTAAATTCGATAACACAATTTTTTTCAGGATTAACGAAATTACCTGTTAAATTTATTGCCTTAAGCGGAGATGAAGGTATTATTAATTTACCTTCTTTGAACTGACCAACATGCTTCTTTCCATCTGGCAACGTCAATGTTACTTGTCCATTTAATTTACTATCTTTGCACTGGCCAACATACTTTGTGCCATCTGGAAGCGTCACTGTTACTTGTCCGTTATATTCACCATTTTTTAACTGACCGACATACTTTGTTCCATCTGGTGTTGTTAATGTTCCTTGTCCGTCAGGTTTACCATCTTTCCATTGTCCGATATACTTTGTGCCATCGGGACGCGTCATTGTTCCTTGTCCGTTTCGGTTACCGTCTTCCCATTGACCTTCATATTTTGTCCCATCGGAGGAAAATGTATATGTTCCTTGCCCGTTAGCTTTGCCATCTTTAAATTGACCTAAATACGTCGAGCTATCAGGCCAAGTATATTTGCCTTTCCCATTAGCCTTATTATCTTTAAAATTACCGACATACTCTGAGCCATCAGAAAACCTCATTGTCCCTTGTCCGTTATTACAGTCCCCTGATATACACTCACCTGAATAAACCGCCGTTGCATATTTTGAAATGTATTTGTCATCTTTCCATTGGCCGACACACTCATTACCGTCTGGGCGCGTATATGTGCCCTGCCCGTTACGGTTGCCATCTTTGAATTCGCCAACATATTTCGATCCATTGTCATACTTCATTGTTCCTTGTCCGTTAACACAATCCCCTGATATACACTCATCAGCATAAACCGCGCTTACAAACATTGAAAACATAAGAACAAGAAAAAATATCCGCTTCATATAAATTCCTCCGTTTCGGCAAGATTTACAAATGTTCCCGTTGTGAAGTTTGCGTAAAAATAACCGTTTTTTATTTCTTTCCTTTTACTCCATTAGCTACTAAATAATCTATCACCGTTTGAAATTCAAGATAAACGGCTTTATCTAACGCGGTTTCTCCTTCTTTATTTTTTAAATTAACGTCGGCACCATATTCAATAAGAAGTTTTACTATTTGGAGGTTCGGAGTTGTATCTCCCGAATCATTGATTACAGAAAATGCACCTTCTACTGCTATCATTAAAGCAGTTACACCTCTTTCATCTTGATGATCTATTGACGCTTTATTATCCAGAAGAAATCGTACTACCTCAACGCTGTCATCACGGATACTCATTATAGAAGCATTGCGTACTGCTGTCATAAGCAGTGACAATCCGTCGTTGTCTGTTTCATCAATAGTGTGTCCTTTACTAAGAAAAAATTTGATGATTTCAATATTGCAACCAAGTACCGCATAATGTAATACAGTTTCTCCATCTTCATTTTTTTTAAAGATATTTTCTTTCTTTTGAAAGAGAAGCAAAAGTTTAACCATCTTCAAACGACCTTTTAAAGCGGCTGTCATTAAAGCTGTCCTTTTAGGTATTTCAAAATGGTAGACAGCCACGGTTCTCTCTTTATATTCCCATTGCGATTGATCTTTTTGATTATCTGCTTTCTTTTTTGTTTTCATTTTATTATTTCAAACGCCCAACTATTGATAATTTGTAGACCGTCCTTATATTGCACTGGTTGAATATATTTCAATTTCAGCGGCTCACGAATAACATTACCATATGTCTGTAACTCACGTGTAGACACTATATAAATTGCTCTGCTATCAGGGTTGCCGGTTATTTGGACGAGATAATTTATTTTCTTCCCGTCATTTTTCCGATCAATGCCCATAAGCATTCCGGCCGGAACCGTGATGATATCGCCTTTGCTAAAAGGTATCCCGGTATTGTACAGCAATAGTGCCATGAGATTTCCGAAACTTTGACGCTTAACTACTTGATAATATGCCTCAACTGATGGATAACCAAGTTCCTTTGCTTTGACTTCATCTTCTGTACGCTTTGCTTTAATAAAGCCAGAGGATTTCTCCCAATCTATACGCCCCTGTGTGTTCTTATTGCTGGAAATTTCAGTTACTTTATCATTATAAAACATTATGACTGTATAAATACCCATTTTAAAGTATTGCCATGCTTCATCTCCGTAGTTGTCTGCCTGTTTATCATTAGGACTACCCATGAGATTCAATACTTCAGTTTTTGTCATACCGACATTTACCTTGTTTAATTTGTCTGAATAAAGCCTCCTCGATATCATATCTAAATAAGTTGTACAACTACTGAAAAAACATACAGTTAATACTATGTACCCAATACGTTTATACATGGCTTCCTCCTAATAAGACAACGCCAAGATAGAATTTATGTCTGCCGCTCCGCTCTGAGTAAAACCAAAGCAAATAAGCGATACCTTTGATTTCATCAGTCAACCTTCAATTCTTAATATGTTTAAAACACCGTAACATTGGCGGTGTTATTTCTCAAGCTTTTAATTATAATTTCGGAACTAATATTGGAAATATAATTGAGAAATAACGAATCCATAAAATTACGAAAGATTGCAACCCGCATTAAAGAGCTGCGGAAAAATTCTGCCTTGACCCAAGAACAGTTGGCCGAAAAAGCCAATATTGATTATAAGTTCTTTCAGAAGATTGAGAACGGGACACGGAATATTACCGTTAATACATTAATTCGGATATGCGACAGTCTAAATGTTTCTCTCAAAGACTTTTTCGACTTTGATATATAGTCTCAATAAAATGTTGGTTTTTTGCAGATATTTTGTCTTCCACATAAAATCGGTTTTTCCCGCTTTCAATCACGCGATACTCCGTATTTTCTCAATATGGCTTTTACGGCCTCGTCGTCTTCATTGATATGCAGTTGGTCTATTTCGTGAATATATTTCTGTCCTTCTGTCAGCTCCCCGATAACTTTGATGAGTCCGACTAAATAGCTTCCGCCTTTGGTTATGGCTTTGTCCAGTGCATCACATAAAAGTTCTTCTGTCAAGACTCTTTTCGTTTTGCTGCCATGCTTTACACAATGGGTCTTTTCCAAATATCTCAGCAGTATTGCCGACATTTTCGCCCGTTCCCGACGCGACTCTCCCGAAGCTATGCCTCCTTTTCTGCCAAGTTCCCGCGCTTCATCCACGCTTTGAAACGGTTTCAGATTCTGTGGATTTAATTTTCTCATTTGATTCTCCTTCTTTGGCATCTATGCGCGTTTCTTTCCCTCTTTCCCAGACTTTTCCCCTTTGAAGCGGTAAGATCAACCTCTGACAACTGTTGTGTGACGGGGCAATTGTTGTAGCTAACGGCCTCAACTCTCTCTTCTTTGCGTCCTTCATCTGTGTAACTGTGTGAACCCTATAAATGGGTTCACACGCACACAGATTCAGGCTTGGACAATCTGTGTATCTGCGCAGATATACAGATTTACGCAGTTCACGCAGATTGTTGTCTAAAAGCATACCGCCCTTTTTGCTGCGGGTTCGACGATTGACAGCACCTTTTCGCGGGCTTCCAATGCTATTGAATAGTATGCTTTACATCGTTCGCCGCCGCCTCGTTTCTTAATATATCCCCTGCGCTCCAGGGTGGCTAAGGCATTCCGTGCGTTTTTAATTTGCGTCCCTTTCTCTATGTCCCTTTTACTTTGTTCATTGTCTTTGCTTAATAGGTAGTTCAAAATAAATCGTTGATCTTCATCCAGCCGTTCGGCAGCCGCTGCGCCTTCAACGTGCTTCATGCAGTATTCCGACGGATTAAAATTGACTTGGGCTTGAAACTCAATAGGTGCGGTGTCGCGGGTTTTTCCCTTCGTTGGGTCCTTTGTGCTTAATGTGATAAAATCGCCGGACTTTGAAACGCTTATCATAAAATCAACGGCGGCACGGATCGCGCTGCTTCCTCGGTTTGCGCCTTGTTTTGTGAGATGATGCAGGAAGAGAACTGAGCAGCCAGTTTCCCTGATTATGGCTTTTAATCTGTTCATTACAAAATTCATTTCAGTTGAAGAGTTTTCGTCTTTCCCGCCGATCACCTGAGAAAAGCTGTCAATCAATAGCAGCTTGATGTTGTTCTCTGTGATGGCTTTTTTTAGTTCTATTTCGTGCCGTTCGTCGGTTATATCAAAGCCGCCGCCCATAAAAAAAATCGGCGCTTCTTTGACTTCGTGGTAATTAGCCGCGCAGACTATACGCTCCATTAAACGGCTTGCCCCGGATTCTTCGTCAAGAATAAGAATTGAACATTTCTTTGTAACTCGCCCCATCCAGTCTTTTCCGATTGAAAGACAGATTGCCAGGTCAATCAGCAGAAAGGTCTTCCCGACGCCTGCGTCTCCATTGATACACCCCAGCACCGGATCAATCAGCAGACCGTCAACAAGCTATTCACGCGGCTTCTGTTCGACAAAGCAGGCTGCAAAGTTTGTCAGCGGAAAAAGCGGTTCATTGACTGCCGAGTCTTCCAGTGCTTCAAAGTCAAAGGTTGTTGGCTTGGAACAGGCAAACTTTACAATGCCTTCTATTTCCTTTTTGTCGAGTATAGGTGGATTGCAGTGCAGCGTGTTATAATCGCAGATGGCGGGATAAATATAGTTATAATCAAAGCCGTGATTTCGCAAAACCCCTGCAAAACGTAGTACAGCTTTGTGCCTCCCCCCGTCGCCTATGTCGTCAAAGAGCCCGCCCTCCGGACTCCCGCCCGGTATCTGCATATCACGTTCGGGTTTAGCGATTAAAAATAAATTCAGGTCTTCAATTGCATTCAGGGATAATACGGGGTTTACAACTTTGAAAAAACGTCCCTCTGTTGGTGGACATTTTCCGTTCCATGGAATATCTATTTGCGCGGATTCATGTCCTTTTATTTTTACGCAGTTGACGACGTGCAGTTGTCCAGGGATTATTTTATCTCTATGATACTTGAAACAGTAGTGTCGCCCGTGTGCCGTATGATACCATAGAGTTTGTCCCCATAGCGGATGACCGTCAAGAAACGATTCAAGTTCTGCCTTTTCCGTTGGGGACATTTTGCCCATGTCTATGTCAAATAAGGTAATGTCTGAAAACGGAACAAATTGAACGTCAATTTGATTCGCAGAGCAGTATGCTTCAAAATCTTCAGGGGTCTTAAACTGCGGGTTTTTCCGCTTCTCAAGACATCCCCCCGGCGTGAATTTGTGGTATAAGTGTCCCAGCCTATTGCCTTGAAATATTTCAAAAACATCACGCGGGGATACTTTGACTGATTGTTCGGTCTGTGCTGGTAAATTCGGCTGGTTATGTTCAAGAGCCGTGTGAAGCTGTTCGCGCTGAAAGCCTTTCATAACTGCGCCGCTTTGTTGGTGTCAGTAGGTTCGATGCCTTGAGACAGAGTGTCTCGGGTGGCACTATTCCCGGCGCGTTCAAAAATATTCATCTCCATATTTTTTCACCGTCCGGAATAGAGTAGAATTCCCAGTGCCTGTCGCCTTCAAGGTTCTCTTCAGCTCTAATTCTAATAAGCTCCTTTTGTGCCAATGATTCTCTCGCCGCTATCGCCTCTTGGCGGGTTAGTTTGGCATTGCTCATGATGTCAGAAGCACTTATCACGCATTCTTGCCCGTGACTTGCGGATGACCGTCTTAATACCAGAAGAAAAAATCTAAACTCCTCGGGAGACAATTTATACATCTCAGTAGCAATTCCAACTGAGATACGGATGTCGTTATCGTCACAAAAATTCAGTGGATGGTAATCTCTTGATGGTATATAATCCTCATCAAGGATAGTTATATCTGGTTCGGTTTCTTTGTGAGGGCAATCGGCACTGGATACGTTGCGATTCTTTTCTTCTTCAGGATGCATCATGCTTACTTTTTGATTGCAATTTGTTTTTAGTTTCTTGGATGTCATCACTTCTTATCCCCCTCAACTTTTTCCTTCGAGGAAATTGTTTTAGTTACTCGAACAATTAACCCATTATGAACGGCAAAGGTGATGCCTATATCCGAAAATGGATTTTCTTGGATCATTGTCTCAATCCATTGAGCAGCGTTTTGAATCTCGTTTTTCATGCTATTTTGCTTCACGAGGTGTGATAATATGTGCCTCAAGAAATGCGTTGAAGGTTTCTTGATCAATGAGAGTCTTCCGTCCGATCTTGATAAACGGAATTTCCCTATTCATGATCTTATGGCGTAGCCATGATTCTGAGACTGGAAACATTTCTGTTGCCTGACGAATTGTGAGTTTACGTGTGATTGCTTTATGCTCTGACATTTTATTGCGTCCTCCTACATCTACTTAATAAAACAGAGATGCAAGAGTCAAAACGAAAATAACGTTAGGTGATATTAACTGTGCTGAAGTAATTTATGGTAACTTTGGTAACTACGAGTAACTGAAAAGAAATGAATCAATGAGGGAGAATGTTTTCTGCCTGAAGCTCGTTTTTTATTTCAGAAACAAATTTATGATTGAATCGACCTTGTATAGTTTTGTTCTTCTCGTTCTTTCTCATATTTGCTAAGGTTGTCGGAACACCATCGAATAAAGTAAATATTCTTTCGCAATGTTTTTTTATTGCCCCAAAATCTCCTGTATAATTGATAACAATTTTTTCCGTTTCGAGTATTTCATAAAGTGAAAGAATCCATACGCCTCTATCTGTTCCCAAGACAGATATTTTTTCCCCGATATACCTTAATCGATCTTTTGAAATATAGTAATTTATGATTTTTTCAAAGGCTTCTTTATCTTTAACATCGGATATGTCTTTCCCATAGAAAAAATTTTCCTGAACTTGGGACGGGAGGGGATAACCCTTCATTGTGAATGATTCTAATTTTGTAAGTTCTTGGTCACGCAAGAATTTAAGTTTTAAGAGAACTAACAACGTCTCCAGCGCCGGGTTCTGCACTCTCGGCAAGTTCTTGTATGCCTCCTCTATTTCGGGATAGCGTTTACGTAGCTCTGCTCTCCACTCGGTATGCACGAATTGCTCCATTGGAGAATTTTGAATATCCTGAACTGTCCACTCCGGGTATTTTTCCTTGAGAAATTTTTCGATTGGATATTCAAGTTTTTGTCTTTCTCCCCTCGCTTCGTCCATAGCGCGACGACACAGCTTTTCTATGTATTCGATGCTTGGAAGCCTCTCCAACAGAAGGTCAAAGGTCTTGACGCGCTCTTCGACTGATTGTCCTTGGAGACTATCAACTACTTTGCTGATCTTTCCGTCATACTCTTCCTGTAGCAATCCAAAGACTCTATTTCTTGCGATATTTGCTTCTTCACTGAGATTATAGATGTCTTTGTCGAGCGGCTTTATAAAAGTCATATTGCAAAGCCTCCTTAGTCTTGCTGTCCTTAATAAATCACGGAAAAGACGTAGGAAGCGTCCTTGTCGGTACGGCTCATGACTTCCGCACCTATCCCGTGATCTGTATCAAATATGATACCGTTTGTAAAAATTCAATCGTTTTATTGAATAGGTTCTGTCTTAATACCCGTTGTAATCGCATCCGTAATTTGTAAAACTCCCCGCATATCATCAACGCCAATGTGGTAGTAATGTTGTGACATCTCTGCCGTGAGGTGTCCTGTTATCGACTGTACGGTCTGTAATGGAACCTTTGCGCCGATTAGTAACGAGTTTAAAAAATGCCGGTGTCCGTGAAAGGTTATGTTCCGTCTTTGCCTTTCGGCTGGATCAATTCCGATTTTTTCAAGGGCGTAATATAGCGATTGCATAAAGAATCTTTGATCTTTTGCTCTCTCTCTTTGATCTCCGAAAAATAGGAAATTATCAGGGTCTTTCCCGAAAGGGTTTATATCAATTAATCGCATTATCTGAAATTTGACCATATCGGAAAAAAAGATCGTTCGTTCTTTGCCTGACTTCGTTGTCTGGTTAAAACAGAAAAGTCTATTGTCCCAGCTCCGGCGCACTGTAAGATAATTCCTTTCAAGGTGTATGTCCGCAAGGGTAAGCGCTTGTATTTCCGATAACCGGAGTCCTGTCGTTATCGCGAGCAAGTTCGCGACTTGTCCCATGAAGTCACTTTTTGAGGGGTGTCTGAAAGCTGGACGTGTCATCCATTCAAATGAGAAAAGCCTTTTGGCCTCTTCGAGTGTTAAGATTCCTTTTCTTTTCGGATTATCTGCGGCGCGGTCGATACGTGGAACGTATTGAATGAGTGATCTTTCTTCTGCCGCATCAAGTATTGTTTTAATCGTGGATAGACATTTGTTGATTGTACTGCCGGAAAACCCGTTTTTGAACATAGTATTTCTGAAGTCTTTGATAAGCGCCCGATCTATGGCGGTGAGTTTCTGTCTCCCAAAGGCGGGGTTTATGTGGTTTTGTAAAAGGTCGTTTCGTTCGAGGCAATGTCGTGGAGAGATTCGTAATCCCCGGACGCGCTTGTCTGTTGCCCATGTTCCGTTCCAGTCAAAGAAGTTTTGCGAGAAGTCTTGAAAGGTTATATTTTCTTTGACGACGATTTGCCCTTGTCCTGCCTGCAAATACTCTATTGCCCACGCTTCGGCGCGTCCGCGTGCGGTTTGACCAGTGGATTTTGGCACTGAGCGTAATCCGTCGGGTAGGCGAAAGCGTACATAATAAATTGACTTTCTTTTGAGAAGTGAAAACGGTTTCCGTGACGCCATCATAAACCTCGTTTTGTGTGCCGTCTGTTTGGTCACAGTTTGGTCACACTTGGATGATTTAGAAGCGCCCGGTTTCGGGAGGCTTATCCGTAAGTCCTTAATTTTCGAGGACTTACGATGAGCGGGTGATGGGAATCGAACCCACGTGACCAGCTTGGAAGGCTGGAGTTCTACCACTGAACTACACCCGCGCTAAGCTTTATTTATATGGGGTCTTTGCTTACCTCCGGAGCCCCACTTTTCCGCTCGTTAATGTCATAAACAGAAATTATTTTAACCGGTATGTGTCAAGGAGAAATTGTTTGAATATACCGCCTATTCAATATCTCTCACATCCCGGGTCTGTAGGGTAGATGGGATCGGAGGGTGAGCGGGATCAGAGCCCCCTGCTGTGTGGACGGGGTCAGAGCTCCCTGCTGGGTGAGCGGGGTCAGAGCCCCCTGCTGGGTGAGCGGGGTCAGAGCCCCCTCCCCCATGCGGGTCAAGTCATGGCTTAGTTACACATACTGATAAAATGTATAGTAAATATTTATCATATATTAATGCAATTTTATTCTTGACAAATTATGTCTCATTTGGTAAATAATGGGGAAAAGTGGGGATTGTTGTTGAATCTCTCCTGTTGGTGGTGGAATATAAAATGTTTATGGGGGAATATCATCCGACTCTTGACGAAAAAGGAAGAGTTGCGATCCCGGTAAAGCTCCGAAAGGCCTTTGGTGAGAATGCGGTCATCAACACGCTCGTGCTTACGTACGGGTTCGACCGCTGCATCATGGCCTTCCGCGAGGATGACTGGGCGCAGTTCGTCAGGGAGAAGCTGGTTCCTCTGCCGCAGTCAAATCCTACCAACAGGAACTGGGTCCGCCATCTCATGGGCGGCGCCAGGGACCAGGAGCTGGACAAACAGGGAAGGATCATCATCCCGGCAAGCCACCTCGAATATGCGCAGATCAAGAACGAGGTGACTATACTCGGACTGAATGACCGGATCGAGATCTGGGCGACGGACATATACAAATCGTTCCGTCCGGACCAGGACTCCCTGAACGCGATGGCTGGCGACCTCGGTATCTGAGCGAAGCGTGCACGGGCAATCCGCGGCAGTGGTGACGCGGTTGCACGGGGCGGACCTGATCGAAAAAAGAATACGTTCTAATGAGACATAATGCAGGCGGGGGTGCCGTGGGCTATATTCATATTCCGGTCATGCCGGCGGAGCTGGTTCGATTCATTCGGGATTCAGCGTACCGTGGAGAGGGGATGCTGGTCGACTGCACGGCTGGAGAGGGCGGACATTCGGAGCTTTTCCTGT
>Ga0116148_1005297_pt1 | contig 10830 bp, 7 predicted proteins | sample AD_UKC055_MetaG_FD_89786 | JGI IMG/M metagenome (GOLD analysis project Ga0116148, IMG submission 89786) | Active sludge microbial communities of municipal wastewater-treating anaerobic digesters from USA - AD_UKC055_MetaG | ecosystem: Engineered > Bioreactor > Anaerobic > Digestate | place: USA... | reverse complement strand
CGTTCTTTGGTCTTGATAAATAATAGTCTTCATTCATAGAAGGTTCTTCCGGAAGTACAAAGGGCTGTGTTATATCCGGATTGATTGTGACAGCAGTTCCGGTATTTTTATCCTTAGGACGCGCAAGCATGAGTACTGTAGAAAAAAGAATAATCACCAATAAAAGTGCCAAGACGCCGATGAACAGCGTATGATTTTTTTCATACGCGTCACGCAGATGCAGTTTATCAACTAAGGCATTAATAAATTGAGCGGTAAAGTCTTGTATAGCACGGATAATTTTATCTACAAAACCTTTCATGAACCTTCCTCTCTATTCAGGCTGTACATCCAATTCTACATTGTTATCGATGTTACTATCAATTGCAGCATCACTTTCGGCATCAGTTTCAGGTTTTAAAACATCAGCAGGTTCCGCAGACACAGGCTGGTGTAGATGTTTATTTCTTTTTGGCGGATGTGGAGGAATAAAGACATCTTTTTCCTCTTCAACATCTTCTTCTTCAAAAGGCTCAATATCCGGCAGTGTAGCACCGGCACCGCCTTCATTTTCAAGACGTATGGTAATAACCTTACTTACACCGGATTCTTCCATAGTGACACCAAGCATGGTGCCTGCTCCTGTTACTGTTTTCTTATTATGTGTTATAACGATATATTGGCTCACATTAGCAAACTCGCGCAGTGTGTGAACAAAGCGGATAACATTCTGCTCATCGAGTGCTGCATCAATCTCGTCAAGAAGACAAAACGGCGAGGGGCGAACCATGTAGGTTGCAAACAATAATGAAATTGCAGTCATGGTTTTTTCACCGCCAGAGAGCAGCGCAATGTTTTCAAGTTTTTTTCCCGGAGGCTGAGCATAAATCTCGACACCGGACTCAAGAACATTTTGAGGATCAACAAGACGCAGCTCTGCCCTTCCTCCGCCGAAAAGACGGCGGAACATATTGTGAAAGTTTTTCTTAATTTTATTATATGTTGATAAAAACAGCTCTGTAGATTCTGCCCTAATCTCTTCGGTGATGCGCCGTAAATCATCGCGGGCTTTCACAAGATCTGCAATCTGAGCAGAAAGAAAGTCATACCGTTCTTTAGTTTCTGCAAATTCCTCCGGCGCCATTAAGTTCACGCTTCCCAGATCTTTAAGTTTTTGACGGGAAGCAGAAAGCTTTTCGCGGAGTTCAATTGCAGGAGCCGTTATGGTAAACATTCTCTCCTCGAATTCCATAAGATCCCGTGAATGAGTTTCTCTAAAATTATCTTTAATGTTGCGAATCTCGGTTTCATAGGTAGCCATATCGAGGTGAAGTTTTTCAAGCTGACTTTGATACTTCCCTAATTCTGCGGTTTTCTTTTGAATTAAGTCCTGTTTTCCAGAAACATCCTTATTTCTTGTTGATATATCATGTTCAAGTTCTTCAAGATTTTTAGTTAATGAACGGCCCTTATGCTCAAGCGAAGCAATTTCTCCTTCCATATCGATAATCTGATCTCTCAATTCATCGAATCTTTTTTGCTCGCTGTACAATTCATTTTCGAGCTCACGTAAGGAGGATTCCTGAGAACTTAATTCACGGCGCAAAATTCTAATCTGATCTTCTGCAGATTGAATTTGGGCCTTCATTTGAGCCTGAGAAATTCGAAGTTTCTCAAGAGTTGTTCTATATTCGTCTATTTTTACCGCAAGATCAGTATTTTCTGCCTTTAATGATCCAATATTTGTTCTAACCTTTGCTGCTTCTTCCCGATTTTTTTGAATTTTTTCATCTATGCTTCTTTTTTTGGTAATAATTCCTTCGGGCGATAAAAATTCATCGAGAAAAAGAGGGGCGCTTTTTTTATACTCATCAAAAGAAGCTTCAAGTTCAAGAAGCAGTTTTTCCGCTTCTGTAAAAGCAGATACAACCTGCTGGGAATGAGTTTTTACATCGGCTTGCGAATGGGTATCTATTGCATTGAAATCTGAAAATAACCCTTTTCTTCCGTTTAGAAGGACTTTTAACTGAGATATAAGCTGAAGAACTTTTTCCTGAGAATGTGTATGAGCTTTTGATGAATATCCGGCTTCTTTGAGCCGGGTATCGAGCTCTGTTACAATATCTTCTGTTATTGCCTCAAGTTCTTTTTGAAGCTCTGAACGCAATTCATCAAGCTGTACAATATTTTTTTCGTATTCTGCACTTCTGCGGTCATTTTCTGTTATTTGATTACTTGCCAAGGCAATGTTTTGTTCAAAAGAAGTAATATTTTGAGCAATATCTGATAACCTTTTATGAATATCGCGGAGACCTGCTTCCTGTTCATCCACTTCTTCCCGCAAATTTTCCACTTGCTCGGTTAAGCTTCTTTTTCTGCTTTCTAATAAACCGACTTTAGACCGTGCTTCGTTTTGCCGTTCGGTAAGAAGTTTAACCTGCTCCTGCTTGCCCCTTTGTTCAGCTGCAAGACCGAAAATTTCCTGATTCATAGCAATAAGAGAGGACTGCATGGAATTAACTTCGTCCATGTGTTCTGCAACTGATGCATTAATAGCGTCAATATCTGAACGGGCTTCATCTCTTTTTGAAGTAATAGTTAAAAGATCTTCTTCTTTGCGGTTTTTATCCTGGGTAAAGCCTTTCAAACGTAAAAGTTGAATATCGAGCTCAAAATTAAAGATTTCTTCTTTAAGAGAGCGGAAGGTAATAGTTTTATCGGCCTGAATTTTTAATGAATCATAAGACCTTTTTACTTCGCCGAGAATACCCTCGACCTGTCTCATGTTTTCCTCTGTGCGTTCCAGCTTCCGCTCCGCCTCTGCTCTTTTTACCTTAAAACGGGTTATACCGGCCGCTTCCTCAAACAGGTACCGTCTTTCTTCGGGTTTACTCGAAAGAATCTGGTCAATTTTGCCCTGTTCCATAACAGAATAGGCAGCCTTACCGACTCCGGTATCCCAAAATAATTCTCTAACGTCTTTTAATTTTACCTGTGTATTATTTATGTAATATTCGCTTTCACCTGATCGATAAAGGCGGCGCTTTATTGCTATTTCACTGACATCGAGAGGCAGTAAACCGTTATCGTTAGCAATGGTTAAACTGACTTCTGCAACATTAAGAGGCTTTCTTGTTTCCGTTCCATTAAAAATAACATCTTCCATCTTTTCGGCGCGCATAGTTTTTGCAGCCTGCTCGCCGAGAACCCATTTAACAGCATCGACAACATTGCTTTTGCCGCATCCGTTTGGGCCGAGAAGAGCTGTAATACCATCAGCAAAATTGATACGTGTGCGGTCCGCAAATGATTTGAAACCGAATACTTCAAGACTTTTTAAAAACACAAAAACCTCTATTATTAGTCAGCACTGATAAACGCTGCTACAGAAAAAAATTAGTAGTAAAAATACAGTTCATTTTACCCGCAATTCAGGCTAAAGTCAATCAAACGCTCTATTAATAAAAGAAGCTATTTCTTTTTAATGTCAATAATTAGTAAAAAGGCCAGCAAAAAGCACTTGAAAAGACTTTGTAAGAATACTATTATATACCATTATGTTAGACTACCGGTTTATCAAGGAAAACCTTGATGCAGTAAAGAAAAATATTACGGCCCGCAACATGAATGCGGATGCCGATCTGGTTGTTCGTTTGTTCGACAAGCGGACAGAATTAGTTACTTCTCTTCAAGCCTTACAGCAAAAGCGCAACGACAATGCGAAGGCTATGAAAGGCAAGCTGGATAACGAAACCCGTCAAAAATTAATCGATGACGGTAAATCTATTAAAGAAGAAATTTCCAGCGCTGAGGCTGAATTAGCGAAGGCCGAAGAAGAACTCGACATAGAGGGAAGAAAGATTCCTAATATGGCACACCCTGATGCACCTGTAGGTGCTTTAGACACTGAAAATCTTGAAGTAAAACGATCCGGTGAACCAAAATCTTTTGCCTTTACACCGAAAGACCATGTCGAATTAGGCCAATCTCTTGATCTCATAGACTTTGATGCTGCCACCAAGGTATCGGGCAGCAAGTTTTACTACCTTAAAAATGAAGCTGTATTTCTTGAACAGGCCTTAGTAATGTATGCACTGAATACATTACGCAAGCACGGATTTACCCCTTTTATTACACCCGATGTTGCACGTGAAGAAATTTTACAGGGAATAGGCTTTAATCCAAGAGGAAATGAATCTAACATTTACAGCCTTGAAGGCGACGGTTCATGTCTTGTAGCTACCGCAGAAATAACCCTCGGAGGTTACCACAGCGGTGAAATTCTTTCAAAGGAAAGCCTCCCCTTATATTACTGCGGATTATCTCATTGTTTTAGACGGGAAGCAGGCGCTGCAGGTCAGTTTTCAAAAGGATTATACCGCGTACATCAGTTTACAAAAATGGAAATGTTTGTGTACTGTCTTCCTGAGCAGTCGGATGCAATCCACGAAAAGCTCAGATTAATCGAAGAAGAAATATTTGAAGGTCTTGGGCTTCCATTTAGAGTTGTAGATACTTGTACCGGTGATCTAGGTTCACCTGCTTACAGAAAATGGGATCTGGAAGCATGGATGCCTGGAAGAAACGGCGGCGACTGGGGTGAAGTTACATCTACTTCAAACTGTACAGATTATCAGTCTAGAAGACTTAATGTACGATACAAGGATGATGATGGTAAAAACAAGTTTGTACACATGCTTAACGGTACCGCTGTTGCAGTGTCCCGTGCACTTGTTGCAATTTTGGAAAATTATCAGAATGAAGACGGATCTATTACAGTCCCTGAAGTATTAGTCCCCTACTGCGGCTTTTCGCTCATTAAACGCTAAATAAAAAACCGTTCTGCACAGGCAGGACGGTTTTTTTAACTGTATTATAGAAAAGTATTTGTGCTGCATCACTCACAGTTTTTTCCATAGAGTTTTTCATATAAAAACCGGCTGTCCTCTTCGCGAATTGAGCTGATAGTACAGACAGCACACTGTTTTGTACAATCCGGCAGAGGACTGCTGATTAATCCTGAAACATACACGGTAATAAAAATTGTTCTCACAAGCCTCATTATTGGAATACTTACCTCAACAGCATATTCACTCCCGGAATTTAGCGGCATCTGACCGGACTGGCAGCCTAAAACAAGCTCTTTATGCGAAATAAACAGCAGTGTTAAGGGTTCAATTCTACCAAGCACCGATGGTATTTCTGCAGCGTCATCGCTTAAAAAAAGGCCTGCATTAATCGGTGCAAAGCATACATCAATACTCAAGGCTTTTTTCTCTGTAAACATATCTAAAACACGAAAAAAATCATTACCGGTGAGAGTATTGACTACAGATAAGACATTTTTTTCATGAACCTCATCAATAAGCTGCCAGGCATCCTTTGAAAAAAGAGGTATGGTACTATGAGGGTAACAATCAATTGAAAGAGATCGTTTTTGCTGCGTATTAAAAAAAAGCTTAGCTTTTATTTGCTTGTCGATGGGCTGAGAATCGTCGACCTGTTTAAATATATGAGGAGAAACAACCAGCGCATATCCTTTTCTTAGTATTCTAAAATCGGTCTCAAAAAAAAGTCCTCTTCCCTTATAATAAAAAAAAACACAGACGGGAGTCTTGTCGGGAATAGTAAAAAAGAAATTTGAAAGAGGCAAAAAAATGATGCCTTCGCCGGTGATTGAATAGGTATTCGGCTTAATTGTTACCGGTTCAAATTGGGGCAAATGCTTCTCATGAGGAATAAATTCGGTAGAAACAGATTTAATAATGAGAAGAGGAAGATCTTCTGAAAGATTTTTAACAATAATATCACGTTCTATACGCGACAATATGTTATTCAACAATAACGCTCCCCAGCTGTACCTGATCAATATACTCAGCTGTTCCGATTGAAGAAATATAAATCCACATGTCGTAATACGATTGTTTTGACCAGACGCGGACCGGTATTTCTATGCTGTTCATATTCTCATTTTCCTGAAGAAAGGGCTTGCCATATACCCATTTTTCCGGAGCCGGATACTTCAAAAATAAGTATTCCAAAACTGCGCTTAAATATGTACGTTTCGGAGAAAAAAGCTCTTTTGCAATATTTCCTTTTTGCAAGGAAACAAAAAAAGTATTTAAGATTTTTGTTACAGAATCATCTACGGCCCTTGTATCTAAACTTCCGAACCCCGGTATAGAAGGATAAATGGAATCGCTTGAGTCTGTAACATACATATATAAATTTTCAGTTTTATTTGCTGATTTTAAACCTGTTTGGCTGACTTGCTGCTGTTGCTGCTGCTGCAGTTTTTCTGCATCGGCTCTCATCTGTTCAGCCTGCCTTATAAGGGCTTCAAATTCAGGATTTGAACTAAACACAGAAGATTCTTTTTCATCTTTATCGTCGTCTTCATCTTTTTCTTCAAATAGAATATGAGCATCAATTTCATCCGACCAAATAATTGCATCCTGATTTGAATTTATTTGACTGCGTAATGTTTCTTCAATCAGTAAAGGTGAAAAAGCAGTCTGTGTATTTGAACAGGAAGAGAAAAATAGCGGAATACTTAACGTAATAAGCAATAAACTCTTTTTAAACATGCAAATATTATACTTCATTATCTAATATTTCTCAATAATCTATACCTGTTGTGATCCCCTTTTCTATATAGACAGAGCGTGATTTTCTGTATAAAATTATTGTAAAGTTATACTATTTTGGAGTAAATCATGGCGTTAACACTTGCAGAAAAAATTATTCAGTCACATATTGTTCAAGAAGCATGTTCTTCTACTGTGTTTAAAAAAGGCGAACCAATTGAAAGAGGGAAAGATATTGCAATAAAAATTGATCAAACGCTCACGCAGGATGCGACAGGAACAATGGCTTATTTGCAGTTTGAAACTATCGGTATACCGAGGGTAAAAACTGAAGTATCGGTATCCTATATAGATCATAATACCCTTCAGACAGACTTCCGGAATATGGATGATCACCGTTATTTACAAAGTATAGCCCAAAAATACGGACTGTGGTTTTCACGGGCAGGAAACGGCATCTGCCATCAGGTACACCTTGAAAGATTCGGCAAGCCGGGTAAAACACTGTTAGGCTCGGATTCTCACACTCCCACAGGCGGCGGCATAGGCATGATTGCAATAGGGGCCGGAGGCCTCGATGTTGCTGTTGCTATGGGCGGGGGTGCTTTTCACCTATCTATGCCCAAGGTTTTTGGAGTTAACTTAACAGGTTCATTACGTGACGGCGTAAGCGCTAAAGATATTATTCTGGAAGTTCTTAGAAGAGAGACAGTTAAAGGCGGTGTTGGAGCCGTATATGAATATTATGGAAGCGGCGTTTCATCCCTTTCTGTACCGCAAAGAGCTACTATTACCAACATGGGTGCAGAACTGGGAGCAACATTCAGTATATTCCCTTCCGATGACACTACAAAAAGATTTTTAACAGCTATGGGAAGAGAAAAAGACTGGACAGAGATGAGAGCTGACGAAGGAGCCGTATACGATAAGGTCATAGAAATTGATCTTTCAAAACTTACTCCTCTTGCAGCACAGCCGCACTCACCCGATGCAGTTGCACCAATTTCTGAAATTACGGGAATTAAGGTTCACCAGGTTGCTATAGGATCGTGCACAAACAGTTCACTTGATGACCTTGCCCGTGTTGCGGCTATTGTGAAGGGAAGGCACATAGCACCCGGCGTTGAAGCAGGCATAGCGCCCGGAAGCAGGACTACCCTTCTCATGGCGGAAAAAGCCGGTATTCTTGGAGAATTAATTAGAGCAGGTTTTAGAATACTCGAAAGCGCCTGCGGACCATGCATAGGAATGGGGTTTGCACCTAATTCAGAAGGTGTTTCGCTTAGAACATTCAACAGAAATTTTAAAGGCAGAAGCGGAACCCCCGATGCAGGAGTATATTTGGTCTCTCCCGAAACAGCGGCAGCAGCGGCCGTTACCGGTGTTATAACAGACCCGACAACATTATCAACTGATTACTGGACAAAACAGGGAGAAAGCTTACTTGATGGAAAAACAGCTGCACTTACAAAAAATGCAGTTATCAGTTTTGCACAAGACGACGGAATGCTTGTAAAACCGCTTGAAGAAAAAGAAGCATCAAATATTGAGATTATACGCGGACCCAATATAAAACCATGCCCTTCTTCACCCGAGATGCCCGTATTTATGGAAAATCCTGTTTTATTGAAAGCCGAAGACAATGTAACCACGGACGATATTATGCCCGCTGGTGCTAAAGTGCTTCCGCTGCGTTCTAATATCCCTGAAATTTCAAAGTTTACCTTTGAAAGAATTGATACTGCATTTTACGAAAAAGCATCTGCTCATCAAAAAAATGGAGGAGAAGGATGTTTTGTCGTAGGCGGTGAAAACTATGGACAGGGATCATCCCGGGAACATGCTGCATTAGCACCAATGTATTTAGGTGTAAGAGCAGTAATTGTGAAATCATTTGCACGCATTCACAAGGCAAACCTCATAAACTACGGAATTATTCCAATCACATTCAAAAATCAATCTGATTACGATCTTATTGAGAACGGGGATATTCTCCGTATTGACAATATAGATGCAGCATTAAAATCCGGTGAAGATTTTTCGATTATAATCAAGAAAACAGGAAAGAAAATTGAAGGTCTAAACGGTCTCGATGAAAGAAGCAGAGCCATTCTTCAATGCGGAGGACTTGCTGTATACACCAGAAAGGGCGGACAATAAGTTTGGCAGAAATGCATGCGGTACGGGATCCGCTTTGGAAACATATATATATTCCGCAAAAACTCTATGAGGCATGTTTTACACGGGAATTTTTGCGGTTAAGTAATATTAAACAGCTGGGGCCTACCTATATGGTGTACCCCGGCGCAACCCATACCCGTGCTTCTCACTCTTTTGGAGTGTATCACATTGCAAACCGCTTATTAGACAACCTTCTTCACAAAGGCGCATCGCAGTGGGTTACAAAGACTGGATGCGCTTCTTTTAGGGCTGCAGCTCTTTTTCATGACTTAGGACATTTTCCGTATACCCACTCATTAAAAGAACTTCCCCTCCTGGATCATGAACAGCTCACAGGAACTATCATTCTTAACAATCTTTCTAAATATATAACAGAAAGCGGCGGAAACCCGGAACAAACGGCTCAAATAGTAGATACATCGATACTAACTGATAATGAAGAAACCCTATTTTTCCGCAAGCTGCTTTCCGGAGTACTGGATCCCGATAAACTTGATTACCTTAACAGAGATGCTTTTTTTTGCGGCGTACCCTACGGTATACAGGACACCGACTTTGTTCTTTCTACAATAATACCCGATAAACAAAGAGGCATAGTAATATCTTCTGCTTCCATTTTATCAGTTGAGAACTTATTATTTTCAAAATACTTAATGTACCGTGCGGTATACTGGCATAAAACGGTGCGCATTGCCACTGCAATGATGAAAAAAACCCTGTACACCGCCCTGCAGAATGAGATTATTCAGCCGAAGGAATTATATACACTTGATGATCAAGGCTTATACGGTCTTTTAGAAAATAAAGAGTACTTTGAAGAATTGGAATGTGCCGATGCTGTTAAGCAGAGGAAGATATATTCAGTATTGTATGAAATCTCGTTTTCGCCTGCTAATTCTTTTCATACAAAACTTGAAAAACTGGATTTCAGGTATATGTCTGAAATTCAGCTGGCACAGATTATAGGGTGTAAGCCGTATCAGATTCTTATTGATATACCTGAGCGTGTTTCCTTTGAAAGCGATTTATGGATTAAGGATGAAAACACGGTTTTTTCACAAAGTTCAACAGTATTTACATCTGATACTGTCAGTTCATTTACTGCAAAACTAAGAAAGGTACGCTGTGCAATAGATCCCGGATTTATAAGTTTTGCCTCTGAGACTGATATAATTAATCTTAAAAAATTAATTGAAGATTTCTTTTCCATGCAGTATACTTAAGACCGGATCACACAAAGTATAAAAAGAGGAGCACCTATGAATGTTCATAATGCAAATGAAGAATTAGTTATTAACAGGGTTAATGAACTGTATAATCAGGTTAAGGCTATGGATGCCCACTGGCTTACCTGCGATTGTGAACACTGCCGCCTCGACGCTATAAGTTATGTGCTAAATAGGATTCCGCCCCGCTATGTTGTCTCCGGTCGGGGCATCATTCATAATTCTATAGAGAATGATTCCCAGCTTAAAGCTGATATTGATTCATTAATTATTGAAGCGATGCATATTATAAGCTCTGTTAAAAGACCGTATCATGAAATGCATGTCGAAAAGCAAATACAGGCAGACGGTCCTTTTTATAATTTCCCGACATTTTTCGGAGCCGTGTATGACGGCAACAGTTTTGAACCGCTCGGCAATGCACAGGTTACTTTAAAACTTGATAATTATCCTGCACAGATGATAGATTATACCTGGTCAAACCCCTACTACACTGCCGATATGACAAAGGCAGCTTACTCTTTCCTTGTTAAGCCTCAAAAAGCTGAAAAAGAAAACATAAGTTCTGTGTTTGTATTTACGCTTGAGGTTCATCTGCAGGGTTATGATTCTGTTTCATATAGTTTTTCAGTTCCTCTAATAAGCGAAGGGACTATACGAAGTTCATCTAACTCTACGTACTCATTGAAAATACAGGATTTGTTTTTGTTTCCGTCAAATACAGAAAACCTCATGGATGACTAGACATTGTTTTTGTTTTTTGATATATTAATTAAACATTACGGGATGTAGCCTAGGGGCTAAGGCGTCTGGTTTGGGACCAGAAGATCGGGGGTTCAAATCCCTCCATCCCGAAT
>Ga0116148_1005295_pt1 | contig 10832 bp, 9 predicted proteins | sample AD_UKC055_MetaG_FD_89786 | JGI IMG/M metagenome (GOLD analysis project Ga0116148, IMG submission 89786) | Active sludge microbial communities of municipal wastewater-treating anaerobic digesters from USA - AD_UKC055_MetaG | ecosystem: Engineered > Bioreactor > Anaerobic > Digestate | place: USA... | reverse complement strand
TGGCAAACGGGACTTATAGCTAATTTTTTAAAAACAAAATATAAAAATGACGCTTTGTTAAATGGAGGCGCTACACTCTTTACTATTCATAATTTAATGTTTCAAGGACCATTTAATTGGTGGGAGGTTCCGCCGGAAAAAAAAGACAGAGGAAAAGGAACCCCTCCTGCTGATTTAGAAAAAATTAAATGGCTCAATTTTACTAAAAGGGCCATTCTTTATTCAGATTTAATTAATACCGTAAGCGAACGTTATGCTCAAGAGATAATAACCCCTAAATTTGGCTGCGGTTTGAATAAATATTTAAAAAAAAGAAAAAATAGACTTTACGGCATTATCAATGGTGTTGATTATCATATTTTTAATCCGAGATTTGATAAACATATTTATATTAATTATGGAATTCATAATTTAGAAGATAAAATTAAAAATAAAGTGCTTTTGCAAAAAGAATACAATCTAGAAGTTAATCGAAATTTACCTTTAATTGGTATGGCTAATCGTTTAACAGAGCAAAAGGGCTTTGAGTTGATTTTGCAAATATTAGATAAATTATTAGTGCTCCCTTTGCAAATCGCTATTATTGGAAGCGGGGAAAAATCTTATATTAAAACTTTTAAAAAAGTTCAAAAACAATATCCCAAAAAATTTCTTTTTATTACTCCTTTTCGTGAAGATTTAAGTAGAAAAATTTACGCTGCTTCAGATCTTTATTTAATGCCTTCTCGTTTTGAACCTTGCGGCATTTCACAATTGATTAGTCTTCGTTATGGCTCTATTCCTATAGTTTATAAAGTTGGTGGTTTAACTGATACTATTACTGACTACAATCCCACAACCGAGAAAGGAAACGGTTTTGTTTTCACTTCTTACAGTTCTTCTGATTTATTGATGGCTATTACTCGAGCTTTAGAAAATTATAAACATCGGCGAAAATGGAGAAATTTAGTAGTTAAAAGCATGAAGCAATCTTATTCCTGGGTATTGCCAGCGGAAAAATATGTGGCTTTGTATGAAAAAGCAATAGAAATTAACAAGAAATAATATATAAAAACAATTACACGATTTTTTATGTTTTGGGTAAACGTTCTACATTTTTATCAGCCTTCGTGGCAGACAAAAAAAATTGTGGACAAAGTGGTTGATGAAGCATATCAGCCTATTTTAAATATTTTAGAAAAAAATCCTTATATAAAAATTACTTTGAATGTCAGCGCTTCTTTGGTTGAGCATTTTAATAATTTTGGTTATAATCATATTTTAAATCAGATTAAATTTTTGGCTGAAAAGGGACAAATTGAATTTTTGGGTTCAGCAAAATATCACCCCATTTTACCTCTTTTGCCTCAAAAAGAAGCGATTCGGCAAATTAAACTAAATGAGGAGACGTGTTCTAAACATTTTGGAAAATTTTGGCAGCCTCGGCCTTATGGTTTTTTTCTTCCCGAATTGGCTTATAATAAAAAAACAGCTCAAATTATAGATAAATTGGGATATAAATATATTATTTTAGATGAAATTTCTTATAACGGCAAAATAGGACAAGATATTTTTAATAACAATTGGCGTATTGATAAATTAAATTTATTAGTTATTTTCCGCCATAGAATATTAAGTAATGTTTTTTTTGACAAAGATTTAAGAGATGAAGCCAAATTTTGGTCGGTGTTAAAAGAAGATGGTCGTTCTAAAAATATTCTCATCACTGCTTTTGACGGAGAAAATTTGGGGCATCATTTTAAAAAAAGAGATGAGATTTGGGCTAAATTGCTTTTAAATCCAAAAATAAAAATTTTATTAGGGAAAGAATCCTTTTCTCTCTTTAAGAAAGAAAAAACAGTAGAACCATTGTCTTCAAGCTGGTCTTCTACTGAAGAGCAATTACAAAATAATATTCCTTATGGTCTATGGAAACATCCGGAAAATATTATTCATCAGTACCAATGGCAATTAACTGAGCTTGCTTTGAAAGCCATAAAATTAGGTAGGGGAAATTCCAATTTTAAGTCAGCGCGGCGGCTTTTAGATGAGGCCTTATCAAGCGATGGTTATTGGTGGGCGTCAGCTAATCCTTGGTGGAATCCCCATATTGTCTTTCGTAGTGTTGATTTATTTTTAAAAATTTTTACCCTCCTAAAAAAAGATTTACCCGTATCTTATTTTAACCAAGCCCAAACTATTAAAAATAAAATTGATCAAGAAATAGATAAATGTCTAAAATCCGGTCGTTGTATAATGACTAAATCGATAGGAGAAAAATAAATTTTTATGTCTTGGATAAATTTTCTTCATTTTTATCAGCCCTTTAATCAGCAATTTGATATTTTAGAGAGAGTGGTTAATGAAAGTTACCGTCCCTTAATTAAGGGGTTCTTATCTAATTCTAAAGCTAAGGCGGTTTTTAATATCAATGGCGGACTTTTGGAATTATTGGATAAATATGGTTTTGTGGATATTATTGAAAATTTAAAAATATTAATAAAAAGAGAGCAAATTGAATTGACCGGTTCAGCTATATATCACCCCTTTTTACCCCTTTTGCCGGAGGAAGAAATTGTTCGTCAAGTTAATCTAAATAATAAAACCTTAATTAAATATTTAGGGAAGGTTGATTTATTGGGTTTTTTCTCTCCGGAATTGGCTATTAATTTGAATTTAGCTAAAATTATAGAAAATCTTGGCTTTTCTTGGATTATTGCCGAAGAATTAGCCGCTCCTTTAGGCAAGCCGGATTTTAATCAAGTATATTCCATAGAAGGGACAAAAGATTTAAAAATTTTATTTCGCTATAAAAGGTTAAGCGTTCTTATTCTTTCGGCGATTTTAAGAAATATTAATTCTTTAAAAGAAGAAATCGGCGAAGACCTAAAAAAGAAAAAATATATTTTAACGGTTATGGATGCGGAAACTTTTGGTCATCATCGTCCAGGTCTTCAAGAATTTCTTTTTGATATTTACAAATCACCTGATTTTTCTTCTTGTTTTTGTAAGGGCACAGAAGTTGTTAATAAATTAAAAACAAAAGAAAAAATTTCTATTCGCCCTTCTACTTGGTCTTCAGAGGAACAAGATTTTTATTTAGAAAAAGAAAAAAATACTCTAAAAAGCTATCCTTTTTTACTTTGGCAAGACCCATCAAATCCTATTCATCAAAAACAATGGGAGTTTACTTATTTTGTTATCGACCAAGTTAAAAATTTAAAAAATGAAGCTAATTATCATATAATAAGAGAAAAACTTGATAAAGCCATATCTTCCGATAGTTATTGGTGGGCATCAGCCAAACCTTGGTGGAGTTTAGAGATGATAGAAGAAGGAGCTTGGGCGTTAAAAGATGTAATTTTTTCTGCAGAAAACATTTCTTCAGAAATTAAAGCAAAAGCAGAAAAATATTACCAGGAAATTATAGATCTTGCTTTTTCTTGGCAACGCCAAGGATTAATCAGGGAGGCGTATAGAAAAGCCTATCGCACTTCGCAAAATAATAAGCCGTACAAAGAAAGAGTTTATGGAGCGACATACAATTCAATGATTTTAGAGTTTGAAGATGAAATGAAAAAAGCGATAGAAAAGCAGGAATTTGAAAAAGCAATTAAATGGCGAGATGCTATTTATAAATTAAAAAGTGGAGCGGATATTTATGATGTTTTACATGTTATTGACGACCTGTCTATAAGCCGCCATCTTCCTTCCCTGAAATCATATTGGGAATATAATGTTAAAGAATTTTCTCCTTTTGCTCAAAAGCATTTTGAAGAGTTTAGCCAAGAAGAATTTATTAAAGTTCAGAGAAAAAAACTTTTAGAATTTTTGGAAAAAGCGTTTTTAGAATGGCAAGAGGGGAAATCTTTTGGTGAAGCATCTCACCCTTTGGGTTTTAGTTGGGATAAATTTAACAATTTTTATCTTACTGAAATACCGGCAGGAGACATTACTTATCAATTAGAAAAAAATGTTTGGGATAGTTATAGTCAAGCGAAGTTTGAGAAAGAAGGATTTCATCAAAATCCTGGCCAAAATAAATATTATGTTTTTAAAGATAAATTAAAAATTATTATAGATGAAAACAGCGTTCTTTATCATTTTTTCCAATTTCTAAAAACCAAAGATAAAAATAAAGGAAAATATCTAACTATTTCGCTTTTAGCCGAGAATATTGCTTGGGTTCCTTTGCCCTTTAAAAGAAAAAATTCTCATTTAGAAATAAAAATACCTTATATTATTTCCGCTCCCTTTAATTTTAAATTTAAAATTAGCGGATTTTCCCCAAAAAATAATAAAGGCAAACATATCAAATATTCATTTAAGGACTATTTAAAAAAAATTTTAGGGTATCTTGATTTCTATCTACGCAAATTAATTTGGCAATTAGGGTAGACCCTGTCTTATTGGTAGGCGGGCACGATTTTAATTTTTTATGCTTTTTGAACCAGTCAATAAAAAAATTAATGCTAAAAAAGCTCTTGATATTAATTGGGCAAGAGATTTTTTTTCTCCACGAATTAAAAAATATTTTCCCGGAGCGCAAAAACTTTTGAATTTAGATATTAAAATTAACAGAAATTTCCGAGGGAAATTTAGAAACATATCTCTTCAATATAATCTTGATATTGCTTTTAAAAATAAAAAGAAAACGAAAATTGTTAGAGCGAAAATTAATAGTTTACATCTTTGCCCCAAAAGACATTATCAATCCCTTTGTTTTTTAGAAGAAAACGGTTTTACTGGTTTGGTCTCTCATCCGCTTGATTATATTTCTTCGTTAAATATGATTCTTTATGAAAATTTGGAAGGAATAAATTTTCAGAATATGCTGGAAGAGCATAAAAATTTAAATCCTCTTTTAACTAATACGCCCGCTATAGCTAATTTTCTTTACAAATTACATCATCTGCCTATTCCGCCGAAATCAAGAAATTTATTTCGGAAAGGAGGGGAGTACCTTGAGTTGTCCAGTCGCCGTCATTGGGCGTTTTTAGTTAGAAAATGCGCGCCGGAATTTTATCCTCAAATGCGTTATCTTTTAGACGAACTTTGGCAAGAGAAGAAAAAACAGGGAATTTCCTATAAAGGTCCTCTTGTGTTAATTCATAGGGATTTTCATTGGGGAAATATTATTTTAATAGAACAAGGTAAAATCGGTGTTATAGATTTCGGAGATAGCTGTTTAGATGACCCGTTAATTGATGTAGCTAGTTTTATTGTTCAAACAGAATCAATGTTCCGTTATTATTGCCCCTCAAAAGAGAGAATAAAAAATAAAATTATTGATAGTTTTTGTGAAAATTATTTTCAAAAAAATATATCTGATTTGGAAAAGAAGAGATTATTTTATTTAAAATCTAACAAGTATTTACAAATAGCCGCTATCCATGCTTTTATTGAGCCAAATCCTCAATATAAATCTCAAGGGCTAAAAATATTATTAGAAAAAGCTGAAGAGAGCTTGAATAATCTTAAAATCGTCTTATAATAAAAAAAAGCATTGTTTATGCTATTTATATTATGTCCTTTATTGATTTACATATTCATTCTCATTATTCTGACGGCGTGTTAAGTCCGATTGATTTAATTGAAAAAGCTAAGGGCTTTGGCATAAAAACACTTTCTTTGACTGACCATAATGGGATAGAAGGCATTGAAGAAATGATAACAGCCGGAGAAAAACAAAACATTAAAATTATTCCCGGCGTAGAAATTTATACTAATTTTAATCAATACCATCTTCATCTTTTAGGTTATAATTTTGATAGAAATAATTTTGACCTTAAAAAAGCATTAAATCAATTACAAGAGCAAAGAATATCTGTTTTAAAAAACATTGTTCGGGTTCTTAAAAAAGATAAGTGGGAAATTGAAGAAAAAGAGGTGTTTAATGGTCCTTCGGTTTATCAAGGTTTAGGTAAGGTAGCAGGAATTTTAATGGAAGGGAATAATTTTAAAAAATTAAAACAAGAAATGAATTTACGGCAAAACCAGATTTTGGGAGTAGGGGATGTTATTGGGTTTTATTTTAAAAAATATTTTTTTCTTTGTCCAGAAACGGAAATTCCCGCGCGCGAGGCTATAAAGTTAATTCATCAAGCTCGGGGCAAAGCGGTTTTAGCCCACCCAGGAGAACACCTCAGATTTAAAGATTGGGAGATTATTAAAAATTTAAAAGAACTTGGTTTAGATGGATTAGAAGCAATTAGTTCCCATCACTCTTGGGCAGAACAAGATTATTGGCAAAGAATAGCCAAAGAATTTAATCTTTTTATTACTTGTGGTTCTGATTATCACGGAGATTTACCTTTAAATTGGGGAGTGCTTATTTTTTCTCTTTGGGAATATTTTAAAACAGTTCATAAATTTGAAGAAATCGCTTTATGAAGATTCTTTTCGTCTCAGCAGAAATAGCTCCCTTAGCTAAAGTAGGGGGATTAGCTGATGTAACCGGAGCTTTGCCAAAATATCTTTTTGATTTTGGACAAGACATAAGGCTTGTTCTTCCTCTTTATGAGGAAATAATACAAAAAAAATATCCTCTATCTCTTTTATCAAAAAATATTCCAGTTCAGATTGGAGACGATAAACAGATAATAAATATTTACCAAACCCCTCTGCCTCAAACCAAAATACCTATTTATCTTATAGAAAATAAAAAATATTTAAGTGAAGGACCAATTTACAGCGAAAATGGTCAATTTAATGAAATAAAAAGATTTCTCTTTTTTTCTAAAAGTATTTTAGAAATTCCTTGGGCATTAAATTGGCATCCGGATATTTATCATATTCAAGATTGGCATACAGCCACTGTTCCTCTTTTTTTGAAATTAGATAATCGTTATATTAAAAAGCCGAAAGTTCTTTTTACTATTCATAATTTAGCTATGCAGGGGAGATGGAATTGGCAAGAGACAATGAATTTTTTGAAATTTGAAGGAAACGAATATTTTAGTTTGGAAGAACCATTTTATGGTCCATTTGGCAGAGATTTTAATTCTATGCAACAGGGAGTTTTAACTGCTGATTTTATAAACACAGTAAGTCCTAATTATGCCCGAGAGATTTTAACAAAACCTTATTTTTCCCGAGGATTGCAAAGTTATTTTCAAAAAAGACAAAACAATTTTTGCGGCATTCTAAATGGTATTGATTATGAAAATTTTAACCCTGAAACTGATCCAAATATATTTCATTATTATTCAGTTAAATCGCTTAAAAATAAAAAAAATAATAAAATTGAACTTAAACGGAAAATTGGTTTAAAAACATGGGAAGACAGGCCGTTATTTGCAATTGTTTCCCGCTTAACTTTTCAAAAGGGCATTGATTTAGTGCTTAAAATTATTCCCTCTCTTGTTTCTTACGCCGATATAGTTATTTTAGGACAAGGAGAAAAAGAGACAGAAAATGCTTTAAAAAAAATAGCCCAAAAATATAAAGAAAATGTAAAAGTTTTTATTGAATTTAACGAGCCCTTATCTCGTCAAATTTATGCCGCTAGTGACTTTTTCTTAATGCCCTCTAAATTTGAACCCTGCGGTTTGGGGCAGATGATAGCTATGAGATACGGCAGTTGTCCTATTGTTCGAAAAGTGGGAGGTTTAAAGGATACGGTTAAACCGTTAAAGCTTAAAAAAATTTTTTTCGGCAAAAAATTAAACGGTAATGGTCTTATTTTTACTGAATATGATAGTAATAAATTATGGAAAGCGGTTCAATATGGTTTATCTCTTTTTAACAAAAAAAATTTTTGGCATAAAGTGATCTGCCTATTAATGAAGCAAGATTTTTCGTGGCAAAAATCAGCCAAAGAATACGAGAATCTTTATAAAAAAATTGTAAAAACCGAAATCTACTATATGTAATATAAAAAAAATTATTGTAGATAATTACTTTAATTTTTACATTTTCATTTTGATTTTTGATTTTTTATTATGGTCCTTATTTGGCAAGGCAATACAACTTTTAAAATTATTCTTTTAGACGGAAAAGTAATTTTTATTGACCCTAAAAAGCCGGTTCAAGCAGACGTTATTTTGTTCACTTCAGAAAAAAATCAAATTAAAGATACGGGAAATAGTTTTATAATTTTAGGGCCTGGAGAATATGAAGTAAAAGGTATTTTTATTAATGCTCGGTTTTTGGATAAGGAGCATAAATCAATATGTTATCAAATTTCAGCCGAAAATATAAATTTATTATTTTTTAGTCCAATAAAAACATTACCTAAAGACGAATCGTCGGATCTTTTTTTGAATACAGATATTTTAATTTTTCCCATTGGGCTAAACGAAATAAAGCCATCTGATATTAGCAATTTTAAAAAAGAATTAGAACCCAAAATTTTTATACCCTATTATTTAGAGGAGGATAAACAAAATAGTTTAAAAAAAGTTTTAGCGATTTTAAATGTGGAAAATATTAAACCAATTCCACATTTAAAAATCCAAGCCAAAAACTTAGCCACCAAAGAGCAAACCATTCTTCTTAGTGGGGGACAGTCCCCAAAAGACATCCTTCCCTAATCCGCATCAAATCTACGTTCTAAGACGAATTTTTGAAATTAGGGTTGTGAGCCCTAAATTTAGAAAATGTCAAATTTAAATATAATTTTTGAAACTGAAGACTTTTTAATTTTAAATAAACCGGGAGGGGTGATGGTTCATCCTACAAAATACGAGAAAGAAAATACTTTGGTCCAATCCATTTTAGAACACTATCCATTTATAGCCAATGTTGGACAAGCCGGTAGACCGGGCATTGTTCACCGTTTAGATAAAGACGTTTCCGGTTTATTGGTAGTGGCTAAAAATAATTATTTTTATAATTATTTAATTTCTGAATTTAAAAAAGAAAGAGTTAAAAAAAAATATATTGGCTTGGTTTATGGTAGACCGCTGGAAAAAAAAGGAATTATTGACGTCCCCATAGGTTGGACCAAGAAGGGGAAAATAGTTGCCGGCTATACTAATCTTAAATTATCTAAACCAGCCAAAACAAAATATAAGACACTTAAAGAATATCAAGATTTTACTCTTTTGGAGATAATCCCTCTCTCTGGTAGAACACACCAAATAAGAACTCATTTATCTTATATAAAAATACCCATTGTTGGAGACAAAGATTATAAGTTTAAAAATCAGCCTATTTTATTGAATCGCCTTTTCCTTCATTGTATTTATCTCAGTTTTTACCAGCCAAATGGCAAATTTTTGAAATTTAAATGTCCTCTTCCTTCTGATTTACAAAATTTTTTAAATGCTTTAAAATGAACAATATCTTCGTTGTTTCCGGCCCCTCTGGTGTGGGCAAAGATACAATAATTAGCGAACTTAAAAAGCAAGGATTAGAATTTAGAGAAATTATTACTACAACCACCAGACCAATGAGGCAGGGCGAAAGCCAAGGAAATCCCTATTGGTTTGTCTCAAAAGAAGAATTTGAAGATTTAATTAGAAAAAATAAATTGGTTGAATGGGCAGATGTTTATGGCTATTATTATGGTTCACAAAAAAAAGATGTAGAAAAATATTTGAACGATTCATTGCCCATTATATTTAAAGTAGACCCTCAGGGGGCTAAAACAATAAAAAAAGAATTTCCTAATTCAAAAGTTATTTTCATTGCCCCGGAAAATATAGACAACTTAGAAAAACGTTTAAAAAAAAGAGGGCAGGATAAACCTGAGGTTATAAAAAAAAGATTAAAAGAAGCGCGAGAAGAAATAAAAAATTTATCTTTTTGGGATGCTGTAGTGATTAATAAGGAGGGAAAATTAAACGAAGCGGTGGAAAAAGTAAAAGAGATAATTTTTAAATAGCTTTTAGAACAAAGGATTAATAATTTATAGGTTACTTTAATTTTGTATTTTAAAATTTGATTTTTAATTTTTCTATATTATGGCAGAAGAAAATAAAACAAAAAAAAATGAAGCTGAAATAGAGGAGGAACAAAACAAAAAAGAGCCTTTACCCGATATTAAGCCGGGAATGGTCATTCGAGTATATGAAAAATTTATTGATACAGATGCTAAAGGCAATCCCAAAGAGAGAGTACAGGTTTTTGAAGGAATAGTTTTATCTCACCACGGGGGGAAAGAAGCTGGAGCGACAATAACTGTACGCAAAATAGCTATTGGTGGCATTGGGGTGGAAAAAATTTTTCCTATTTATTCTCCATCTATTAAAAAAATTGAAGTGGTAAAAAGACATAAGGTTAATAGGGCAAAATTGTATTATTTAAGAGATTACAAAAAGAAACTAAAAGAAATAAAAGAATAACAAGCCCAAGTGGCGAAACAGGTACACGCGGCAGCTTGAGGAGCTGTGCTCATTTGAGCATGCGGGTTCGACTCCCGCCTTGGGCATTGGGCCCGTAGTATAGCAGTAAAATGCCTCCATGGCATGGAGGAGTCCGGGGTGCGACTCCCCGCGGGTCCACCATCAAATAATTTGTTTCGCCCTTGTTTTTTTGTTGCCGCAATTTTCCAGTTTCGCTTTGCGAAATGTTGTCCTTACCTAGCCCTTCTGCGCACAAATAGTGGGCTCGCTCTCTTAATTATTACCTCATTATAATACAATATTGCCTAATTAGAAAAAATTTAAAAAAGAATTATAAGAGAATTCTTGCCTCAACAAAGTTTGTCTTAACAAAGTTAAGATAGCAAGTCCTTTTGTTTGCATTTTAATTAGTAATATTATATTTATGAAAAATATTTTTATTATTCCTGGTTACGGCGTTGCTAAAAATATTTTTAAAGATGAGCAACAAAAAAGGTATTTAGGGTTGGTTTTTAATCATATTTATCAAATTTGTTTAGAAACTAAGCAAAATAGCCCGTTGAT
>Ga0116148_1005293_pt1 | contig 10835 bp, 7 predicted proteins | sample AD_UKC055_MetaG_FD_89786 | JGI IMG/M metagenome (GOLD analysis project Ga0116148, IMG submission 89786) | Active sludge microbial communities of municipal wastewater-treating anaerobic digesters from USA - AD_UKC055_MetaG | ecosystem: Engineered > Bioreactor > Anaerobic > Digestate | place: USA... | reverse complement strand
CTGTACTCTGCCGGCATCCTTAACCCGAACCGACCTCTCATTACCCTGATGATCCTCTTCATCCTGGGCGGCATCCAGATCCTTTCCTTCGGTTTTCTGGCCACCCAGATCCACTTCCTGCGCAAGGAAGTCCTCCTCAACCGCAAGGCCCTGGCTCATCTCAAGCGTATCGCCCTGCCCGGACCGAACAGGGGGGAACCATCACGACCCGGCGCAGGGGCATACCATCCATAGGGGTGGATATTTCCAGGCCCGCTGTTTCTCCTGTAGGCTCCTTGGCGACTTGACAAGTATACGGGAACATGGTTTTATCTTTTTTTGTAAGTGATTCATACTGTAATACATTAGGTTTCCGGGGCCCTTGCATCGAAACCCAGCTCATGCCGCGATACTTCATGATCCATCGCTTGAGGGCCTCCGTGCTGCACAAGAACAAAATTTGACTATTCATACGAGGAGGGTTCCATGGCCAATCTGATTTTGGACGAGCGTGATCAGAAATTCACCCTGTACGAGATGCTCGAGCTGGAGAAGCTCTGCGAATTGGAACGATACGCGGATTTCTCCTTGGACATGTTCGACATGATCCTGAGCGAGGCCCAGAAGTTCGCCACCGAGGAGATCTTCCCCACCCTGGCGGAATCGGACAAGGAAGGATGCAGGCTCGAAAACGGGCAGGTGCATGTGCCAAAGTGCTTCCACAAACCATTCAAGCTCTTCTGCGAGGCCGGATGGAATTGCATGTCCTTCCCCCAGCATGCCGGCGGGCAGGGGCTGCCCTTCATCATGAGGATCGCTGCTCACGAATGGTTCATCCACAACTTCGCCTTTGTGTCCTACCCGGGGCTTGCCGAGGGGGCGGGACACCTCATAGAGGTGTACGGATCCGAAGAGCATAAGAAGAAGTACCTGCCCAAGATGGTCTCGGGCCAGTGGGGAGGCAGCATGTGCCTCACCGAGCCTGGCGCGGGCAGCGACGTGGGCAACCTCAGCACCAAGGCCGTCCGCCAGCCTGATGGCACCTTCAAGCTTCAGGGCACCAAGATCTTCATCACGGGCGGCGACCAGGACCTCACCGAGAACGTTATCCACCCGGTGCTCGCTCGCATCGAGGGTGATCCTGCCGGGACCAAGGGCATCTCCATCTTCATCGTCCCCAAGTACCTGGTCAACGAGGACGGTTCTCTGGGCAGGCGCAATGACTTCGAGATCGCCAAGATCGAGGAGAAGATGGGCATCCATGGCAGCGCCACCTGCCTCATCAACTTCGGCGACAACAATGACTGCTATGCCGAGCTGCTGGGCAACGAACGCGAAGGCATGAAGGTCATGTTCCAGATGATGAACGAGGCCAGGATCGCCACTGGCCTGCAGGGCCTCGGCAGTGCCAGCATCGCCTACCTCCATGCCCTGCAGTACACCAAGGAGCGGCTCCAGGGATCTTCGCTCATGGAGTTCAAGAACCCCGAAGCCCCTCGTGTCCCCATTATCCAGCACCCGGATGTCCGACGCATGCTGCTGTGGATGAAGTCCAACGTCGAGGGCATGCGGGCGCTCATGTACTATGCCACCATCTGCGGCGACAAGGCCGCCAGCATCAAGGATCCGGTGGAAGCGGAGAAATGGCTGGGCATCGTAGAGATCCTCACCCCCATCGTGAAGGCCTACTGCACGGACATCGGCTTCCGCGTCACCGAGACGGCCATGCAGTGTTACGGCGGCTACGGCTACTGCAGCGAGTACCCCGTCGAGCAGTTCCTGCGTGACGAGAAGATCGCGTCCATCTATGAGGGTACCAATGGCATCCAGGCACTGGACCTGGTGGGCAGGAAGATGGGCATGAAGAAGGGTACTTATTTCATGACCTTGCTCGGCGAGATGGGGGCCACCGTGGCCAAGTACCAGGGTGTCGAGACAATGAAAGACATGGCTGCCGATGTCCATGGCGGCGTGAACGCCCTTGCCGACATGGGCATGTTCTTCGCCTCCTGCGGCAAGCAGGGCAAGTTCCTCGTGCCTGTGGGCAACGCCTACCCGTTCCTCATGATGATGGGCAAGATCGTCTGTGCCTGGCTCCTCTTCTGGCAGGCCGGCATTGCCCAGGAAAAGCTCGGAGCCCTCTGCAAGGCCAAGGGCGTGAACGCTGCCGATCCCCTCTCCCTGGCCCCGTTCCTGAAGGAAAACAAGGATGCCGCCTTCTACGATGGCAAGGTGAAGTCGGCAAAATATTTTATCAAGAACGTGCTTCCCGAGGTGGATGCCGTGGTAAAGGCCATCAAGAGCGAAGACCTCTCCATGATGGAGATCGCGGACGAGGGCTTCTGATCTCTAGTCCTTTGAACCCATGCCCGGGTGCGGCCGAGGGGTGTTTCCTGCCCCCGGCCGCGCTGTTTTTAGCTGGAAATCTTTATGCGCTTGTCCTATGAGATCCAATCATGCTCAGCAAACGCATCATCGTCTGCCTTGACGTGAGGGACGGCAGGACCACCAAGGGTATCAGATTCCTGGACAACATCGACATCGGCGACCCGGTGGAAATGGCACGGGAATACTACGAGCAGGGCGTGGACGAGCTCGTGTTCTACGATATCACCGCATCGTCGGACAGGAGGGACATCATGATCGACGTGGTCCGGGGTGTTGCCGAGAACATCTTCATCCCCTTCTCCGTGGGTGGCGGCATCAGGACCCTGGACGACATGTACCGGGTGCTGGATGCTGGAGCCGAGAAGATCAGCGTCAACAGCGCGGCCGTACTCAACCCCCACATCATCTTGGAGGGTGCAAGGCACTTCGGGAACCAGTGCATCGTGCTCGGCATGGACGCAAGAAAGGTCCCGCCGGGCGGGAAGATACCCTGCGGCTACGAAGTGGTGATCAACGGCGGCAGGACCCCCATGGGCATGGATGCCCTGGCATGGGCGAAGCAGGCCGAGGACCTCGGCGCCGGGGAGATCTGCCTGAATTCCATAGATGCCGACGGCACCACGGAAGGCTACGAGCTCACCGTCACCTCCCTCATATCCCGGAACGTCACCATCCCGGTCATCGCATCCGGCGGCGCCGGCAAGCCCGAGCACATCCGCGACGTGTTCCTCGAGGCCGATGCGGATGCAGCACTCATCGCCTCCATGGTCCACTACCGGGAATACACCATAGCGGGGATCAAGGATTTTCTGAAGGAAAGCGGCATCCCGGTACGGGAGACGACCTGAAGAACAGATCGTTCATCGTGGGACCCTGGCCGTATTTCCTCTCCTCCCCTCGACAGCACACGTGTTCTCAGTTACAATCCCATCGAGGAACATTGTCATGAAGGACGAGCACAAGACAAAGTCACAGCTCATAGACGAGATCTCATCTCTCCGCTCCGAGATCGAAGATCTCAGGGAAAGCACCCAGCGGTACCTCCAGATCGAGGAGGAGCTCACCCACTCCGAGAACTTCTACCGTACCCTGTTCGAGAACTCCGGGACCGCAACCATAGTCATCGAGGAAGATACCACCATTTCCATGATGAACTCCGACTTCGCCAACTTCACCGGGTACTCACGAGACGAGATCATCGGCCATACCTGGACGCGATATGTGGCTGAAGATGATGTTCCCAGGCTGCTCGAGTACCATGCGAAGCGGAGGCAGGACCCGGCAGCGGCCCCGCGCAACTACGAATTCAAGATCAGGAACAAGGACGGCGGCCTGCTCCATGTCTACATGACCATTGCCATGATACCGGGCACCACACAGAGCATCGCCTCCATGGTGGACATCACCGCCATCAAGCAGCTGGAAAAGGAGGTCCTCGACATTTCCGAGCGGGAGCGGCAGAAGATCGGCTATGAGCTTCACGACGACCTGGGGCAGCATCTCATCGGCATCGATGTCATGGCCAAGGTGCTCAGGACCAAGCTGGAATCGATCTCCCCCGAGGAGGCCCGTTATGCCTCCGAGATAAACCTGCTCGTCAAGGAGGCCATCGAGAAGACCAGGAGGCTTGCCAGGGGTCTCTGCCCGGTCCACCTCACCTCCCACGGCCTGGAATCATCCCTGGAGGAGCTGGCTGCGAGCACCTCGAACATCTTCAGCATCTCCTGCACCTTCAACTGTCCCCGGCACATACCCATCGGGGACAACACACTGGCAACCCACCTGTACTACATCGCCAAGGAATCCATCCACAATGCCATAGAGCACGGCAAATCCACCAAGATATGGATCGAGCTCCTGAACAACAGTGGAAACATCTCGCTGTCCGTCCTCGACAACGGCATCGGGATCAAGGATACCAGCAGGGCAACCGGCATAGGCCTGAGGATCATGAACTACAGGGCCCGTATGATCGGAGCGTCTTTACGAATCGAGTCGGACCCCGGCAGCGGTACACTGGTGACGTGCACCTTCAACCAGGAAAGGGATCGAGCGCATGCCGACAGGTAAACCAGGCCCAAGCGGCAGGTACAGGATCCTCATCGTGGACGACCACCCCATTTTCAGGCACGGGCTGGGACAGCTCATCAGTCAGGAGGATGACCTCGAGGTATGCGGCGAGGCAGAGGACTACCATGGGGCGGTCAAGGCGGTTGAGGCAATGAAACCAGACATGATCGTCGTGGACATCACGCTCAAGGACATGAGCGGCATAGACCTCATCAAGGAGGTCCACAAATACCACAAGGGCCTGCCCATGCTCGTCATCTCCATGCACGACGAGTCGCTCTATGCAGAGCGGGCCTTCAGGGCCGGCGCCAGGGGCTACGTGATGAAGCAGGAGGCATCAGAGTCCGTGGTCCAGGCCATCCGTCATGTGCTCTCCGGCGGCATCTATGCCAGCAGACGGGTCACCGAGAACATCCTGACCAGGTTCATCGAGGGCTCGGGCGAGCCGTCCGAATCCCCCCTGAAAGAGCTCACCGACCGCGAGATCGAGGTCTTCCAGCTCATAGGCGAGGGCCTGAGCATCAGCGAGATCGGCCACCGGTTGCACCTGAGCGTCAAGACCATCGGTACCTACCGGGAGCGCATCAAGGAAAAGCTGAACCTGAAAAACGCCACCGAGCTCCTGCGATACGCCCTGAACTGGGTCGAAAAGGAACGCCAGTCCAAAGAATAACCACAGGGTCCCAGGTCATCGACCTACTCCTTTTTTCCTCCATCTCCTTACACAAGAAACAGCCTGCAACTTATTGTTATAAGATCTGTTCTGGCCGATTTTACGTACAGTAACGACTATGACTGCAAGGAGGTCAGTATGGCTGCAAAATCTTTGAATGGAAGTCCCTATCGGTTTCAGCTCACCATAAAGGATCTTCTCAACAGCCCCAGGATCTCGGCGCGGAACCAGGAGATCGTGTACCGGGACCGGATGCGGTACACCTACAACGATCTCTTCGAGCGGATAAACCGCCTCGGGAGCGCACTGACGGACCTGGGGGTGCGGCAGGGCGATACGGTGGCCGTCTTCGACTACGACTCGCATCGCTATCTCGAGAGCTTCTTCGCCGTGCCCATGCTCGGTGCCGTGCTCTTCATGGTGAACTGGCGGCTCTCCCCGGACCAGATCGAGTATACCATGAACCATGCGCAGGCCGATGTCGTGATCATCAATGCCGACTTCCTGCCGCTGCTCGCATCCATCCGGGACAGACTCAAGACCGTCAAAAAGATCGTGGCCTTCACGGATGCCCCCGAGATGCCACAGACCGACATAACCATCGATGCCGAGTACGAACGGATGCTTGCCGAAGCCTCGCCGGAACACAACTTCCCGGATCTCGACGAGAACACCAAGGCAACGACCTTTTACACCACGGGTACCACCGGTCTGCCAAAGGGGGTGTTCTTCACCCACCGGCAGATCGTGCTGCACACCATGAGCGTATGCATCACGGTCAGCTGCCATGACACCCCCTTAAGGTTCTCCACCTCGGATGTCTACATGCCCATCACCCCCATGTTCCACGTCCATGCATGGGGATTCCCGTACATCGCCACCATGATGGGCATCAAACAGGTCTACCCGGGCAAGTACGAGCCCGAGATGCTCATCAAGCTCATCCTGGAAGAACGGGTCACCTACTCCCACTGCGTGCCCACCATCCTCCAGATGCTCGTGGGCAGCCCCATATCCAGGAAGTTCGACCTCTCGTTCTGGAAGGTCGTCATCGGCGGCGCCAGACTCTCCAAGGGACTCGCCAAGGCGGCCCTCGACCTGGGAATCCAGGTCATGGCCGGGTACGGCATGTCCGAAACCTGCCCGGTGATCAGCGTCTCAACCCTCAAGCCGTCCATGAAGGGCATGGATAACGAGAAGAAGAGCGACATCGTCATCAAGACCGGCATCCCCATCCCCCTGGTGGATGTGAAAATAGCCGATCCGTCGGGCAGGTTCCTGCCCAACGACGGAGAGACCACGGGCGAGATCGTGGTCCGCGCACCCTGGTTCACCCACGGGTATTACCGGGACCCGGAGAAGACCGAAGAACTCTGGCACGGAGGCTGGCTCCACACCGGGGATGTGGGTTATATGGACTCCGACGGGTACCTGCAGATAACGGACCGGCTCAAGGATGTCATCAAGACAGGCGGCGAGTGGATATCCTCGTTGGACCTCGAAAATGCCATCAGCACGCACGAGGCGGTCATGGAGGCTGCGGCCATCGGCGTGCCCGACCCCAAGTGGGGCGAGCGTCCGGTGCTCCTGGTGACACTGAAGCCCCCGTACAGGGGCGATGGCGTCACCGAGGAAGTCCTCAAGAACTTCATGAGGGAGTGTGCCGTACAGGGGACGATTCCGAAATACGGTATCCCCGACCGGTGCATCATCACTTCGGAGATCCCCAAGACGAGCGTGGGCAAGACCGACAAGAAGCTCATCAGGGCCAACTATGCACAGTATCAGCTCTCTTCATGACAAGGGTTGAACAGCTGATCATACACCACCAGCGACCTCCGGTGTGTATGGGGCGGGCCTGAAAGGGCCCGCCTTTTTTCACCATGTAATCCTCCGGATATCCCCGATTGAATTCATGGCGTTCTTGTTGTAATATGATATAACTATATTACGGGAGTTTCTCCCGTTTCATTTTCTTTGGAGGTTTTCGGCATGTCGCTGCTCGACCGTTACTACACAGAGGAGCATTCGCTCTTCCGGGAGTCCATCAGGAGATTCTTCGCCAAAGAGGTCACACCACGGGTGGATGAGTGGGAAACCAAGGGAGTCGTACCCCGTGAGCTATGGTCAAAGTTCGGCCAGCAGGGCTTTCTCTGTCCGTGGCTGCCCGAGGAATTCGGGGGCACAGGGGCGGATTTCCTCTACACCCTGATCGCCATAGAGGAGGCTGCCCGGACCCACTGCAGCGGGTTCGCCTTTCCTCTCCACTCGGACATCATCGTACCCTACATCTACAATTTCGCCGGCAATGAGCAGAAGCGGCGGTGGCTTCCCGGATGCGCCAGCGGCGAGATCGTCACGGCCATTGCCATGACCGAGCCCGGGGCAGGCTCTGACCTGGCCTCCATCCGCACCACGGCCGTGAAGGACGGTGACTCATACATCATCAACGGGCAGAAGACGTTCATCAGCAACGGCCTGCTCTGCGACCTTGTGCTCGTTGCGGCCAAGACCGATTCCAGGGCAGACCCTCCGTATACGGGAATCTCGCTCATCGCCGTAGAGGACGGCACCCCGGGTTTCGAGAAAGGCAGAAAGCTCGACAAGATCGGCTTCAAGTCCCAGGATACCGCCGAAATGGCCTTCGTGGACTGCCGGGTTCCCGCATCCAACCTGATTGGGCTCGAGGGACACGGCTTCTTCTACCTCATGGAAGAGCTCCAGCAGGAGCGCATCGTGTGCGCCATCATCTGCCAGGCGGCGGCGGAAGAAGCCATGCGGCTCACCATCGACTACACCAGGACGCGCGAGGCATTCGGCAGGGCCATCAGCCGTTTCCAGTACATCTCCTTCGAGCTGGCCAAGATGGCCACCGAGGTGGAGGTCGGCAGAGCCTTCCTAGAAAGCCTGCTCATCGACCACATGGAAGGGGCCAAGATCGTCAAGAAGGCCTCCATGGCCAAGTACTGGATCGCGGAGATGCTCAACCGGATCGTACCACAGTGCGTGCAGTTTCACGGCGGATACGGGTACATGGAGGAATACCCCATTGCCCGCATGTTCCGTGACGCACGGGTCCAGACCATCTATGCAGGCACCTCGGAGGTCATGCTCCTGATCATCTCCCGGTGCCTGGATCTCTAAACCTTAATTGAGGCTGCACCATGACAAAGAAAGACTCCACTCCACGGAAGAGCTTCGGCGAAGTTCTCGCCATGATGGCCCGACTCAATCCCAAAGGCATTGCAGTCACCTATGGACCGACGAACATCTCCTGGAAAGAACTGAACGAGCGCGTGAACAGGCTGGCAAACGCCCTGAAGCTCCTCGGGGTGAAAAAGGGCGACCATGCATCCATCCTGTTTCACGACTGCCCGGAATTCATCGAGGCCAATTACGCCCTCCAGAAGATCGGGGCCGTGCCCATCCCGATCAACTTCCGGTTCGTGGCCCGGGAAATCGCCTATCAGCTCAAGAATTCGGATTCGAGCATTCTCATCTTCGAAGACCTGTACCTGGCGGAAACGGCCAAGGCCCTGAAGGACGCACCAGGGATCAAGCAGGTGGTGTGCCTGGCCCGGGATGAGAGGAGCATGCCTGCAGGCATGACCGATTACCTCTCCCTGATCCGAACAGGTGAAACCATTGAACCACCACCCTGTACCACGGAGGACGACGTCTGCACCATCTGCTATACAGGAGGGACCACGGGGCTGCCCAAGGGCGTGGTGCTCACCTATTCCAACTTCTGGAACCTGGCACGATCCCTGTTCGGCGACCTGCTGGGCAGGCTGGCCTCCGACACCAAGGTGAACTTCGGCAGGATCGTGTCCCGGCTGCTCCCGGTGCCCGGCCTGGAAAAGGGACTGAACAGGCTCATGGGTTCTACAGCGGTACGCTCTTTCCTTTCAGATGCCCTGCCGAAACTCATCTCGGATACCGCCGGCACCGCCATCGGACCAATCCTTGGCAGGGTCACGGGCGGCATCTCCATGTTCATGAACATGCCGCTCTTCCACATGGCGAACTACCAGCTCCTCATCATCGGGCCCATGTCGGGCACGCTGCGATTCATTCTGAGGGAGGGTATCCACTTCGAGCCCGGGGAGGTCCTGGCGACCATAGAGCGTGAAAAGCCCATGGTGATCCTGCTCGTTCCCACCCAGTGGAACATGCTGCTCGACTTCCCCGATCTCGAACGATACGACCGCAGCTCACTCCTGGTGGCAATGACCGGTGCAGGGGCGAACCCGGCACACCGGAAGAGGCAGATCCTCGAAAAGTTCCCCAATGCACTGGTCATCGACGTTTTTGGCCAGACCGAGATGACCCCGGACACTGCGATGCGCATCGATGCCTCTGTCGAGACCATCAAGAACAGATCAGTGGGCAGGCCCCTGTCCGGCATCGAGATGCGCATCGTGGACGAAAAGGGCATCGATGTGCCGCCAGGCCAGGTCGGTGAGATCCTCTACCGGAGCGGAACGATCATGAAGGGCTATTACGGCGAGGAGCAGAAGACCTCCGAGGTGATCAGGGACGGGTGGTTCTACTCGGGCGACCTGGGTTACATCGACCCGGACGGCGAGATCATCGTGGTGGACCGCAAGAACGAGTGCATCTCCACTGGTGCGGAAAAGGTCTTCCCCCACGAGGTGGAGGAGATCCTTACGAACCATGAGAAGATAGACTCAGTATGCGTCATCGGCGTGCCTGACCATACCTGGGGTAATGCAGTCAGGGCCGTGGTGGTGCTCAAGAAGGGGGTCCAGGCCTCGGAAGACGAGATCATGTCCTGGTGCAGGGACAAGATGACCGGGTTCAAGCGGCCCAAGCAGGTGGTGTTCGCCGAGGCCCTGCCCCTGAGCCCGGTGGGCAAGGTCCTTAGGAAACAGGTGAAGGAGCTCTATGGAGGAGTGGAGGTCTGAACTTTTGAATACCCTGCTCAACCATTGAGAAGGGAAAACATAACCTGCCAGATCCGTGCATCTCGTGCCCCTTGCGAAGAAAGAATGTTCAGCGCGAGATGCACGGATCTGGCAGACCAAGTTTTTTACATCTCTATTGTTTCTCGCCGACGAGGAGGCATCCATGGGGGATAAGAGTTTCAAAAGTTTTGCCCGGGCCATTCCCGTGCTGGCGGGAATGGAGCAGACATCGGGCCTGTTGAAGACCATCTACACCCAGTGGGGCGGGCTCAACACCCTGCGCATCCTGGTGGGTACCGGATCGAAGACCGGGCACCTCAAGACCATCAGAGACCTTGCGAACTTTTCTCTGGGGGATATCACGCCCAATTTTCTTGTGAGCATGTGGGAGGTGTTCGGGGACCGGGAGGCCATCATCTCGGAGGGAAGGAGGTTTTCCTTCTCGGACATGAAGGACCGGGTGCTCCGCCTCGCAAATGCCCTCCAGGCCCTGGGCCTGAAGCCCAAGGACCGCTGCGCCGAGCTCCTGTACAACGGCTCCGAGTTCTTTGAGGCCTTCTATGCCTGTTCGCTCACCGGCTGTCCCATGCCCTTCCTCAACTGGCATCTCACCGGCCCGGAACTCGTGGATTCCATCAACCGGGCCCGGCCGAAGGCGCTCATCCTCCACGAAGAGTTCCTCGAAACGATCCTTCCCCTGATGGAGAAGATGCCGAGCATCGAGCACTACATCGTCGTGGGCGGCGAAGTGCCCGAGGGCATGCTGGGTTACGAGCACCTGCTCGAACGATCCCCCG
>Ga0116148_1005289_pt1 | contig 10838 bp, 13 predicted proteins | sample AD_UKC055_MetaG_FD_89786 | JGI IMG/M metagenome (GOLD analysis project Ga0116148, IMG submission 89786) | Active sludge microbial communities of municipal wastewater-treating anaerobic digesters from USA - AD_UKC055_MetaG | ecosystem: Engineered > Bioreactor > Anaerobic > Digestate | place: USA... | reverse complement strand
TTAACATAATAAAAAGGACTATACTTGCTTCCACTTCCAGGACCTGAAACACTAGGCAAATATCTTAAATTTTCACCCATCCATGTTTGATTGCCAATTTTAACTATAGAATAGCCCTGACCATCACGAGAATCAATAAAACTTGAATCTCCGCTTGTCTCATCTTCTTGTTTATTTTCTTGCTCATCTATAGGCTCTACAGGTACAGAACCGGGCTGTTGATTATTTTCAATAAAATTTAACAACAACTCGATTAGAATCCTTATTAAGCCATCTCTATCACAGTTTCTTAAGCTTTGAATAGTGCATGAGCCTGATTGATCATTGTTTATCACTTCTGCATCAATTGTGTTTATTTTAAAAGTAAATAAACAACTTATTACGAAAAAGGCGAGCAACACCACAAAAATTTTTTGTTTCATATAATTTTTTTACTTATTATTTATTATTTTCTAAAATATTATTTTTTAAAAAAACATAATATATTACTAATCATCTTTTCTTTTAGTTAATTCGTCGTGATACTTATCAACTCCATAGGGGGAAAGCTTTTTCTTAACTTTGTTTATAACCTTAATTATCGCTCCAGTACTAGCACCAATTGATTTTTTAATATAGAACAAAACTTTTTCATCTTCAGGAAAAGATTTTTCAATATTGTCTTCTACTTTTACTTTTTTGTCAACAGACTTTTCCACTAATTTTTCAAGTATTTCTTCAGGATCTTTTTCATCAACAACTTCTCTTTTTATTTCTCTTTCAACAGAAAAAGAAGAATCTCTATTCTCTACAGCATTTTCAAAATTATCAGGAATTTTCTCTTTATTTTTCATTATTAAAGATCTTTTAAAATCTCTGCCTTAACAGCATTTATTTCTTCATCAAGAATTTCATTAAAATCAGGCATTTTAATCCTTAAAAACTCTAATTGTCTATCTTCATCTTCACTAGTCATTATTTCATTAGCTTCATCAACCTCAACATCACTAATTCTTCCCATTAGTTTTAATATTATCCTATCACATACAAGGCCTACCATTTTATCCATAATTTCTTGTTTTCTTTTGTCATCAAGAGCACTAAGGCCCATCTCCTCCATTATACTTTCACATTTATTTATAATTTCTTTTTCCATGTTTTATTAATTAATTATTATTAATAATATTTTTTCTTTGCTAACTCTATCTTACTCAAGTCAACATTTATATATTTTGCATCACTTCCTTGAAATCTCTTTAATGAAACAGATGGCCTTTTACCTTTCTCTTCTTTAATATCAGTAACATACCAACCAAATTCCCAATCAAGACCCTTCTTGTATTTTACTTCCACTTTTTCTCCTTTAGCAATCATCTCTTTAAGGATATTTAACATCTCTAATTCTTCCTTGTTAATTTCCATTTTTTCATCATCTAATTCTCCTTCTTGATATTTTTTGAAGGCTTCCTGATACTCTGCTGATCCAGCGACTTGATTGAAAGATTCATTCATATCATTATCATCAACTTTTTCATTCCCTTTACTATCTAACTCTCCTTCTTGATATTTTTTGAAGGTCTCCTGATGTTCTGCTGATCCAGCAACTTGGTTGAAAGATTCACCAGTGTCTTTTTTCTCAACAACCTCTTCTCGAGAAGATACATCAAAGTCCTCTGTTTCTTTTGGTTCTTTTTCTTCTTCTTGAATTACTTCCTCTTTTAAATCATTACTTCCAAAATATTTTTTAATATTCCTTGTAAGAAAATCACTCTTTGCGACTCTCAAAACAGCTGCCGTACTAGCTATTAAAGCAAGATTAGCATATTTCGCTGGCAAAAATGAATGTATTTGAGGAAGATTAAGTTGACTAAGAAGGGTATTTATTTGCATACCAACATCTCCACTAGCAATTTTATCTAATAATGCCTCTCTTGGCATAGCGGCGAGCATAGCAAGCAATCCTAATGCTATAACAATTTCAAGTCCATTTTTGTTAAATCTCTCTGATATTTTATCAAAAAGACCAGGTCTCTCTTTGTTAACTTTTTCTATTTCTTCCGCTGTTTGCTTGTTTAGCCCTTCTATCTTTTTATCAACTCTATCTGCTCTTTCGTTAGCTATCTCTTTCGCTTTTTCAAGAAACTCTTTTATTGAATCGTTATTTAAAATATCAGGATTAACTTTTCCGTATTCAAACACTCTTTTTGAAATATCTTGAGATAATTTTTCATAGTCCCTTTGATCAGCTGTTTCTTTTTTTGATAGCAATCCCTTAAATCTGTCAAATATCTTTGGTTTTTCTGTTTTGCTTATCTCAAAGCTTTCATTAAATCTATCTACATCTTCTATAAACTGATCAAATTCTTTGGTTTCAGTTCTGACTTCGCTAACCTCTTTTCCTATCGTTTCCTGTTTTTCTTCATTTCCAATTTCTTTTGCTTTTTCTAAGTCATCATCATTTGTTTCAAAAGTTTCAGGACTTTCTGTTTTTTTAGATTCTTTTGATAATGCCTCGTCTTTTTCCCAAATTTCAGATTCATTTTTATTTTCCATATTTTTATCTCTATTAACTAATTATAGCAAACTTAAATATATTCTAAATTATTTAGATTATATGTCAACCCTTCTACGCATTATTTCCTCGTCTATTATGTATCTACTTCTTGCATAAGTTAAAGAATAATACTCCTTAATATCATTAGCTAATTTGTAGTCGCCCTTTTTTGGAGGATATGTTTTAATATTAAATGGTTTAGATGTTTGACCATCTATCATCATTTTAATATAGAAATTAAAGTTATCTATATTCATCAAGTCCTGACTATTAAATATGGGCTCAAATTCTTTTTCTAGAAACTTTGCATCCTCTGCTCCCACTCTAAATGAAGCAATTGTGCCAACATTTCCAAAAACAGCGTCTCTAATTCCTTCTGGCAATTGGGCAATAAATTGATGAGATATTATTAAAGACAACCTATACTTTCTTGCTTCTGATAAAACAGTAGAAATTGTATTGGTTGCAAAGTTTTGGAACTCATCCATATATAGGTAGAAATCATTCCTTTGATCTTCGGGAATATCTACTCTTGAAAAAGCGGCGAGAGATAATTTGCTTGTTATTATCAGCCCCAAAAGAGAGCTATTTAATTCGCCTAACCTGCCCTTGCTTAAATTAACAAGAAATACTTTTTTACTATCAATAATTTCTCTAAAGTTAAATGTGCTTTTTGTCTGACCAATGATTGGTCTCATATAGTCATTAGAAATAAAGTTATCAAATTTAGAAGTAATATATGGCACCATATTCCTTAGAGCTCCCTCTCCACCTGCTTGTTCTGCTTGTTTTTCCCAGAACTCTTTTACTAAAAAGTTCTTACATTTTGATAATAATCTTTTCCTAAAATTAGCATCAGCTAATACTTTAGGAACCTCCATCAAAGTATATACTTCATTTGGATCATCCATTAAAAGCATTAAAGCATTTCTTGCATATTGCTCAAACATTGGACCACCAGTTTGTCTTAGATCATATAGCTTGTCTAAGATATTTATCATCTCATTAACAATAAATGTTTTTTGTTCGGGAAAACGAGGATCATATTCAAGCATATTTAAACCAATTGATCGCTCTAAGTTTGTTGGATCAAATAAAACAACATCCTCAATTCTTTCTTCCGGCATTTTACTTAAAATATCATCTATCAAGTCACCGTGAGGATCTAACATTCCCATACCTTCACCATTTTTAATATCTTGTAATGCCATTGAAGATAAAAGTGATGATTTACCAGTTCCCGTCTGACCAATAATATACATATGTCGCCTTCTGTCATCTTTTTTAATGTATATATCTTTTTTTTCTTCTCTATAGATATTGTATCCTAATAATAAGCCTTCCTTAGGAATATTTGTTGGAGGCGCAGAAACTTTTGACTTAACTCCACTAATATTAGGCGTTTTAATTAATGGCGTTGGAAAATGAAATATACTTGTAAGCTCTTCTATTCCTAAAACATTTTTTTGAGATTCATCAAAAAGACGGAAACTATATTTATATATCAATTCATCAAAAGCACCTTTTTTAGTTCTGACTAATTTGAAGCTGTTTGTTTTGTTAGAACTAAATTGGACAAAAGAATTTGCCATTTCTAAAAATATACTTTCACTTCTGATTTTGTTTTCAGCGGAAACAACTAATCTAATATTTGTTTCAAAGCTATCTTTGCTTAATTTGTCTCTTAACATCTTTAGCAACTCTTCGTCCGGAGTTGAAGTCAATGTGTTTTCACTTTTTCCTTTAATAGTTGAGATAAAATTAGTTGCCCCCATTGCTTGTGTAAGGTTTTTACCTTGAGCAACTTCGTTAGCAATCATTTTTCCTCTTTCATACCAACTATTTGAGCCCTTTTTGATAATCAATTGAACAGCGGCCTCCTCATTAGTTTTTAATTTTGTAAATATATTAGTAATTGAAGATAATGGATCTGTATCCATTTGGTTATATGTTTTAATTGGCAAGTATAGCGGCTTAGTTGTTTTAAGATAACCACAATAAACATTTTCTGTTGGAGAAAATATATTATAATCATCACTTCTTTCAACTTGTGCTGTTGGGTATATGCTGTATATTTGTTTTTCAATAAAGTTTTCAAATCTTTTAGGAACAGCAACATAGAAAATAATATCTTCTTTTAGTTTAACTATTTCTAATGCAATCCATGGATCAATTCCAAAAAGACCCTCTTTAGATAAAGAATTAAGAGAGCTATAGAAATCTTCCATCAATCTAATCCAGTCCTTTTCTTGTTTTTGAGAATCCCGAATTTCCTCAGCGGTAACTCCACTCATTTTAACCGAAAACAAGGTAAGTTTTAATGACTGTTCTATAATTTTTCTTTTTTTGTTTCTCTTGATAAGAAAAACAATAAGTAGGATTAAAAATAATGATATTCCTAATAATATGTATTCTGTCATATTACTTTTTCATATAAAATTCTTTTTCTTTTGGATCAAACTTTTCTATTGAATATCTTAGCATAGTTCTTGGCATAATACGATAATATTTATCTAAAAACTCTTTTTCTAAATCTTTATTTCTTTTGCCAACCTCTCTTAGCATCCAACCAACCGCCTTGTGTATCAAATCATGTTCATCCTTCAATAATATCTCTGATATTTTCAAAGTATCCTTAAAGTCATTATCTTTAATAAAAGCAAAAGTTGCAACAATTGATATTCTTTTTTCCCACAAGTTATTAGATGTGGCTAGAGAATAAAGAATGTCTCTGTTTTTATCTTTCAAAAAATCACCCATTATTTTAGGTGCTGTCAGGTCAACCAAATTCCAGTTATTTATATTTATAAAATTCCTAATATATGTGTTATAAATTAATTCTTTATCTTCTTTGTATTTTTCAACTAATATTAAAAGTGCTGTCAAACGATATTCATGTATTTTACTATTTAATAATTTTTGAACATCTTTTAAAGAAATGTCTTTAGAATATTTCTTCACAATTATTCTTAAAGTAGGAACTGTTACTCCCAAGAAAATATCACCCTCTCCGTATTGACCTTTTCCGGTCTTAAAAAAACGAGACAATATTTTAGCCTGAATTGGATCTTTTTTTGATTGTATTTCTTTTTCTATATCAACCATTCTATTATTCCTCCTATTAAACAAAGTATTCCAAATGTCATTGTTATTTTAGAAAAATTAACTTTTTTAGAAAAATCAAGAAGAACTTTAAGGGAGATTATTCCAAAAACAAAACTTGATAAAAGTGCAATCCATGGAAATGAGCTTATAGAAGGACTATTTATAAAAATATATCCTGTTGATGCGGCAACAGCGGGTAATGAAATAATATATGATTTTTTTAATATCTCTGACGGATCATTTTCTTTAAGTGATAATCCAAATATAGTTGAACCAGAACGAGAAACTCCAGGTATCACAGAAATGCCCTGAAGAAGACCAACAATGACAGAATTAAAATCTTTGTTCATATTTAATCTAATATCTTTTTTCTGGAACCATGAAGTAAGTAGTAGTCCAAAACCGATCAAAAATAAAAGGCCTGAACCAATCGCAATATCTCCAATTGTTTTATAAACTACAAAACCTAAAGACAAAGAAACAATACTTGCGATTATAAAAAATCTTAACAGCTCTTTATCTCTTAATAAAATTAAATTAATCCAATCCTTTCTAAAGAATATCAAAACTGCAAACATTGTTCCTAAGTGTAAAAACAAAGAAAAATCAATACTATTAATATCAGTCACTATAAAACTAGAAAAAATAGTCATTAATCCCTGACTTGATATTGGTATCCATTCAAATATTCCTTGTAATGCTCCTAACAAAACATATTCCCACATATTATTTCTTAATTACTACAAATCTATACTCTCCGAATTGATCTTTATGAAATTCTCCTTCTTTTATTTTGTCTTTTTGCTGAGGGTCAAACTCCATTATAGCATATCCTCCTTCATTCAAATAATCTTTTACATTATCAATAAAATTGTTAATTATATCCATTCCATCATTTCCTGAAAAAAGAGCAATGTGGGGCTCATAATTTATAACATCACTACCGACTTCATCAATTCTACTTTTAGCAACATAGGGGGGATTAGCTAATATGTAGTCATATTTTTCATCAATATTAGAGAAAATATCTGTTTTAATTATCTTATACCTATTACTATCAATATCACTACAATTAATTTTAATTTGCTCTAAAAAAGCATCATCAATTTCGCCAAAATGACAAATTGAATCTTGAATATTTTTTAATACAGCTACACCAACACAACCTGACCCAGAAAATAAATCAAGGCACTTCATTTTTTCTTTGTGATCTTGATTAATAAACCATTGAACCCAGTATTCGGTTTCTGGTCTAGGAATTAACGGTCTTTTTGAAAGATCAATTTTAATCCCTAAAAAATCCTTAAATCCTCTTTTATATTCCTCTGGTAATTCCATTTTAAACAATAAGCAAAGAACAAATTATTCCAATAATAACTCCACCGGATATTTCTAATATTGAATGACCTAAAATTTCCTTTGATTTGTCAAAATTATCACCACCTTGTCCAATTTTTTCTATTATCTTATTTAGCGATTGTGCTTGTTTTCCCGCCGCGCCCCTAATAACCTTAGCGTCATATATTATGAAAAAAGCAAAAATTACGGCAACTGCAAAAATAGCTGAATCAATTCCTTCTATTATTGCAACTCCAGTAGCTAAGGCAGAAACAACAGCACTATGAGATGATGGGAAGTTTCCCGGTAAAGAATAAAGTCCCCATCTAAACTTTTTTTCTTTATGTGCTAAAATAAAAACCTTCATTGTTTGAGCAATAAACCATGCCAATATAGAAGAAACCAACACTTTATTAAACATTAAATAATCATTCATATCTTATATTAAAAATCTTATTACTTTCTTTAAATCCTTTTATCATTTTAATCCTATATTGAGGTAAATTAAAATATTCTGCTAATAATTCTATTATTCTTTTATTAGCCATATTCCTTTGTGCATCTACTTTTACAAAGACCTCAAAGTTATCTTCACTTTTCTTAATAACTTTATCTTCTTTTGACAATACATTTACTTTCACCTTAATCAACATATTTTTTAATTACTTCAAAGTCCTTTTTGAGTTCTTCACTCTTATTTAAGTTATATATCGCTACTGCAGGATGGTAAAGAGGGATAAAAATATATTTATTTTTGAAAACACGCCCATGAATATTACTTATCTTATCTTTATTTTCAATTCCAAGCTTATTCATCATAAAATTCATTGAGTACCTACCTAAAGAACAAATGACTTTTGGTTTAATAATTTCAATTTGTTTTTCAATGTATTCCTTGCAACATTCAATTTCACTGTCACTTGGATCTCTATTGTTAGGTGGTCTACATTTAATTATATTAGTAATATAGACATCTTCTCTTTTAATTCCGATATGATTTAATAATTCATTTAAAAAGTCCCCGGACTTCCCACAAAAAGGAACTCCTGTAGCATCTTCTCTTGCTCCAGGAGCTTCTCCTATGAAAATTATTTTAGCGCTATGATTCCCTTGCCCAATAACCGGAATATGTCTTTCTTTATATAAAGGACATTTCTTGCAAGCCAAAATATCTTCTTTAATTTTTTCCATTTTAGTTAATTTCTAAAAGTTCTACTTCAAAAATCAAAGTTGCGTTTGGTGGTATTACACCAGGAACGCCTCTTTCACCATAAGCATATTCTGGCTGAATTGTAAGTTTTCTTTTTTCTCCAACTTTCATTCCTTCCATACCTTTTTCCCAGCCCTCAATTACTTGGCCTATTCCTAAAATAAAATTAAAGGGGGTCCCTCTATCGACACTTGAATCAAATTTTGTTCCATCTTCTAGCATTCCTGTATAGTGAACTGTCAAGCTATCACCTACTTTTGATTCTACTCCACTACCTTCAACTATTGTTTCTATTTCTAACATATTGTTTTTTATTGATTCGGTCATATCTCCTTTCAAAAAATTATTGTCAATATTTATTGAAAAGACATAAAAGCCGCCAATAAGTATAAGCCCTATGATTAATAATGCAATTTTTTTATCCATATTACTTAATGTTGTATAAAATATTAACCCTTGCCTCAATTTTATTTTCCCTTACAACAATTTCCATATTTGCTCCTGATCCAGTTGTTGAACCATCAGATAACAAAAACTTAGGAACATCATATTCTTCAGTAAATCCAGATGCATTGCCAATTCTTACTCCTAATAAAGTTGCAATTTCTGATGCTTTCTTTTTAGCATCTTCTATCGCTAATTTTCTTGCTTCTTCTTTAATTTCTTCTTCATTGCTAATAATGAATTTTAGATTGCTAACCTGACTTGCTCCAGCATCAATTGAACCCTGTATTACTTTTCCAATACTATCACTATTTCTAATAATAACTTCTAATGATTCTACTGCTTCGTAACCAACTATTACCCGCTTTCCATTAGGGTAGATTGATAAATCAATCCCTGCAGTTTGCCACTGATACTTGGGATAGATGTTAAAATCAAGTGTCTTCATATCATCTTCACTTATTCCTTGTCTTTTAAGAAAGTCAATTACTCTATTAATTTTTTCTTTGTTTTTAGTCAAAGCAAGGTTGATTGTTTGTCCTTCTGTTATTGCAGTAAAAGATGCAACTGCAGTATCAGGAACCGCATAAACGATACCGCTTCCAACTACTTCAATTGTGTCATTTTTTGGTTCTACTCCAATATATTTAGTTTGTTTTGATAAGTTTTGAATACCAAAAAATAAATATATTGTCCCAATAAATAGAAAAGCAATCAATATTATTATTAATGCTTTAGATAATGGGTTATCTGTTCTTGCTTCTTTTTCAAAATATTGTGATTCCATTTTTTTATTATTTAATTATTATTTATTAACTAATTTTTGAACCAATTTTAATTTCTTTATCTACTCCTAATAATGATAAATTATTATCGTCTTTTACTGCTAAAATCATTCCTTCACTATCCATTCCCATTATTTTCTTTGGAGAAAGGTTAGCTACAACTATAACAATCTTATTGATTAATTCTTCTGGAGGATAGAATTTTCCTATTCCTGCTAATATCTGTCTGTTTTCTTCACCTAAATCAACTGTTGTTTTAACAATCTTACTTGACCCTTCAACTTTTTCTACTTCAATAATTTTGCCAACCCTTAAATCTATTTTAACAAAATCTTCAAAATTTATCATTTCCATATGGTTATTTTAGCATTAAAAATATCAAGAGGTCAACTTTTTTCGCTTAATTTTCCTTTGATAGCTAATTGCAAATCGATGTGCTTCATCTCTTACTTTGATTAATGTGTCCTTATTATAATTATTAGTATCCGCAATTATTTCATCCTTCTTTCTGTCACTCCCCTTGGCAATTCCTATTACTGGAATATCTTTAACAATTGTTTTAACAGCAGATACTTGTGGTTTTCCTCCATCAATTAATATAATATCAGGCATTTTCCATTCTTTGTGATTAAATCTTCTTTCTATTATTTCTTTGATACAATCTGTATCACTTTGATTTTTAACATTTTTAATTTTGAACTTCTTGTATTCTTTTTTGATTGGTTTATCGCCTTCAAAAACAACCATACTTCCAACCATTATTTCATCTCCTAAATTTGAAACATCATAACCCTCTATCCTTTGAGATTTTATTTTTTTATTATTTTCAATAAAAGTTTTATCTAATAAAGAAAAATCTACTATTTTCTGCAATGCGTTAATTTGATTTCTTAACCTAATTGCTTCTTCAAATTGATTATTTTTTGAGCAATGTTTCATTTTTCTCTCAAGAGAATTGATTAAGCTTTTCTTTTTTCCTTTCAAAAAAAGAACTAATGGCTTAATTACTTTTTTATCATAATCATCACTTGTTATTTCGTTAGTACAAACCCCTAAACACCTTTTTAGATTATAATCAAAACAAGGCCTTTTTTGATTGGGACTACATCTTGATATGTAAAATAAAGAATGTAAAATTCTTAAAACTTCTGATATTTTTCCTTCGGCATAAGGCCCAAAAATATATTTATAATCTTTAACTCTTAGATTTCTTTCTCTAACTGCTAATAATTTAGGAAAATCATCTTTTGTAATTACTAAATAATTCCAACTTTTATCGTCTTTTTCTTTGATGTTGTATTTTGGCTTAAACTCTTTTATATAATTTGCTTCTAAAATAATTGCCTCCAAAACTGAATTAGTTTTCTCCCACTTCACCTCATCAATTTTATCAATTAATGTCTCTATTGGTCTATTTGTTTTT
>Ga0116148_1005278_pt1 | contig 10858 bp, 10 predicted proteins | sample AD_UKC055_MetaG_FD_89786 | JGI IMG/M metagenome (GOLD analysis project Ga0116148, IMG submission 89786) | Active sludge microbial communities of municipal wastewater-treating anaerobic digesters from USA - AD_UKC055_MetaG | ecosystem: Engineered > Bioreactor > Anaerobic > Digestate | place: USA... | reverse complement strand
TTTAATATCTTTCACCTAACCCTCCATCTGATTCACCATCGAAATATCTTCTTCGACGGAATCAAAGTCAATTCCTTGAAGCTCAGACTTGATGGCATTCATCCAATCCTTAACACCCTCCGTGTTTCGACTAAACTTTTCTAGTATAAGTTGCCCAGCCATTACAAGAATCTCCGGGTGTTGTGTGGTCCAGTAAGTCTCATCCGAATCCTCGTTCAATTCTGCGGAGTAGAAATAGCCCCAGGTTTCAATAGCATAAGACTCATCACAAGCAGGAGCAAAAAGCACACCGTTAAATAGGAAAGGAGACTCCCCAATATAATCAAGGTAATTAGCAGGTACAGTAAGGTTCCCAATAGACATATCAGCTTCTGGCGCAAGACGGAAAACACCAGGTGCGTAGTATAACGGAGTTCCTGTAACCGCGTTGGTTTCAAAGTGGAGCTCCTTCACATAATCTAGGGTTTTCTTCTCCAACTCTGTTCTCGTCCCATCGGAAATCTTCGTGGCAAAGACGCGCTGAATTGAGCGGCAAGACGTAAACACCACATGACGGGTGTTGACGGCTGCCGATTGCCAGTTATGTCCCAGAGATAAGGGCGTATGTTGCATACGATCAAGAGCACGTTGGGCTGCGTTGATATAAGCATTAGCTCCATTATCAATCCAGTTAGTGGTATCGACTACGAGGTCATATCGTCCACTCTCACGCACAAACCACTGTCGGATACTAAGAAGATTCATAGATACTCCTACGTCCTTCTTTAATGGGTTAATTATATTCCAACGCTTCGCTAACTCGGATCTGCGTTTATAACTATAGATTTCACGGTGGACGCCTATTCAGACACTCCGGCCTCGACAATCGCTGTACTGTTGTCGCAATACCATTTCAGATCCGAATGCACCCAGTACATCAACGTGGGACCAGAAGCCCGGCATTTCGTGCAGTCGGTGCAAACGTAAGGCAGGGATTCGGTGGTTGTGACAGCCGCAGGCCGGTTGGCGTAAGTCCCTATCTTCCATGCGCCAATGATCCCGAAGGGCTCCCACGTGCCAGGCTCACCCGCCACCGTGCAAACCCAGCCGAGGGGCTTTCCAACCGAAACCCCGGCCACCGATCCCTGCCAGTTGCGATTCCAGGCAATTTCTCCACCGTAATGGTAGCCGTCCGGGTAGTTGGTCGCATTTCCGTCAGGATCGGCAATAGCCGACCACTCGCGGTTGGGTTTGTAGAACACCCCCCACGGCGCACCGTTGACGTAGCCAAGCTCCCCGCCGAGAAACCCTGAAGTGGTGTCAGTGCAAAGCCAGTCGATATTGTCACGGATTTCAACGTTATACATCTGACCTGCCGTGATCGCATCGTCGGCGGCAAGCACAATGGGGTAAGCGGAAACGACCGTACCATTCGCATCAGTCGAGTTGTCATCCTTCTCGAAATAGTTGCCTGCGATCAGCATATTCCTCAGCTTGAACTCGCCATCGTCTGGCACGTAAACATCAGTATCCCACGAAATTGCAGGACCACCCTTAATGTCCACATGAATCGCTGTGTTTCCGACACCACTGAGTCCCCGCCCCCAGTTGTGGAAGTAGTTATTCTGGACGACAATGTCGTAAAGGCCGTATGGAGACCCCACAATAATCACCCCGTCACCGGGCAGATTGTAGAAGGTGTTATCCTTAATGTTCAGGCCGCGCACACTGGTCGCATATATTCCGTGTCCATCCATCTTGACATATCGGGTGGCGTCATCTTCGCCCACGAAGGTGTTCCCGACAATGTTGGTGTTCACCATCACGTCCCCGGCCGCGCGTGCGTCTGTCCAAGGATAGGAGCCGCCCCTTGATATCATGTGCACGCCATAGGTTCCTAAGTCAGCTCCACCCCGCCACTTGATACGGATTGTGTTGTTGCTGATGGTGGTGTCTCGGATTCTGCCGCAAGGCCAGAAAGCTACCCCCCTCATGCAGTCCCTGAAGACGTTGCCGTTGATCAACAGATTGTCGATATCGGGGTCGCCATCTTCCGTATTGTTGCAACTAGCAATCCATACTGCCGGGTCGCAATGGATAATGATGTTGTCGTTGGCCTCAGAATAGGAGCCGTGCAGCTCGATGCCGCCTGACCAGGTATATGTTGGAGCAGGCTGTTCCAGATGGTTATTGTTAACCTTAGTGTAAGCCCACTCGCTGTAAACAAAGCTAAAATCTACGTTATGCGTGTTTCCCAGTACCCCTGTCCCGCCGCCGTACATGTAGCAATCAGTAACGGTGAGGCCATCTGCTTGGGTGGCGCTCTCGGTTTTGTTCGCAACAATGTTGTTGTGCCCAGGATTGTTCAGGACGTAGAGATTCGTGATCAGTACATTCTTGCCGCCGTCATCCAGCCTGACCGCCATGCTGTTCCTGGTCTTCCCGGATGGGGATAAGTTGTTGTACCCATTCATGTCGATCATGCAGCCCTCGATCGACACGTTTTCAATGTCGAATCCCTGGAACACATGCGCGTTGCTGGTGTCATCATCGGACTGGTCGAAGATATGATCACCTACTTTAATGACCGATCCCCACCCTTCACATTTAATGGTCCGGTCGTCTAAGAGGTTAACGAAATAATTTTCAAGATACGCATCCTGTCCGCAGGCCGGAAGATCCTCGCATTTCGATATGGTCTCAAGCAAATAGACCCCAGCGTTAAACTTTATAGTTGACCCGGCGCCTCCAGCTATCATGGCCTTATTGATCGCCGGAGCCATGTCGGTTCCTTCCGTGTTGGTCTGCCACCAGTCGGGATAGACCGTGCCTGGGTTGGTGAAAACAACCAAGCCATCTCCTGCGAAAATCTGATTGTGCTCAGCTGCTTGGATTTGACCTGGATTATCAAACGTCAACGTTCTTCCTGCGGCAATAGTAATAGTATTTCCCTCAACGTTAGACAATTTCATCGTTATCGGCACATTCGTATTTGTCGATAACGTACTAGCCTCATCGATAACTAATGTCACTGGCGTAGCACCTATTAGGTTGATTAAATCGCCTAAATTAGCATACGAATAAGACGACACAAAACGAAGAGATGCGCCAAAACTCGTACCACCACCAGCACTCGCTACTGCCCAGCCATATCCTGCGTCAACGTACATCAGAAAATAGATTCCAGAAGTGTTAAGGGTGTAATCAGACGCAGCACCAGCTATCATTTTCCCATTTCTAGCTAAGGTGACATTATAGGACGACCAAGTACCCTTAGCATCAGCCAGGTAGACATACGATCCCTCTGTAGGAGATGCAGGTAGGGTGATAGTACATGGGGCAGCACTAGTATTTACAAGAAGTTTTTCTCCTGACGAAGCTGTGTATGCTACTGTAACCATTTCCCAATTAGCTATATCAGGAATATTCTCGATAATCTCATTAACCTTCGCCCGTGTTTCTCGCTCAGTCCCAGCGAAAGTCGAGATCAATGCACTGTTTGCTGGTATTGTTGCGTCGAGCAGGTCTACAGCATTGGCCGTACTAGCAAAAGCACTAACGAACAGCAGTACCAACAAAAGGCTTCTCATTTCTATTCCTCCTAAGACGGGCCTTTCGACCCGTCCATTTTAGTACCTACATGAAATTTTCATTCAGGTTTATGACTCATCCGGACAAGTTGCAATCATGTTGAAGAGCCTGGACGAAGCCGTATTTACTTGGTTGATGGCGGTGTTCACACCACCACAGTAAACGCTACCGATGTAGGCATCAGCCACAATGTCAGTCACACCAGCGAAGGTGCAATCCAGGTCGAAGAACAGCTTGTAGTTATTCAAGCCATCACCGAGGATGCCATAAGTAAGAGAGGTTCCAAGGTTAAGGAACGTACAACCTTTGAAGATTCCCCAACCGGTGCCTAAACCACCAAGGGCACAGTCGATAAAGGCTACACCAGCCGCATCCGATTTCATAAAGAAGGTGCAATTCTCAAAGTAAGCACGAGGAGGACCACCATCACCAGTCTTCCCAAGCTGAAGAAGAGCACCATTAGACATAATGGCTCCGTCGCCACCAAAGAAGCAGTCCCGAAAAGTCTGCTCAGAGTTATTTACCGACACAAGACGGTAGGCTGCATCGTCCATCGCAGTAGCTAGCCCCGGTAAAAAGTGGCAACGCTGAAAGGTATTTCGTGCTCCAGTAAGATAGATCCCTACTACATCCGTAGCGGCCTTACCGTGCATGAAGTAGATATTCTGGAACGAATTTCCGTAGCCACTAACTGTAATCCATGGAGTAGCGGCTACACTCTGCCCAATTCGACTCCGCTGATTCCACACACCAAGACTACCCTCACCGATAAGATGGGTAAGGTTCTTATCCCATGTAAGTGCTCCAGCCTGGTCCACAGCGGTAGTTTCAGCGATTAACCGAATCGTATCATTATTTGAGTCGGTTACTTTTGCCAACGCCTGTGCCAACGTAAGCACGGCTTTTCTAGGACTACGGCCGGAAGCTGTAGCAGAGCCATGTGTCCCGTCAATGTAGTAGGTTTTACCCCGTCCCACTGCTTTGTTCAAGCTGGGAATGGAAATATCATCACCGTTGATTTCAATTCCATACTGTCGGAGAGAGCCAAGAATACCCATTTTCTTACTCCTATGGTGGGCCCTCTAGGAGCCCACCGTCTCGAATGTTATTGTTAATGCCTACATGAAAATTTCATCTAGGCGTCACGATTATACCCGGTAAGGAGCATCATGGTCTCGGGATAGTGGATCTCAAGACCGGCTTCAGTCAAGAATCCTTCAACGATTCCATCAAGGCTGACCCAAGTTCCGTCCTTGAGGCGGTCATCTTTCTGGAAGAAAGTATCGTCGATGTAGCGGTATACGAGATTCGACGGATCGAACAGGAGCATAGCGTTCCGCCACTGAGTCTCATAGCTGAAGAGTGGATGGATATACATATCAATGTTGCCGAATGGGGTAATCCACTCTTTGATCTGGATACCGTAGCTAGTAGTTTTGTCGGTGAAGGAGAAGAACCCGAGGTTTTCTACCAGTTTGTTAATACCAAGAACGGTTTCGGAACCGACATAGGCAGTCCGATTACGACTACCATAACGGAACAGAAGTTCTAACCACTTATTGAGCCAATCTTTTCCGCCAGTAAGCCAATCCTTGCCCGTAAAGTCCGTGTCACTACGGTAGTCAGAGATATTGGCAGTGGGAATAAAGCTCAAAAGGCCACCGGTGGAACGCTCAGGTTGACCATTAGTACCAACACCCTCATACATTACGCCCCAAAGCCACGATTTCTCCATCTCAATACCATGGAGTTCGAGAGCGTCACGTTTGGCTTCCTGATACGTGGTCGAGCCGTAGCGAACCTTCGTTCTCATACGTGTACGAGTAAGGCTCAGACTCGTCCTGAAGATCTGCGTCAGGTTGTAATGCTTGGTCGGATCATAGCTGATCGAATCAGGCATCTGCGAACCTTCAGGGTTCATGTTACCAATTACGAGCACTCGGTCAGCATTGCTCAGGTCATAGCTAGACGAATTGTCATCAGCCTCGAGGAGCTTAATGCCAAGGGTACAAGTAGTGCTAACCTTGCTGGAGCTGACAACCTTCCCAACTACACGCATGGTGGGATCAACCGTATAGCTGAGCATTACGGTGTGACCCACGCGGAACTCACTGTTACCGGTAGTAGCTTCAGTGCCAGTCACATAAATTGTATCACCGGCGACACCACCACTGGTATAAGCAGCGGTGCAAATAGCGTTGGTATACACCCCGGTTACTGCTGCGGCCTGCGTCGGCAACGCCTTATCGAACCAATAGAACTCAGGATCATCCGTCGAGGACGATTTCATTAACGCCGTAAGCGCAGTCAATGAAACTGAGCCGTTCGGATACAACCGAAGAATCTTTTCCCGCCAATTCTTCGGACGGAAGGTGGCATCAGCATGGCTGTCAGAAGCCCTCATTCTCAAAAATGCTTGCATTTTGTTACCTCCTATGTGAAATTATATGCTACAAGGTAGCGGTTCAGGTCAGGTTGTTAGTTTAGGTATACTGGTCAGTAATGATCCACCAACGACGACCGTCACTTTTGTAGGCGACGCGGTCATAGTTCGCGTTAAGTGAGGCATCACCTGGAAAATCAACAGAGTTGCCCGAAGCTTTCTCAGTCACGGTTACGGTCTGGGTAGCACCAGTAGTAGCCTCAATAAAGTACTCAAGGCCCTTCGCCTCACCCACGTCGGGGAGGTAGATGGTTCCAACGCCGAGGGCTGAATTCACAGTCACAACCTGCTCACTGGGGTCCAGGTAGTAGGTATAGGATCCAGTCGCATCAGTCGTTACAGCCACTCGGTTATCCACAGCGGACACCATTTGTTCAATCGCATTCTTAGGCAGCATTTCAATCCTCCTAGTAATCTGGCATCGAGGCCAGTTCCTGCTCTAACCGAGAAAGTTTCTTCCCGGAGGGTTTAGTTTTAGGACCCCTCTGGTCCACGAAGCTCGGCTTCGATTGCCTCGATTCACGGTGCATTGCTTCTCGAAGCATTGGAAGACGCTTCTTCGCCACTTTCGCTGTCTCCTTCATCACATCTTGGGGAGACCAATCTGGATGTTCGTTTTCTACCTGAACTGCACAGTATCGGACGAAATCCCGATAGTTGTTTAACTCAGGGTTCTCTTGATAGAAATTTTTTACCATCTCAACAAAGGCCGTTTCTTTGGCCAGCACTGGACGAACCGCATTCGGGAGGGCCATTAGGGACTGCTGAACGGCATCTACAACGGCATCCGAACGCGCCTGAAGATAGACCTTCTGCAATAACTCTACCATCTTTTGTGGACTATCAAAAGCCGCCGTCATCTCATCTACGGTTACGAGGTCCTGTGGTACAGAAACCTGGACCGGAGCGACCAACGGAGCCTGTGGCATAACAATTGGAGCAGCTTCGGGAGCTACGGGTGCAGGAGCAGGAGTAGGAGTAGGAGCAACCGGAGCTTCTTGTTTTGGCTGTCCAAGGGCTTGCCTAGCCAACTCGTTGATGAAGGAAAAGTCATAACCGTCGTCTTCGCCTTCATTCGCGTCACCAAGTTCTTCTTTCGCTACGGCTTCTTGAATTTCCTTCACGAGATCATCAGGTCCAGCCTCGGCTACCTTAATATCACCCGATTCATCAGCTTCCGCTGGCTGTTCCTCAAAAGATTCTTCCTTCGGTCGAAGATTCGTTTCATCCATCGCAGCTACGTCTTCAGCAACTGCCTTCTCTCGCTCAGTCTGGGCTACTTCCAACGCTTTCTTCTCTTCCTCTGGCATAACACTTCTCCTTTTGCACACCTACATGAAAATTTCATTCAGGTTTCTTCTGTTCCTCACGATCGGCCAATTCATGAGCAATTTCTACTGGAATATTCAAGAAATCACTCGCTTCCCTCAGTCTTCCCCGAATCATATCATCGGATTCGGCATATTTCTCAGACGTTTGGCGCTCTTCGAAGGTCATAGCAAGGCGTCCGAACTGAAAATCGATCTTTTCAGCCATGAAAAGCTGAATGTCGTGCCAAACGGACCCTTTTAGGAACTCTTCCCATTGGCTAAGCGTCGCTTTGTACTCAGTTTCGGCCGTTTGTTTCTCCATAATTACATCATCCCTTCGATTGGAGCACCACTTTGCATTATCGGTTTCAGGTTGCCTGCTTGGGCCTCACGTTGAACCTGCTCATCAGGCAATACTTGAGCATTTATAGGCGGAATTTGTGGATTCTGGCCCTGTTTCAACTCAAAATTGCTAATATCCTTCGCTCCAAGGCTTCGAGCAATATGCAGGAAGAGCTTAAATACGTCGATTCGGCTAGCAAGGACCGGCGAAGTACCTACTGCTTGAAACATCTGGACCCAAGCCTGAGAGAAATTACCACCAGGAACGCTACCATCACGCACCACCGTGTCGTAGTCTACGGCAAGGTCGTAAGGATTCACGTTTAGCCGCATATTTTTCGTTTCTGGGTACTCATTCTGCAGGACTTTCTCCCACTCCCCAATTATTTTGACATAAGTTGACTTCTCCATCAACTGTTGCGTCTGGCTGGCATACATATAACCAATATCTTGCATCGCCTGGAGGCCGATCATCTTAGCCAACCTCTCTAAACGATTTAAGGCTCCACTCTGAGTGCCTTCAAACTCAGCAGCCGAACGACGTTCACTACCCGGACGCATTACGCCCATCATGTTGTAAGTAGCGGCACTCACACGTTCCATAATACTCATGATCTTTTCAGCATCTGGGATATTGTTCGCCGTTATGTCGGTGATTTTAAGCTGCGTTACCACATTCTCAGTACCACGACCCCAAGCACTTCGGCGTAGTCGAATCAACTTGCCCGGGGCAGGGTCCTTCAAATCGTTCATATTTACCAAGTAAGGGTCAACCACAAGCATATCGTTAATTGACTTACGGACATTGGCAATATGGCTGTTGAATAGGAAGTTCAAAGTCTCCTGAAGCCCGGCTATAATCTCAAGCCTTGAAACTGGAGTAATCGAACGGCCATCAAAATCCGGAGCACATACGGCAACCGGGAACATATTATGGTTCAAGCCGAGAGGCTTAGCTTTAATCACCACCTGGTCAGCAGCCAATTGAAAATGCCACTTTTCGGGAAGCTCACCATCCTTATTCGTGTAGTCCTCACTCTTGAGGCCATACTCTTTAGGAATGATTTTGATAATCATATTGATTATGTCTACGGGCTTCGAATACTCCTCACTGATCGAATACCGATCACGGGTTGTTCCATAAGTATCCCGGCGAGAATCATCGTTGGAAAAGAGGGAGCTTCGACGAGAGGACAAGGACTTCAGATATTTTACGTTGAATAAGGTATCATCATAAGATTCTTCGCTCAGAAGGTCCATCAAAGACTGGGTAGAAACCCAACCAACAAATTCACCCTTTTGAATCTCTTGAATACCGTAATTCGGATCAGGTAAGAAACGATACGGATCAATATTATCTAGGTCATTGCCCTCATACAAGACTGATTGGACTGACTTCGTAGTCTGTTTTTTACCAATTAATCGACCAAAAAGATCGAGGATATTATTCTGCGACTTGATGGTCTTCCTACCCATCACCGAACGCCAAATTGGAGCAGCTACACCGATGCCATAGGCGAAGGAATCACGGAACATTGTGTGGAGCGGGATGCCAATCTTGAAACGGTTACATTGGCTTTGTATTACAAGTTGGAGCAAGATGGCCCCAATCGTATCTTCTGGTCCAGTTCCCTCATACCGAAATACAGGGTCTTGACCAAAGGCCGCAGTCGCATAGGTCACGAGAGTATCAAGTTGGGCATACGAATAGGGCACAACGATGCTTACTGGTTTCCTTGAGTCCTTCTCTTTTACCAGATCTTCTTCCGCATCGGTGGGCATATACACGGTAAGTGTTTCATCAATAGCGTTCCAGCTCGGAAACCTACGGCTCATCACACCATAGCTGGCGGTCGCCTTGTTGTAAACAGATTCCCGTATCTTGTTGTGAATGGTGCTCCCAGGGCGAAGGTTAATGCCATCCGGATAATCATACTTATGATCCACCGATGAGAGATCTGAGCGGTTGTAATAAGGACTTCCCTGAACAAAAGCGGGCATCTTTATTTTTCCTTTAAAGTCGGATCATGCTCCCTCAATATCTCATAGAGCGCCGGATAGTGGTCGGGCCGCATCTCCTCAAGATAGCTCATCTTCAATTCCCATTCCAACCACCATCGGTGGGAGCAACCAGTGCCTGGCTGGTCCAATAGGTCACATTCACCCCCTGCGCCGGCATCTCCGTATCATCCAAGATGGTAAACGTCCCGCAGGATATCAGCGTATCACTAGCAGGCGCCGGAGACGCCCCGGCCTGAACGTAGGCCGCAACCGTGTAGGCCCCATCATCCCACTCGGCATCATTCGTATTGAGCGCATAGAGTCCTTTCACGGTCGCGTGCTCGCTCATGGCTGGATAGCCTGCACCCGAAGCAAACTCGGTCTTATCGGTCGCCAGGAAGTACCCATCAACGTCTCGAACGACCATTGCGTAAACGGTAGCCCCAGTTAGGTAGCCAGTCACAAAACGCTTATAATTAGCCATTTAACGCACCCCCAACATCTTATAGGTGATATCGAATCTGCCCCGTCCAGTTCTTGTCCCCGCTCGTGTTCCAGTCGGTCGAAGCGGTTCCAGGCGCGTGATAAAGGGTTGCGGATGAGCCATTCTGCGCCACGTGTGCGAATCCCATGGCTACCGTTGTGGTCTTGATGCTGACGCCCATAGAAAAGGTGGCATAGCCGCTCACATTCCGCGCCGTGGCAGGTAGGTTGATCGTGCAGTTGTTCGCGTCTGCCGTGCCAGCCGTCGCCCGATAGATGTTGAGCGTCACTATCCCGCCCTCAACCGAATAGTTGCAGCACCCACCAGACGGGTCGGTCGAAAAGCCGTCCCAGGAATCTACATGATTGAAGCAGGCCGGGAATCCCTGCGGATTGCTCGCGTAGCTGTAATGGGGACTCGTGATCTCATCGTTGTCAAGCGTATAGTCGCCATTGATCATCAGCACAACGCCGGTACCGCCTTCGTCGGAAACCGAGTAATCGACGTACCAAAACTTCTCCGTTGTCTGAGTGAGCTTGATTTTGGTCCCCCTCGGGAACCGCGCCTTCACATCCTTCACGACAATGTAAAAAACATAGGGCGTCGAATAGAGCCAGGTGTCGGTGTCCCGTTGCCAGCCGTTTGCCAGAACGGGACTGATGGAGCCAAGAGCTGACAAGTTCATATTATTTCCTCAATTCGGCCAAT
>Ga0116148_1005275_pt1 | contig 10867 bp, 7 predicted proteins | sample AD_UKC055_MetaG_FD_89786 | JGI IMG/M metagenome (GOLD analysis project Ga0116148, IMG submission 89786) | Active sludge microbial communities of municipal wastewater-treating anaerobic digesters from USA - AD_UKC055_MetaG | ecosystem: Engineered > Bioreactor > Anaerobic > Digestate | place: USA... | reverse complement strand
TCCACGAGAACTCTTCGATGTGGCCCGCTATGAGGGCGATCTGGAAGGTGAACGAAAACTGATGTATGTGGGTCTTACCCGGGCTCGAGATGTACTGGTCGTGAGTGCGTTTACCTCAATGAACGGAAGGCGGAAGGGGCAGAGTGAATTCATTCGGGATACCCTTGATATCGAAGGGATGGAACGGATCACGGAGAGGGAGCGGTTACCCCTCCACACGCTTGTCCTGCAGGGTGATCCGGATGAGATCCAATCTTTTTCCGCAGGAGAACTCCTGCAATACGGGAAGTGTCCATTCCTCTATCGCATGAATCGATTGTGGGAATACCAGCCTGGTCTGACAGAATACCTCGGTTATGGGAAAGCGCTGCACCACTGCATGCGTGTTGCTGCCGAACAGATGAAAGAGGGATATTCACCAATAAGTGCCGTGGCGAATGCCGTCGATAAACAATTCTACCTCCCGTTTGCTGAAGAAGGACGGCATCATAAGCTGAAGGAGACTGCAAAACGAAAACTGATTCAATTCACCCGGGAGCGGGAGGATGATATGCACCGGATTAGAGAAGTCGAGACCCGGGTTGAATACCCGCTTCAACGGGCGACGGTCGTCGGTAAAATTGATGTGATTCTGCACGATGAAGGGGGCATTGAGATCCGGGACTATAAATCGTCGGATGTGGTGACCTCCCAGGAAGAAGTGACTATGCAATTGCAGCTCTATGCCAACGGTCTGACCCGACTTGGAGAGAAGGTCACACGGGGATCGGTGGCATATCTCGAAGATGCAACAATCGCCCATGTTGAGATTGCGGAAGGAACCATCCGGGAAGCAGAGCGAGTTGCAGAGCAACGAATCGATGGGATTATGCAGGGTGATTTTCAACCATGTCCCGGGAATGCATGTGGTAACTGCGATTACGGGACTATCTGTAAGTATTGTGGAGGATGAAAGATGCGAGGATCTTACGTCTCCTTTTTAGACAATGCTATTTTTCATTCCAGCGCTAGTATGGCGGCGAGGGAGTTGAGGCACATTATTGAGAATGGGGCAATCTGATGGCAGAAGATTATACGAAGAAACTCCAGTCCCTGCTCCGAAAACTGTTCCAGTTCGAATCCGCTGATCTCGACTTTGGCATCTACCGCATCATGAATAAAAAGCGGGACGTGATAGAGAAGTTCATTGAAATAGACCTGATTGCAGCGGTTGATGCTGAGTTCGGTAAAGTTTCTCATGCAGATAAAGCGCAGTTGCTCACTGAAGTTGAGTCCCTGGCTGGGAAACTCGGTATCGGTGTTGACGACGATCCGGACGCTTTACGAGCAATGGCAAAGAAGGTCCCCGCACTTCAACCGTTGATCACCGAGTTTGAGCAGAAAAGGACCGATTTGCTCAACCTTGCAGGAAGGGACGAGCATAAAGCCGAGGTATTCAACCACATCTACCAGTTCTTCTCGCGGTACTACGATAACGGGGACTTCATGAGTGTGCGCCGTTATTCGGCGAAGCAAAAGTTCGCAGTACCTTACAACGGTGAAGAGGTTCTGCTCCACTGGGCCAATAAAGACCAATACTATATCAAAACCGGGGAGCATTTCTTCAACTATGCATTTCGTGTCGGAGAGTACACGGTCCGGTTCCAGATCGTCCAAGCAGAGACTTCGGTGAATAACACCAAGGGGGAGAACCGGTTCTTTTTGCTTTCATCGGGCGATGGAAACATTACCTATAGTGTAAAAGCGAAGGAACTTGTTGTCCTCTTTGAATACAGGGCATTAACTGAAGCCGAAAAATCATCGGTAGGAACTCGCAACGTGCAGGATGCCTTGAACGAATTGGCAAAGGACGCAATTCTTACGGCGGTCCCGGATGCGGGATTAAAGGCTGGACTAACCCGGGAAACCGAGGGAAGGATTCCACTCGTAAAACACCTTGCCATGTATGCGAAGCGAAATACTGCAGATTACTTCATCCATAAGGACCTAGAAGGATTCCTCACTCGGGAACTGGACTTCTACATCAAGAATGAGATGTTCGATCTCGATGATCTGGGAACCGACAAGGAAGTGCCCATCGAGCAGTATCTGAACCGGGTCCGGGTGATGAAGGCCATTTCCCAGAAAATTATTGCGTTTCTAGCTCAGATTGAGGATTTCCAGAAGAAACTCTTTGAAAAGAAGAAGTTCGTTCTTAAGAGCGAATACTGCATGACCCTGGACCGGGTGCCTGAATCCCTTTACACCGAGATTGTGGCAAACCCCGCTCAAATTGAGGAGTGGAAGTCTCTCTACAGCATCGGGGAATCAACCGGACAGGCAACCCTTAGTGGTTCGAGAGGCAACATAATCAATATTGAATTTCTGAAAAGTCATCCCTACCTCGTCCTTGATACGAAATATTTCCCGGAAGAGTTCAGAGACAGGCTTCTTGCATCATTCGATGATCTTGATGACGCCATAGAGGGTCTCATGGTGAAGTCCGAGAATTGGCAGGCGTTGAATTTACTGCAGGAGCGATATCGGGAGCAGGTGAAGTGTATTTATATCGATCCGCCGTATAATACGGGAAGTGATGAAGGATTTTTCTATAAAGACAATTACATGGAATCATCTTGGCTTTCAATGCTGATTGAACGTTTACAAAAATCATGCCAATTATTACAAAAAGTCGGAACAATTGCTATCAGCATCGATATAAAAGAAATATCAAATTTAATTCAGATTTGTGATTCATCATTTGGTAAAGAAAATCGGAAGGCAGTAATAACAGTTAAACGCGGATCCGTTACTGGTCCCAAAGTGATCAATAAAGGAGTTGTAAATGTTACAGAATATGTAATAATTTACTCGAAAGATCAAACATTATGGAATCCTAATCAGGCATTTCGGGAAAAGGAACGTGATGTAAGGTATGGAACTTTTATTCTCAATAGGGATAAAAAACCTGATGAATGGGATTTTATTCCACTATTGGATGCATTTGCTCAATATAAAAAAATACCAAAAAATGAGCTAAAGAAAAAATTAAAAGGAGATTTTGAATCAGAGCTAAATAATTTCATACTTGCTTACTTACCATCGATTTGTAGATTTGCATCTTTGGATGATACAAAACGAAGTGAAGCTGCAATTGAAATAAAAAATAAGTCCTTATTGAGTCCAGATAAAATTTTTCTATTAGAACGCGAGGGTTATTCTGATCTCTATATTAAAAATGGAGAGCGGATTCTCTTTTACCAAGATCGGTTTACTAAAATAGGCGATAGATTCGTCCCTGGCGAATTGTTGGCTGATGTTTGGGATGACGTTTTACCTAACGACCTTCATAATGAAGGTGGTGTATCACTAAGAAAAGGGAAAAAGCCTGAAAAATTAATATGCCGGATTCTCGAATTATTCACTAATCGGAACGAAATAATGATTGATTTTTTTGTTGGAAGTGGTACTTCGTCAGCGGTTGCTCAAAAAACGAATCGTTTCTATATTGGAATTGACTCTGAGTACTATTTTGATTCTTTAGCAATCAAGAGAATGAAAAACACGTTGAATGGTGAAACTTCTGGAATATCAAAACAATATAATTGGCCGGGGGGAGGGTGCTTTAAATATCTCACGTTGGAACAATATGAAGACTCCCTTAATAATATCGAATTCCAGGAAGCAGGAAGTATCCAAAAAACCCTCATGGACATGGAAGGGTACCTCCTCGGTTATATGCTCGATTTCGAGACCCGGGACAGCCCCTGTCGAATGAATGTGGCAAAACTCGAACGACCGTTCGAATATACGCTCCGTATCATCCGGGATAACCAACTCCACAACGAGACCGTGGATCTGGTTGAGACCTTCAATTACCTTCTCGGGCTGAAGGTGAAACAAATCAGGACTTTTAAAGAGAACGGGACCACGTATCGGATTGTCCATGGCGAGACTCTAACTGGGCAGTCTACGACAGTGATCTGGAGGACCACCGTCGGGCTTGACCTAAAAAAGGATAAAAAATACATCGAAGAAATGCTCCTGAAGGATCCGAAACTCAAAGCCGAGCGGGTCTATATCAACGGAGACTTCCATGTCGAAAGTGCTCTCCCCATCGAACCTGAATTCCAGCGGCTCATGGGTGCGTAAGGAGATTTTCCATGGCCACAGCGAAGAAGATCGTCACTGCGAAAGGGAAAGCAAAGCCATCGACTCGGCTCACCGAGCACCTCATCTTAGCCGATTACATGCACGGTCTCTTTGGAAAGAAGAGCTTCGATGAAATCCAGATGCTTCTCCGCGACGTCCAGGAAGGTTATGATGAAGAAGGCAAGAGTTATCTGTTCCATGCCCTCATCTCATGGAACAGTCTCAATCCCCGGGTCCGGGCAAACCTTGAGACCTACGATAGTCAAATCCGTGGATATGTGGACCGTATCAACCGTCACCGAGATCTCCCCTTTACCCTTAAATATTTCCAGTATCTGGCGCTTCTTTACACTGAAATCTTCCTCGACCACTATTTCCAGAGTCCTCAGAGATTTCTCAACGAGCTGAATACGTATGCTTATAATCTTATCGAGAGACGGAGCCTCCCCACAGATTTCCTCTTCAATGATGATGATCTCCGCAAACTCGTCTTCTGGATGGCGACAGGGAGTGGTAAGACCGAAATCCTCCATTTCAATTACCTCCAGTTCATGCATTACAATAATGGTCCTCACCGAATTCCAATCGACAATATCATCCTCATCACTCCAAATGAAAATCTAACAAATCAACATCTAGCAAAGCTCTCGAAAAGTGGAATACCTGGGGAAGCCTTCCAGATCCGAGGCGGTCTCTTTTCTTCCACGATTACTCCAACGGTGGTCCAGGTTATCGATATCAACAAACTCACCGAGGAGAAGAAAGGTCAGGGAATCTCAGTCGATATCGCAAGCTTTGATACTCGGAATCTCGTCTTCGTTGACGAAGGACACAAGGGGAGCGGTGGAACATCCTGGATGGATTTACGAAAGAAGATAGCCGTCGATGGATTTACGTTCGAGTATAGTGCCACCTTCGAGCAGGCTGTTGCTGCCGCTGGGAAGAAAGTCGAAGAGAATAATCTCCTTACGGAGTATGCAAAATCCATCATCTTCGATTATTCGTACCGTTACTTCTACCGGGATGGATACGGCAAAGACTATCGGCTTCTAAATATCAAGGATACCAAGTTCGACCAGAAGACCAAGCAGATCGTCATGCTTGCTAATCTCCTCACATTCTACCAGCAACGACTTATTTTCGATGAAAACTCGGAGATTGTACGAGAGTACAACCTAGAATCTCCTCTCTGGATCTTCGTTGGCTCCAAAGTGAAAGGAAAGACCGGTGAGTCCGATCTCCTTGACGTCGTCCGTTTTCTCTCCACCATCCTGAAAAACGATCAGGGTTGGGCAGTGAACACCATCCGCTCGATCTATGAAGGAAAATCCGGCCTCTTCGACAAGATCTCGGGTCGAGACCTCTTCTCACCCAGTTACCCGGAACAGAAACTGGCATACCTCAAGGCAAAAAAAATCTCCGCAGAAGAGACCTACAGCGATATTCTCTCCCGTGTGTTTCATGCCCGATCCTCAGCACCACTCCATCTGGTTAACCTGAAAACTGCTGCAGGAGAGATCGCACTCCGATGTGGGACCGACTCACCTTATTTTGGTGTCATCAACATCGGTGAGGATGTAGAATTCATCAAGCTGGTGGAAAAGGGAGAACCAGCCATTAAATCCGACAAAGACGAGATTACCGCATCCCTCTTCAACAGTATCCGGGAAAAAACCTCCCCCGTCAACATTCTCATCGGGGCCCGAAAATTCATCGAAGGTTGGGATACCTGGCGAGTCTCCACCATGGGGCTCCTGAACATAGGCAAGAGTGAAGGAACGCAGATCATCCAGCTCTTCGGTAGAGGTGTCCGGCTCAAAGGGAAGGAATTCAAACTGAAACGGAGCAGTGCGATAGAAGAAGCCCCACCAACGTATACCCACATACTTGAAACCCTCAATATCTTTGGAATTGACGCCAACTACCTCGAAAAATTCCGGGAGCTCCTGATAGAAGAAGGTATCGAGGTTGATTCCTATCTCGATATCCCCATCCCAATTCACATCAATGACAAGTATCTGAAAGAAGGACTCCTCATCCCTTATGTCGATAAGCGTCTCTTTAAAAAAGAAGAGCTCTTCGCACTTGTCATCGATGAGAACATCTACGCCGATGTAGATCTCATCCCCAAGGTTGATATCGAGGACAGTCGGAAAAAAGGATACAGTCTCGATGCCGAATCAGAATTCCCGGTTCGTTACCTCAATCCCGCATATATTAACGCCCTTGACTGGAACCGTATTTATTTCTCACTTCTTGAGACTAAAATTCAAAAGAACTGGTATAATTTTGTCTTTGCCCAACAAGACCTCAAAGAAATTATCAGAAAACAACTCTATCGTTTAAAATCCCCAGAATATTTCATTAAGCCCGCGAATTTTGAACAAATTCGTCTCGTTGAAGATGTCACAATTGCCATCCTTAAAAAATACCTGCAGAAATATTACGATAAAAAGCGGAACCTTTGGGTCAAGAATAATCTCCATATGAAAGTCCTAGATACCAGTCATGGCAACTTTGATTTTGCTTATCACATCCAGGTCAATGAACGGGAACAGGACCTCATTGCAGCGATTGAAAAGCTCATAAAAACAGACATTGAAAGTTTCTGCAAGGGATCAAACAATCTCCATCTGGTCAATGAGTTCTTCAGCAGGCATCTTTACCAACCGTTGCTCGTGAAATATAACGATCCTCAAAAAATTGACATTCAACCCCAAGGCCTCAATGATGGGGAGAAGCAATTCATCCAGGACCTCAAGAAACACCTTGAGCACGAAACAGAATTATTCTCCGATAAAAAGGTGTTCGTCTTGAGAAACTTGCCCAAAAAAGGAGTTGGATTCTTCGAGAGTGTGAATTTTTATCCCGATTTCATCATTTGGATTGTCGTCCGTGATTCACTCCAGCATATCATTTTCGTTGATCCGCATAGCACTGCATTTTCGGGTCTCGAGAGCGAGGGGGAACTGCAAAAATTGACCTTTGGAAAAGAGATTAAAGCCTATCAGGAACGATTGAGACAGAGATGCCCAGATCGAAACTTCACGTTGGATTCATTTATTGTCGACGTCACTCATCGTGAAACTCTGGGGGCAGTAAAAGAAGAGCAACACATTTATGGTCAGGATCCGGAGGGGAGGTATATCGAGAAAATAATCCGAGGCATTGTCGCTTCATAAAGACAACCTTTACTATTTTCTATCGCTATCCATTCATCATGGTTCAACGATGGCTCTGTATTTCCACCCGGGCGAATGATGAGGTCACTAGGAAAAAACTTGTCTGGGGGGTGGCGAATCGATATCAAAATACAATTGCCCGGGTAAAGAAGGGCGATACTCTTCTCATGTATACTATGCAGGAAATTGTGGATCGTGAAGTAATACCATCAGCAGTCACTGGAATCTATGAAGTAACATCAGAGATGTACGATGATGAAGCTCCGATATTCATCACACCCCAAACTCTTGGAAATGAAGTCTTCCCCCTCCGGATAAAAGTCAAACCTGTAAAAATCTTCAAGGAGCCTATTCCCTTCAAGTCGCTTGTACCAAAGATGACCTTTATTAAAAACAAAACGATGTGGTCGGGGTCGATCCGGACGGCAATGAGGATTATACCTGAGGAGGATTATAAATTGATTGTGAGTAGCCAATAATTGTGAAAAAAATGATTACTGGAATGTGTTGAAAAAAATAGTTGATAATACAAACATCTCGGACCCTCGGGAGAAAATAGTATATAGCATATATCGAAATGAAAATATTCAAAATGTCGCCGGAAAGTCAGAGAATGGGATGGTGAACTATGTCCGAAATGTAATGAAAAATGCAGAGAGATGAAGAATTCCTGATTGTGTGGGATTAATTATATTCAAGTAAGAATCAATATAAATTAATAAAATTTTTTAGTGAGAAAATTTTAAACCATATTAAACAATCAAAATCCCAAAGATGGGTGTTTTAATTTCTGATTTGAAAAATAATGGGTGTGATTGAGAATTACAAAAAAATGCCCAAGATGCAATATGGAAAATATCGTAAAAACACCTTATGGAGTGTGGAAATGTCCAAGTTGTGGTTTTATCCCTGAAACAGAATCTAACGGAATAACGATACCCAATGAAAAACCAATTTCAAATCAAAATTATGTCGATAAGATATTACCTGAAAATCCAATAGAGACTATTACAAAAAAGGAGGTCATCTATCATGGATTTCGTATTGTAAATAAAAGGACGACAACTAAAATTCAAAAAATAAAAGTGGAAAATAAAAGAATTCCTAATAAAGAACTATCCCTCACAGGCTTAAAAAAAGATGTATCAAGGAATCAGAACTTAAAAGAGCACCTATTAAAAGCGGTCGCTGATTCAACTGATAGAACCGGATGGGCAAGTCTTGGTGATGTTGGTATTGCAATTCGTAAGAGATACGTCAATTTCAATGTAAGATCATATGGGTGTAAAAAATTCTATGAATTAATAAAAATGGTCGATCTCTTTGATATCAAAGAGCAACAACAAAAGAATTCTTCAGCAAAACTCATATTTATAAAAAGAAAGTCCGAATAATTGAATTTGAAATTGTTACTCAAGCCCGGAAGATAAAATGCGATTGGCAGGATTCGAATCTGCTAACTCCTACGAGAACCGATCTTGCGTCGGTCACCTTTAGGTTCTTGGTTAACCCAATCTTAAAATTATATCTACTTGGATTGATTGTCCCCCCCCTCTCGTTTTCATTCGTGGATGAGCATTAGGACTGCAGCCATCAAAACCACGCAGTTGGCAATTGCAAAAAATTCTCACTCTTGCTTGCGCATCATCAGAAAATTCGGTATCGATGGTTTCAAAGAGGGTACCAATTTTTCGAAAGAGACCCATACCAATCAAAATTAACGTGAAAGAGGTACGATTAAATTATTTTCGAACCAGTCCGTTCAACACTCTTACTCGGAAGGTTAAGAGAGAGGTGGATATTCTATAAGAATGAGAGGAAGGAGCTGCAAATGCAGTATCTCGGTAAGTGGAAAAAAATAAGTAAAGTGGAAGTTATTCACCTAATTGGAGTTATCCCTGGAACAAATATACTGCTAATCGAGAGAATATTGAATTAGGAGATAAGAAATGGAGAATTTATTCTTAAAAAATAACGCCGGGACAAAAATATTATTGTCTGAACAATTTAAAACGGAAGAATCTTTTGAGAAGCTAATTTTTAATTCTCCCGAATTATTAGGAGGGGATATATTTCTTATAAAACGTCAGGTAAGGGGTGGAAATAAAACAGGGATTCCTGATATAATTGGCATTGATACAAACGGAAATATCTGTATTATTGAAATGAAGAATACTGTTGTTGATGAATCGATAATACCGCAAGTTCTCAGTTATGCTATCTGGGCAGAGCAAAATCCTGATTCTATTAAAGCCCTGTGGCTTGAATTAAAAGATAAACCAGATGATTTGTCAATTAATTGGGATGATTACCTGATTCGAATTATTATTATTGCGCCTTCCATATTAACATCCACACTTGACTTCGTGGATAAACTCGATTACGATATCAATTTGATCGAAGTGAAAATGTGGAATGATGATCAAAATCAGATTTTATACGTTCATTTTCTCAAAGAAGAAGAACGAATGAAACGCAGACCAGTGAGAGGTCTGGAAACCTATGACGAAAAATTCTATTTAACCAATTACAATAAAGAAAGTGCTCGGTCCTTTTTAGATTATACAAAAGAGATTGAAACCTTCGTAAAAAGCAGAGGATGGCCTCTTGAATTAAAATATACCAAATATTATGCAGGGTTCAAAGCGGGACGTTTGAATGTTTTTGGGATAGAATGGGGAGGAAGCAAGAAAATTCAGATTTTTGTAAAAATCTCTAAAGAACAAGCCAGAGATTTACCGATGAAAATGACTGATTATAATGATACCTGGAAACAAGCGGTCTTCGTACTGGAACCGGGGAAAACAAAAATTCAGGAATATTTTCCAATTTTTGAGTATTCCTTTAAAAAATTCATTGGAAAATGATTTTTCGTTAATCCATTCACCTCTCCTACCTGCAATATTTTTTTACCGGTGCATTAATTTTTTTAATGTACGCCTTATATCGGAATTGTCAACATGTAATGGAAAAAATCGTTATTATTATTGATCTCTGGTTAACAAAATCAAATCCACAGAAGGATAAAAACGAAGGATTTGAAGGCGAATGAAAAATGTTTAATTTGGATTGAATTTTCTCCAATTGAGGTCTTTTTGGGGCTAAATTAATAATTGGCAAAATGAGTAGGGATCTCCTTTCCCTCGCACCATTCCCTGAACGATTCGAAACAATGGGGATCGTGCGCATGTGTTATGAATATTAATGCAAGGAGATATCGATCCCTGGCGTTCTCTTCTCTGGCATCAGCTTCACTCATTGGATATTTATTTTCGAGATCCTGCTCCAGGTGTTCGATTACTCGCTCCTTGTATTCGCTTTTGATGCGTAACCAGTATTCATACTCATCCTTTCCCACAAATTTCTCGCACAAGGGGCCGATATCGTGCCCTGCAATAACAAGATCGCCCGTCGATCCGTCTATTGTTGCTCGGATATGAATATCCTGGCCATTGAGTTTTCCTGAAAATAAGAGAATACTCATCACTGGATTATAGAGGGGGCTGCTCATGGCTATCACTGATTCCCGTCTTCACGATCCCTTCTCCTCGCAC
>Ga0116148_1005268_pt1 | contig 10882 bp, 6 predicted proteins | sample AD_UKC055_MetaG_FD_89786 | JGI IMG/M metagenome (GOLD analysis project Ga0116148, IMG submission 89786) | Active sludge microbial communities of municipal wastewater-treating anaerobic digesters from USA - AD_UKC055_MetaG | ecosystem: Engineered > Bioreactor > Anaerobic > Digestate | place: USA... | reverse complement strand
CTGTTCAGTATAGTATTGTGACTCTATACCTATGGGAGGTTCGGATGTATCAACAATTTTCGTTTAACTCAGAAACCCGTGGCCAGATCGAAATTCTGCGGCTGAAGGGCTACCTTGAAGATACCGGCGGAACCACTTTGAAAGCGCATGTGCAGAAATGTCTTGACGCCGGCCTCAGCCGGTTTGCTCTTGATTTCTCAACAATCGAGCTGATAAGCAGCCCTGGTGTTGCCGCTCTCCTCGATATCAGCGGTATGGTTGTCGACGATTTCGCCGGCCAGATTGCCGCCTGGGGTCTTGATAAACACCATTCCGTCGTTCTCGAAATGTCAGGCCTGTTTTTCATGGCGCAGCAGGTAGGCAGCGAAGCCGAGGCCATGTCACTGCTTTCAGCCTGACCGTAAAATCTGTTGTATCGGATGGAGAATCTATGAAACCCGCAAAAAACACCTCAAATGGCCGGGTTCGGCTCTTTGTGATTATTGCCATGTTCGTTCTGACCGGCTTTGGTATCGGCAGCGCCCAGGATCTCGTTCCTGCATTACTCGACCAGGGTCTGCGCCTTTATGCAGCCAAAGATTACAGCGGCGCCGCTGACTATCTTGGCCAGGTTGTCGATATGGCTCCTGAACACGAGCAGGCAAGGTTCTATCTTGTCTACAGCCTTGCCATGTCAGGAAACCGCGAACTTGCTCTCAGCCATGCCCGCCGCCTTGCCACCGCAAAGCGGGCAGAAAAGCAGTATTCTGATCTGGTAAAACAGCTCGAAGGTGAGATTGCCAAGGTTCAGCAGCAGAAGCAGCAGCAGACGACCGTGCGCTCTGTTCCCAAAGAAGTTGTTCTTGGCGGTTATCAGTCTCTCGATACCATGCGTGAACCCATGGTCAGCACTCAGACCCGTGAAATCGCTCCACCAAAAGAAAAAACAAAACTCGATCTCGCCATCGAAAAAATCGACGAAGAACTGTATGCTTCTGCCACAATTCTTCTCAACGAAATCCTTGCTAAAGAACCCGCAAATGCAAAGGCGTTGCATCACCTCGGACTGGTAAAATTCAATACCGGCAAGTATGCCGATGCGATCAAAGACTTCGAAAAGGCCCTGGCGGCTGACAGCAAAAGCTTTCAGAGCCGCTTTCTCATGGGCGACTGTTACCGGGCCATGGATGATTACAAAAAGGCCGAAGAGCAGTTCCGCAAAGCCATCGAAATAAAAGAAGACGTCTTCGCTATGCTCAACCTCGCCGATGCCATGGTTAAACAGGGTCGTCTCAAGGAAGCCGAGGAAGTCTTCGAAAAAATTCTGAAAAAAGACGCGAATGTTTCTGACGCAAGTATCGGCCTCGCCCAGATAAAGCTCTATCAGGGTAAGATCGAAGACGCATCTGAAATGGTGAACAAGGTTATTTCAGCCGGCGGCGGCAACCCCGAAGCCAATTACATCAAAGCTCTCATTCTTATCGAGAATAAACTCTTCGACGAAGCGGCCGAAGAAGCTGGAAAAGCGATGCTTGCCGTTCCGGGCAGCCTTAAATACCGGGCGTTGCGGGCCCTTGCCCTGGTGCGCGGTTTCAACGTCGCACGCGGCCTCGAAGAAGCTGCAGCCATCATGCGCGAGGTTCCTGACAACCTCGATGCCAGACTGGTTCTTGCTGAAGGCCTGATAATGAGCGGCGCGGTCGGGGATGCCGAAGAACACCTGCAGGCGGTCGAAAAGAAAATGCATCACCCGCAGGTTCCGTATCTGCGTGCTTCTGCCGCTCTCCGCAACGGCGAAAACGACAAGGCAAAAGAGTATTTCAGTGAATATCTGCAGCTGTCGGCCGGGCAACCGCGTGCTTCCTTTGAATATGCGCAGTTCCTTGAAACTTCAGGCCAGGAAGACGATGCATTGGTCGCCTACCGTGAAATTACCGAGCAGTTTAAAGATACCGCTTATGCTCAGCAGGCCGAAGAGGGCCTCAACCGTCTTTCTGAAAAGCTGAAAGGCGAAGGCGGCGGTGCTAAAGCTCCGGAAGGCCAGAACCTGCGCCCCGGAAAAGTAAAATTCTGAAACAATTTCGAAAGGAAATTCTTCTGTTATGTGCGGAATTATCGGATATATTGGCAGCAAACCCGCGAATGAAGTGATTTTCGACGGGCTGACCCGTCTTGAATACCGTGGCTACGATTCGGCCGGCATCGCCGTCGTCGATGACAAAAAAATTCATGTGCGCAAAGATATCGGCAAACTGCGCAATATCAGAAAAATGCTGGTCGACGAATTCGCCTCGGCCTCGACTATCGGCATCGGGCATACCCGCTGGGCCACGCATGGCCGCCCGTCAGCATTCAATGCCCACCCGCATGGTGACTGCCAGAGCACTCTGATGGTAGCTCACAACGGCATCATCGAGAATTTCATGAAGCTGCGCAAGAGTCTCACTGACTCAGGCCACCATTTTTCTTCAGAAACCGATTCTGAAGTGCTTGCCCACCTGATCGAAGCCAACTATAAGGGCGATCTGAAAAAGGCGGTTCTCGATGCGGTCAAATCGGTCGAAGGCGCTTATGCCATCGCCGTAATTCATCGCGATCACCCCGAACAGATCGTCTGCATGCGCAAAGAAAGTCCGCTGATCGTCGGGCTGGGCAAAGACGAAAACTTCGTCGCTTCAGACGTTACCGCTATTCTGCAATACACGCGCAAAGTCGTATATCTGGAAAATTTTGAAGGCGCCGTTGTCAGTCGTTCAGGCGTCGAGTTTTTCACAGCTGGCGGTGAGACGGTTGCCAAAACCCCGGTTCAGATCGACTGGAACCCGGTTGCTGCCGAAAAGGGCGGCTTCTCGCACTTCATGCTGAAAGAAATTTACGAGCAGCCGCAGGTCATTCGTAATACCATCGGCGGCCGCACCTCTGAAGAAGAAGGCAAGATTTACCTCGAAGAACTCAAGCTTTCCGGGCCCGATATTTACCGTGCGCAGCGCATCGTCATGGTTGCCTGCGGCACCGCTTATTACTCGGCCTGTGTCGGCAAGTATCTTATCGAAAGTCTGGTGAAGATTCCGGTTGAGTGCGATCTTGCCAGTGAATTCCGTTATCGTTCGCCGCTTGTCGATGCGAATACCCTGGTAATTGCCATCAGCCAGTCGGGCGAAACCGCTGATACCCTCGCCGCCGTTAAAGAAGCCCGCAAGCGCGGCGCCAAGGTTCTTGGCATTGTCAATGCTAAAGAGTCGTCTCTGACGCGCGAAGTCGATGGCCTTGTCTATATTCACGCCGGCCCAGAAATCGGCGTTGCCTCGACCAAGGCTTATATCGCCATGCTGACGGCTCTGACTCTGCTGGCGCTGATGCTGGGCAAAATTCGTTCGGTTCTCGATCCGGCCTACGTCCAGGAAAAGATCCGTGAGCTCAAAGTGCTGCCCCAGCAGATCGAAAGAGTTCTCGACAAGCACGAGCAGATTCGCGACCTGGCCTCGAAATACCTCGATGCCCGCAGCTTTTTGTTTCTCGGCCGCGGCCTGAATTACCCGACCGCCCTCGAAGGCGCCCTGAAACTGAAAGAACTGAGCTACATTCATGCCGAAGGCTATGCCGCCGGCGAGATGAAGCACGGCCCCATCGCTCTGATCGACCAGGAAATGCCGGTAATGGCTATTGTTACCGATTCTGAGCTCTATGACAAAACGATTTCGAATCTTAAGGAAGTTCAGGCGCGCTCCGGCCGACTGCTTGCCATCGCTACCGAAGGCGATCACGAGATCAGGTCTCTGACCGACCACGTCATTGAAGTGCCGAAGGTTTCCGACATTTTCTCGCCGATCATCAATGTTGTGCCGCTGCAGCTGTTCGCCTACTACGTCGCCGACCTGCGCGGTCTTGACGTCGACCAGCCCCGCAACCTCGCCAAATCAGTAACCGTTGAATAAAAATAACTTTGGGGTTCAGCATGCTGAACCCCTGCGTGCAACACGCAATCAGACGTGTCACATGTAAATAATCGGCCCGCATTGGTGTGGTTATCAGTGCAGGCAAATGTTATCTTCGCGCAGATATGCGTCATTCCGGCGTATACATGCGTCATCCCCGCGCAGGCGGGGATCTGAATTATTGCTAATAAGATTCCCGCCTGCGCGGGAATGACTGGTGAACAGAAACGTGGAACAGAAATCATTAGACAATTTAGAATTCAATAAAATCCTGGCGATCATTGCTTCTTTCGCCGGTTCACGTGCTGCCAAAGAGAAAATTCTGGCGCTGCACCCATCTACCGATGCAAACGAGATCAGCGGCTGGCTGGCTGAAATTGACGAATACCTTGAATATTCCAATGCCGGGGTAAAAATCAATCCCGGCGGACTTCGCGATATCCGTGAAATTATCGAGATTCTGCAGGCCGGTTCAACCGTTCTTGGCTCAGAAGACTTTCTCAAAGTTAAAGCTAATATCGAAACGGCTGCCAGTCTGCGAAAGACCTTCGACAGTCATTCTACCAGTCTTTCGCTGAAAATCCAGGGGCGTATCTCCGAGCGCATTCGCGGTATGCCACTGCTTTCCGGGCTTTTTCAGAGAATCGACGACTGCCTCGACGACCGGGGTCAGGTGCGAAATGACGCTTCTCCGGCTCTCGCTTCTATCCGTCGCGAATACACGCAGACGGTCGGTAACATCGAGAAGCAGCTGGCCGCTTTTCTGGCACATCATGCCGAAGACGTTCAGGACCGCTACTTCACGCTGCGCAACGATCGCTATGTCGTGCCGGTTCTGGCTTCGGCACAGAGCCGCATTCAGGGTATCGTTCACGACCAGTCGGCAACCGGGCAGACAGTATTCATTGAACCTCTGCAGTTTCTGCCGGTCAACAACCGTCTGGCGCAGTTGAGGCTTTCTGAGCGCGAAGAAATTCGAAAGATTTTCAACAATCTGACTTCGTTGCTTTATCAATCGCTTGGGGCAATGACCGAGCAGTTCGAGACTCTTACCTGGCTTGATATGGTGCGTGCCCGCAGCGAATTTTCGGTCAGATATGAGGCCAGTCGGCCAGAAATAGCCGATAAACCTGATCTTTTGCTGAATCAGGCCCGACACCCGCTGATTCACCCGAACTGCGTGCCTCTCGATATAAAGATGAATTCGGGTCAGCGCTGCATAATCATTACCGGCCCCAACGGCGGCGGTAAAACGGTAGCGCTTAAAACAGTCGGTATCAATGCCCTGCTGATGCAGACCGGCAACTATGTACTTGCGGCACGTGATGCCCGCATTCCGGTTTTTCGCCAGGTGCTTTCTGATATTGGCGAAAGTCAGAGTATCGAAGATCATCTTTCGACTTTTACAGCTCATTTAAAGCGCCTGAAAGAGATGATCGACATTGGTGGCGCCCACTCTCTTGTTCTTATTGACGAAATCTGCGTCGGCACTGATCCGGTCGAGGGTGGGGCACTGGCTTCAGGCTTTCTTAAAGAGCTTAGTTCTCGCGGCGCTTTCTGTATCGTGACTTCGCATTATGATTCTCTCAAACATGTGGCGTTTACCACCGAGGGGTTCATCAATGCTGCCATGGAATTCGATTACGAGACTTTCAAACCGACATTCCGTTTTCAGATTGGTATTCCCGGTAAAAGTAATGCCCTGGCAATGGCAAGGGTTTTCGGTCTACCCGAATCGGTTCTGTCAGAGCTTGTGCAGTCTAACGCCGGCGAGCGTCGCGACGAGAAAGGTCTGATCGAAGCCATCGAGCGGGAACGTAACCGCGCCGAGGCCCTGCGAAGAACTTACGTTCAGAAGCTGTCGACTTTGCGCACCCGCGAGCAGGAAATCGAAAAGACCACACAGCAGCTGCAGGAATTCCGCAAAACCAAACGCGACCGGCTCACCGAAGAATTTACGGTTGAGCTGCGCGTCAGGTTGCGTGACATTGAGACTCTTATTAACCGGCTGCGGCAGATCGCAGCGAAAAATGAATCGCCCGAGATGCTGAAGGCTCTTGATGAGGCACGTAAGGCCCATTCCGAAACCAGAAAAAATCTGGCTGAAGTGAATAAGCCGGTAGATGACCAGATTGCGCCGCCTTCAGATCAACCGTCGCTGAAAATCGACGAGCTGAAGCCCGGTATGAGTGTGGTCTGGAAACTCAACCTGCGCCAGGGAACCGTAATCAGGCCGGCCGGCCGCAAGCGTGTCGAAGTTGATTTTGATGGCAAGCTTATGGTTGTGCATGCCTCAGAGCTGTCAGCCGGTTCGCAGAAATCAGCAGTCGAAAAAGAAAAGACCGGTGGCAGCGTGTTTGCGGTTCGCCCTCTGATCAAGAGCGAGATCGACGTGCGCGGCATGCGGGTTGAAGAGGCTGTCGACGAGGTCGAGACCTATCTCAAAATCGTCAGCGAAACCGACCTGGGCCGCGTGTTCATCATTCACGGCAAAGGCACTGGTGCCCTGCAGAAGGCAATCACAGATTATCTCAGAAGCAGCCCCTGGAAAAAGAAGTTCCGCTCTGGCCGCTACGGCGAGGGCGACCTCGGCGTCACCGTCGTCGTGTTTAACCCGGAGGCGGATAAAGACCCTCTAGATCCTCGCCAGACTGGCAAAACTTCCCCCTCCCGCGCGTAAAAATGATCGCGTTAAAGGGTTGAAGTTTGAGAGCTGGTGCGGTGGAAGTGGTATCTGACAATCGGGAGGATTGGTGATGAGATCAAAATCAGCTATATGCATTGTGATATTTGCTGTTTGTTTTGCTATACAGCTATTTGGCCGGGAAAAGCCTGTAGTTGAAACTCAATTTTTTTCTCTCGAAACAGAACTTTCTGATCCTGTTATACAGGAAATATTTGAGAAGATTACTGCTGCAATTGATGGAAAAATTTTTGTGTTGGATGATAATTCCAATATAGTAGAACAGGCTTTAAAAGGAAAGGTCAGGAGCATTTCAAAATGGCCGGCCAGGAAATTTACAAAATTTCTGGATGTAAAAGCGGTTAAACCTGAGGATATGGTTCTTGTTGTGACTATAAATCACTCTGATGGCGACGGCATTTATCATGCTCTGGTTCGTGGGTGTGTTTATGAATATGGCAAGCGGCGATACGTAACCAGATCAGCTTATGAGTTTCGAAATTCTGTAACCGGTAAACCAGATGAGGCCAAGCTCATGGAGAACAAGATTATGCACTGGTTGAAGGGTTATGCATTTAAGTAATAAAAAGCATATTTAGAGCCTGGCTTTTGCATTTTGCGATATGCAGGGCTCGAGAATCAGGATTAATATGTGTCCTGGTGTTTTAGCCGATTTTGCAGTGCCGGCGGGTTTTTATGTTTTTGTCTTTGCGAGTTTGCGGAGCTGAGTAGTGCGAGAGCTAGATTTGCTGCGGGTTTTATATCTGTTAGCTTCTTCTTTCAGGCAATCGGGAGAAGTTTTTCTCAATCCGGCAAATATTTCGGGCCAAAAGCTGGCGCCGGGGTAATCAGACCGTAATGCTGCAAGCTTCGCTTCGGCTTTTTCAAGCGTAATCTCACCTTCGCAAAACATTTGCAGAATCAAGCGCGCTTTTCCCTCAACTTTACCTTCCTCTCGGCCTTCGAGTTTGCCAAGGCCATAAGATGACTCAACCATGCTTGCCTGATAGTGCAGGTCGTTTGAATAACGCCGATATTCGATACGTTCAGCATCGCTGAGCTTCATGATGTCGAGGCGTGTTTTAGCCTGCTGCAGGCCTCTCGCCTTGAACCCGGGCTTGATTTCTTCATTCTTCAGAAAATATATCCATTCATCCAGCGTGTTGCGGGCAACATTATCGAAGTTGTTGACCTTTATCAGATAGTATTCGGGAAAAATCTCGCGTGGCGAGGCTTGTCGATAGAGCCGCCGTTGTTCGTTGCTCAGCGTAAGTTCATCATGGCGGTGCAGCCCGGTGAAAACGGTCTGGCCGCGATAGATGTAGTCTTCGCCGTGGCCGAGATCGAAATAGAGAATATTTATCGAAATTACCTTCACGACCTCTGAATAGGCTGAACTCTCTGCCAGATGTTCTGTTACAGCCATGGATGCAGAGAATAGAATGCGCTGAAAGTAGTCGTATTCGTGCTCGTATTGGATTTCGATAATGATGATCTCATTTTTGCCATTCGCAACTTTCAGGTCGAGGCGGTTGGTTTTTTGCCTGGCAAAATCTTTGTTGCTTTCGCTCTCAAGTATCGACAGAATCTTGATGTCGTCTTTCAGCAACTCTGAAAGGAACCCTTCAAGAATATCGAAGTTGGCCTTGCTGCGCAACAGCCTTTTAATTGCCCAGTCGAAACTGACCAGTTTGCGTGGCTTTGTCATTACCGTTGTCGTTTTCCTTCACATTAACTGCAAAATCGTTTCACACCGCCAGTATATCGCAAACCCGCTTCCCCGGCAAGGTGGTATGAAGGTCCGAAAAATAGCAACGCTGTTTTTCGGTAAAATTCTGCGGTTGTTGTAATTGGTCTGATGCGGTATAATGGCCTTGAGATAGATTTCTCTCATCAAAGTTTCAGTAAGGTTTGTCATAACATGGATAATTCACTCAGACTCGGGTTGTCTCAGAAGCTCACCCAGACCCTGAAAATGACCCCGGAGATGCAGCTTGCCATCAAGATTCTGCAGCTTAACAGCGTTGAGCTGAAAAATCAGATTCTTGAGGTGCTAGAAACCAATCCGGTTGTCGAACTTGATGAGAAAGCGGTAAAGCAGAACGAACTGCCGCTCGAAAAACTTGGCGAGAAGCTCCCGGAAGCGGGCCCGCCGTCTCGCGAGTTCAAAGAAGCCGGTCGTGACGATTTTGGCGTCGACTGGCAGCGATACATTGAAGACAACGAACACTCAGAATTCAAAATTTCTTCTGGCAGTTACAACCGCGACGAAGAAACTTCTTTCGAAAATTTTGTTTCTAAAAAAAGCAACCTGCGCGAGCATCTGACCACTCAACTGCGCGAGGTCAACCTCAACCCGACCGAACAGAAGATCGGTGAATACCTGATTGGGCTGATCGACCGCAATGGCTATCTCAGGCACACCAGTGAGCAGATTTCCGAACTGCTGAAGGTTGATATCGCCGTTGTCGAAAGAGTCCGCAAGGCGATTCAAACCATGGACCCGGCCGGGGTAGGGGCCTTCGATCTGCGCGAATGCCTTCTAATTCAGGCACACGAAGAAGGCTATAGCGATGACGCGGTGACTGCGATTGTTTCGAATCATCTCGAAGACCTGGCGCAGAACCGCATCCACAATATTGTTAAGGCCACCGGCTTTGAGCTCGAAGATATCCAGGCGGCGGTCGAAATTATCAAAGGTTTCAACCCGAAGCCGGGCGCAAGCTTTCCGTCAACTGGTGATGAAATATACGTTTCACCCGAAGTTTTTGTCGAAAAGGTCGATGACGAATATGTTGTCACCATGAATGAACGCGACCTGCCACGGCTGCGCATCAATAATCTCTATAAAGATGCAATGAAGCATCGCGATAAAACCGAAAAAGAAACCTACGAATTTATCCGCAACAAGCTTGAGGCGGCCAGATCCTTTCTCAAATACGTCGATAAGCGCAAAGAGACGATTCTCAGTGTTACCCGGGCTATCTGCGAAGTGCAGCGTGACTTTCTTGACTTTGGTATTCTGCATCTCAAGCCCCTGACACTTCAGGATGTCGCCGGCATGGCCGGCGTGCACGAATCTACTGTCAGTCGTGCCACCAGTGGCAAGTATGTGCAGACGCCGCGCGGGCTTTTCGAACTGAAGTTTTTCTTCTCTGGTGCTGCCCGCACCCAAAGCGGCGAAGATGTCTCGACGATGGCGGTCAAGAAGCGCATCGACGACCTGGTAAAGGCAGAGAACCCCAAGAAGCCCCTTTCCGACAGTCACATTGTCGACATGCTGAAAAAAGACGGCATCTTTCTCGCCCGCCGCACAGTTGCCAAATACCGCATCGAGCTTAATATTCCAAGCTCTTCTGCTCGCAAACAGCACTGATAGCCTGCCAGCGCGAAAAAAGAGAAGTTGAAATTTTCCATTCTCTGTCTGCTGCCTGTTAAAAAATTTTGTATTACAGATAAAATATGTTATTTTTCTACTAAGTAAATGATAATCGTTGTCCGATATAGTTTGCAGCCTAATCTAACTTAATGGACAAATATGAACAAAATTAAGTGGTTAATCTTTATTTTCATCGGCCTGGTAAGCGCGTCTGGCCTGGTTAATGCGGCCGCGCCCGCTTTGCTCGGGGCCGGTGATACCATCAGTGTCTGGGTAAAGGGCGAACCAGAACTGTCGGTAGAGAGGCAGGTTGGCAAGGACGGCAGCATAATCATGCCCTTGATCGGTTCTGTAGGTGTCAGCGGTATGAAGACTACCGATGCGGCCCGCCTGATCTCGCAGATGCTTGAAGACGGTTATCTCAAAGATCCGTTGGTTCAGGTTACTCTTAAGGGCAAAGGCTCTTCCAGAACGGCAACTGCGGCTGGTATTGCACCGGTTGCTTCGACTGCTTCCGGCAATGTTGCTCCGACTCCCGCGGCAGACCGTCAGGTTCTTGTTGAGATCGTCGATGCGGGCGCAAAAACCGGTATTGCCGATGTCGCCATGATGCTTGGCAACAAAATTTACCAGTCGAACCGCCTTGGCCAGATTCTGCTCGACGAAAGCTCCGGTTATGTCGTCATCATCGCCGATGGTTTCTCGACTGCAGCCGGCCAGCTTGAAGAAATGCTCAAGACCGGCAGCCCGGCAAAAATCTATCTGAAGCCGATCAAGCTTGCTGACTCGGGTACTATCACAGTTGTAGATGCTTTTACCCGCCAGCCGTTGCCGAATGTTGAAGTGTTGCTTGAAGATTCAAAGGTTGCCACCAACCGGCAGGGATCTTTCAAGATCAGCCTGATT
>Ga0116148_1005262_pt1 | contig 10891 bp, 9 predicted proteins | sample AD_UKC055_MetaG_FD_89786 | JGI IMG/M metagenome (GOLD analysis project Ga0116148, IMG submission 89786) | Active sludge microbial communities of municipal wastewater-treating anaerobic digesters from USA - AD_UKC055_MetaG | ecosystem: Engineered > Bioreactor > Anaerobic > Digestate | place: USA... | reverse complement strand
TACCTCAGGATGATAGTAGCCCTTACTTGCATCTCTGGCCTGATTTATAAGAAATTTTATATGATCCATCTCTTTTTCTTTATCAGAGACGATCATTCCTCCTCCTCCGGTTGTAATGACCTTCCAAGGCTTAATTCGGGGATAACCCCCATATATTGATTTTTACGTCCGTATTCAAACTACATTTTGTGTTTTCGGCTGTTTTGCGCCCCTCAAGACAGCCGAGGGACTATGTTCAAATCCATGCTTTCCCTGCCGACCCGAGGGATAATATTCAAATCCATACCGGGCTGGCTGAAATAGTAAATGTTCATTTTGGGGGCTGTTTATAATCAGGGATAATGTTCAAATCCATCTGCCCCGCTCCAATTCCGCTCCCCAAAATGTAAATGTTCAAACCTGTCGCCCGACCATATAGCCGAAGGATAATGTTCAATAAAAAAGCCCACCGGGTGCGCCTCCGCGTTACGATCATCTCGTAAGTTGGAAGCATACCCAGTGGGCTGCTGCTTTCTTATTCATTTCTTCCGCTCTCATCGTAGAGCGAAAATATTATGCGTCCTTTTGCTTCTCCGCCTCCTTCATCCTTCCCTCGTGGATTTCATACGCTGTCCGTAGATCAAAATATACCAGTTTCCCATCCACTGTCCCAGCAATCCTGTAGGTCAGCTTCTTCTGCCAGCCACAGGAGCGATAAACAAAGCGGACCAGGTCTTTGCTCTTAAGGTCATAGTGCTCACGCGGCATTTCCTCCGGTAGCCGGTTTGCCCCATGATCGTCAATGCCGCAGGGCTCTATTCCGAAGAACTGTTCCTCCGGATCAAAAAGGAAGCGGAAATACTCCGGATAGCCCATGGCCACCAGAGTCTGCTTGAATATAGTGATCCGGCCAGATACCACATTGAAAGATATACCAGGACTTGAATAATCCCACGCTATGTACTCGTCCAATTATGCCACCTCCTGAAAAAGAGCGCACTACCCCCTTATCAACTGTCTTCCCGCTCGGCTCCTGTGAACATAGCCATGGTCACATAACCGTCCATATCTGTGACGGCTGTTTCCTTCTTATATTGCTCCATCGGAACGCCGAAGGTGTTAGCAATGTCCTCCGGATAATAACCCTTCCTGGTATCGACCTCTTGAACCTCTCCAGCTTCGTCCACAGGCTCCTCACCTTTCTTTGGCTTCTCATTGAAGATCTGGAAAACATTCAGGTCGAACACATAGTAGACCTTCCCTTCAAAAGGGATCTGATACCCCAGAATCTTATACCGGCACTTCTTGTCCCAGCCAAGCAATTTATAAATGCCATCAGTAAAATCCGGGCAGCGCATCTTACGACTTTTGCGCTTATCCGGCTTAGCCACACACCAGCGGATTGCGCCTTTATCGTTCTCATCGCAGCCTGTGACAGACAGGAATCCCAGTTCCTCGTCGATCATCAGATTAACATACACCACATCCTCCAGCCCATTGATACAGGCCGTGTTGAAGGTGATGTTTCCGTCCCGGATTGTGACAGCCGGATCGCGCAGGTTGGCAAAGAGCTCCTTGCGGATCACCTTCATGCGGTTCGGATTGAAGGCGCGGGCAATCTCCTGCCGTTTTTCCTCTCTGGCGGAGACAAGCTCCTCTCTGGTATCTTTCACATGTTCCTCGTTCATGCTGTCTTGGTCCATCCTTCCATTATGGTTTCGGCTTCCTTCATCAGCTGATCCAGGTGGTCAGCCGTAAAGATATTCATTTCCTCCAGCTCCGTTGCAGGACGCAAAACATCCCAGTCTCCTGCGTAATGATGCTGCTCCAGCACAGACGCATGAACGATAGCTGTAATCGGAACACCAAAGGACGTCCTCCAAGAATCCGGGAACACCCGTACCTTCTCTCGGATGACAATCTCTTCCTGCTGTTCTTCCTCTTCAGCCTCGTCAGGCTGCTCCGGCACAACAATCTGTTCCACGGTTTTTGTGATCACCGGCTCACCCAGTTCAAAGATCAGGAGTTTGTTATCGCCCTGGGCCTTATACTGGCCGCTAAAACGATACTGCCCTTCGTCCTCCCAGCGCATCAAATCGAAGAGCGTCCGGGAAAGGCCTTTGCAGCCCAGGGTGCTCACCACCCAGCGTTCCTCCCGGAGCTTGCCCCAGTGAATCGCATTGGGGTTATCCTTTTCACATGGACGGATTGCAATGCAGTTCTTCACTGTGTTCAGAAGGAGCTCTACGTATTCGACATCCTCAAACTTCTTAAGGCAAGCTGTGTTGAAACGGAGCTTCCCGTTTGAGATGGTCATGGCTGGACGTTCGATAGACGGAAAGTACTCCGGGCGCACCAACTGATAGCCGCCCATGTTAAGGCGTCGGCCGGTAACCTTCACATCATCGGAAGGAACCTCCACGCTTTCACAAGCAGCCTGGTAATCCTCCGTAGAGAACCCGCTCCAATTCTTATCAACCGGAACATACCCAGTGAGAATACCACCGTCGATTACGCTCAGCACCGGCAGCGGGCGGCTCTTGGCCGTGTACTGATGAGAGGACTTCAGCAAGTTTGCAGCGTTATACACGTCCCTGCTCACAATCGCCTCATGGTGATTCCGCTGGATATACTGCTTCCGATTCTGCCGGTTCTTCACTGACTTATGTGTTTTGAAGTCCGGCGTATAGGTCTTGCGTGACCGCACATCGCCGCAATGGCGCTCGTTTTCAATTACTCCGTCGATAGAAGTCGGATTCCATACTTCATTACCCAGTTTGGTCTTTCTCCCATAACTGGTAAGTAACTCAGCGATCTCGGTAGTAGACCAGCCGTTGATATACAGGTCATAGATAACCTTGACCGTCTCCGCCTCCTCCGGATTGACTACAAGCTCTCCATTCTCATCAACATCGTATCCGAGAAGTTTTGGTGTCAGGAAGATGCCCTTACTGAATCGGCGCTCAATGGACCAGTTCATAATGAAGGATTTGGAGCGGGATTCTTCCTCGGCCACGGTGGCCAGAATGGTCAGGACCAGGGCACCCGTTGTATCCAGGGTATAGAGATTGTTCTCATCAAAATGGACGCCAACACCGAGCTTCTTCAGTTCGTCGATCACCGACAGACAGTCCACCACGTTTCTGGCAAAGCGGGCTATGGACTTGGCCAGGATGTGATCAATCTTTCCCGCCCTGGCATCCTCGATCATCTGAAGCATACCTTTCCGATGGGATAGTTCCGTTCCGGAGATGCCCTCGTCGCTATAGATCCCGGCAAACTCCCAGTTCGGATTTGCGTTGATCCGGTCGGTGAAGTCATTCACCTGAAGCTCATAGGAGGAGGTCTGCTCGTCGTTTTCGGTGGAAACGCGAACATACGCCGCGACCTTCAGCTTCCGCTCTTCCAGGGCGATCTCGTCCGTCGCAATCGCCGGTATGACTTCCAGCTCAGACGGGTCAACTCCCTTATAGCGGGTCCGTATTTTCTGTTTGCTGTCAACAGCAGTCTTTTCTCCAGCGATCATGTGTTACTCACTTCCCTCTCGCTCTCATCTGTGTTTCCTGGCAGAACCCAGTACCATGAGCGCATCTTGCGATAGGGCTTAATGCCCAGCTCCGCCTTTACCTCGTTCATGGTCTTATCTCCGATCCGGTATTCTGCCATCAGCTTCTTTATCTCCATGGATTCCATCGGCCCATTGGCCAGCGCCTTCTTGATCAGCATAGCTGCCAGCTCATGCTTGCTCTTGGGAATGAAGCTCCCAGTTGGTTCTATTGTCACCGTGGGAACTTCGACAGCTTCAGATTCTTCCAGCCAACGAAACCCCGTGCTGGATCGGATCTCGAAGTGTAGGTCTTTGCCTTTGGGAGCAAGATTATTTTTGATTTGCTTCACAATGCGAATATCCTCATCATCCGGATTCCGTTGCACATGAAGGACGCTTCTGACAGAGGCCGCAAGATCAATACTTCCCAGTCCTCTGTATATTTCTTTTCCACTTTCCTTTTTACTCAGATGACCAATCAGAACGATGGCGCAGTTATATGTAGATGCCCACATGCCGATGCGCCGCATGATCTTCCTTGCTCTGACTGCAATTTGCATGTCAGAATCGTTTTCTATATAGGATTGAATCGGATCGATGACCACAAGCTTTGGGCTCGCCTCAATGATAGCATTCCGTATTCTCTCATCGTCCAATGTCAGCCCTTCATGGACTTCTTCATTTATAAATGCAATATTCCTACAATCCGCTCCAGCTGCTTCCAGTCGAGGTTTTATGGTATCGCAAGCTTTATCCTCAGAGCACTGATAGATAATCTTGTGCGGGCGACCGAAGGCCACACCGTCCGGCGTAGCGCCGCCCTTGGACAGCTCGGCGATAAAGTTCATCATCATGGTAGATTTCCCATCACCCGGATCACCCTGCAGGAGCGTGACTTTTCCGATGGCGATATACGGATACCACAGCCATTTTACTGGCTCTGATTTGACATCACTGTAGTAAGTCAATAATCCCGTTTCCATCGATAATCACCGTTCCTCCGCACGTATCTCCACCTCAAGAGTTGCCCAATTTGTACATTCTCATTATACAGCGGTAACGCCGATCTCACCTTGACCGCTCAGCGCATATAAACCCAGGAAACATGCGCTGATAGCGCAAAAAAGGGCTTAAGATGGTGCAATAGATGGGCGTGCAGCGACCACCATCTTAAAAACAGGAGTTGCTATGTGCAAAACCTGACGGTAATATGCTGCTACCTATAGCGGGCCTCACAGAAAGGAAGGTATATCTATGGCCCTGGACTATCTAAGTATAGGCAAGCGCATCAAGCGGTATAGAACTGATAAAAAGATGTCCCAAGAAGAACTGAGCCAGAAGGTTTTCGTCAACTATGAACATATCAGCAGAATTGAAAGTGGTAAGGTAAAGCTTAGTCTTGAACTTCTTGTATTGATCGCAGATACATTGAATGTTTCTGCAGATGATCTTCTATTCGACCAATTGAAGCATCCTAGCTCCCCGGTCGGAACAGAACTGTACGATCTGCTGCTCGACTGCAACAACGATGAAAAAGCCATCCTCACCAAGACGGTCAAGTTTCTGAAGGCCACCTTGGTAGAGCACGGCGTGTAAGCAAAAAAATCGCCCGCGTAGGTGGGCAGGTGCATCCTTGATTCTCTCAATGGGTGCTTCTGTCCTCTACACGGGCGACTTTCTGTGATACCTTATTTTACAGCCTTACAGCAGTCTGTTATGAAGGCATCAAAGACCTCTGGCATCGTTTTTATGTACTTCGCTCCAGACAATTGTGGCAGGGTTTCTTCTCGGAAACGCACGACGCTCCTTCTGAAGAAATCATCCGCGTCCTCTGTGCCGACTTGCTCCATACCCACAACCGCCAGAAACTTTGCACTGTCGATCACAGTGGCAAGTTTCTCATGTTCTATCACGAATTCCGTTCCTTCTTCCTTCACCAAATCGTTCATGGTTTCCCGCAGCACTTCCGGCCGGAGCTGCTGTAGATAAAACTTCACGATAGCGGCAACGATGAGATCCGGCACCGTGAATCCATAGTCCTCAACGCTAATGTGTTCCAGCATTTCGACGTTCCTCCTTCAGAGTGTTAATGTGTCTTAGTTCGCTGTCGTCACGAGAATACTTCGTAGTTTTGCACATTGCAATATCATGGAAAAGTCACCAATAAAAAAAGTGCCCGCCAAGCGATGTACAATGCCATGTACACGCTCAGCGGGCTATATATTCAGTTCAGGCGCTGACTCGTGCGCGGCCGGGATGCACTTCCATGCTGTCCATCAGGACGTCCACCCGGTCTAGTTTTACAGCATTGTTTTCATTGATCGTCGTTCCTAGCTCTTCTGCCACCTGCTCCAAGAGCTCTGTTTCCCGGATGGTGCGCATCCGGCAGCCGTTGCCCTTTCTGCCAAGGTGGCGGTCTCGGCATTCCCAGGCTTTGTACTTGATTCCATCATAGCCGGTCATCGTCCTGCGGGTCATTGGAGAACCGCAACAACCGCAGAACACTTTGCCGTAGAGGAAATGCGTCCGGCCGCCATGATACTTGACTCCGTTCTCAAAATCCTCGCGCCTTGCCCTAAGCTTGTCCTGCACGGCGTTCCAATCCGTCCTGCAGATGATAGCTTTATGATCATCCTTCAGGTACTTGCTTTCAAAGGGAATCCTGGTATCCGGCTGCTTGGTCAGAAAGTTCTTCGGCGCTCTCTTTTGGAGAACCATGTCGCCGACGTAGATCTCGTTCCCAAGGATGTACAGGATACCAGGGGCCGTGATCGGTTTGCCATTCTTCCCGGTCAAGCCGACCTCTGTCAGCGTTGCCGCGATGGCCCCCGGCTCCTTGCCTTCCAGATAAAGGGCATAGATGATTTCCACCACCTTTGCGTCCTGATTCGGCACCAGCTTGCCGTCCTGGGAATCGTAGCCAAGCACACGATTGTTTCCAAGATTGTACTCTCCGCGCTTGAAGCGCTCCCGGTAACCCCACTTCACGTTTTCGGAGATGGACCGGCTTTCATCCTGGGCAATGGCGGAGAGGAAGGAAAACATCATGGAGCAAGATGGATCGCCGGTGTCCAGGTTCTCTTTCTCAAAGTGCACGTCCACGCCGTTGCCGTGGAGCATCCGGGCGTACCGCTGGCAATCCACGATGTTTCGGGAGAATCGGGAGATGGATTTCACCAGGATGTAGTCCACCTTCCCGCTCAGCGCATCCCGGATCAGCTTCTGGAAGCCCGGCCGGTTTTCCGCTTTCGTGCCGGATTTCTCATCTGAATAGATCCCTGCGAACTCCCAGTCTTCATTGGCTTCGATGAGATTCGCATAGTAGCTCATCTGGGTCTCTAAGCTGTCCTCCTGCTCTTCCAGCAGCGTGGATACACGGCAGTAAGCGGCTACCCGTTTCTTGTGTTGGTCTCTGGCCCTGGGAATATGCGTAAACTTCATGCGGTTTCAGCCTCCTTCTTTGCTTCCTGTCTTTTGAGGTAATTGTTGTAGCACTCCGCCACGTAGGCCGGATGGTCGCGGTCCTTCACCACACCCGAGTGCACCGTCGTAATCAGGCCGCAGCGCCAGTAAACGCGCACCGTGCGGTCGTCGGTCGCATCTTCGCCAAGAGCCGCCAGTCGCTGGTACTCTCGCGGCGTTTTACTGTGCGCTCCGAAAGCGATGTGATCGATCAGGTCGTCCACCCACCAGAAGTCCACCTTCTTCAGTATCGGGTTTTCCTTCTTGATCTCCATGGTCTTCTTGGCAGCCGTTCCGAATTTCGGACTATTCAACTTCTCACAGACCTTGTTCACATCCAGCTTCTTATAGGCTTCCAAAAGTGCCGCCTCTACCAAATTGGATCGCATGATGAAATTGTGACATGCATCGTCACCCCGCTCACAGGACCATCCGGAACCGCGAACACTCTGCACCGGGATGCTCCGCTGATAAAGGGTAGAGCCGCAGCAGGGGCAGCGGAGCTTATCTCCCAGTGGGTACTGAATGCAAGCACCCATCACCTCGTCTGCCCGGCTGTGCTGCATTCTCCGCATGGAGCGGATCTTCTGCACTCGCTCAAACTGGCTTCTCGAAATGATGGGTGTATGATGGTTCTCGATATAGTAGGAGGGGATCTCCGTATGGTCGTTCCGGATCGCCTTGTGTGTGAGGTGATCTTCCACGAAGAACTTCTGCAGGAGAATGTCTCCGATGTAGCGCTCATTCATCAGCATGGTCTGCACCGCCGACTGGCACCAGGTGTCCGTCCCGTTGGGGCTCTTGATGTGACGGGCTTCCATATACTTTCGGATTTCGCCGATGCTGGAGCCATGCTCATAAAGCCAGAACACCTTCTGCACCACTGCCGCCTGATCCGGCACGATCTGGTATTCGCCCTTGCTGTTCTTCTCGTACCCATACAAGCGGCACCAGCGGGTGACGCCTTCTTCGAACCGCTTCCGGATGCCCCACATCGTGTTTTCGGAAATGGAGCGGCTCTCCTCCTGGGCGAAGGCTGCAAGGACGGTGAGGAGCATCTCCGAAAAGGCCGTCCTTGTATCGATCCTGTTGCTCTCAAAGATGATGTTAACGCCCATGTTTCTGAGCTTCCGCACATAGGTCAGGCACTCCAGGGTGTTCCTGGCGAAACGGCTGATGGACTTGGTAATCACAAGGTCGATCAGTCCAGCTTCGCAGTCCTCGATCATCCGCAGGAACTCCGGCCGCTTTTCCGCGCTGGTTCCTGTAATACCCTCGTCGGCATAAATGCCCGCCAGCGTCCATTCCGGATTCGATTGAATCAACTGCGTATAGGTCCTTACCTGCCCATCAAAGCTGGTCCGCTGATCTTGCGTATCCGTGGATACCCGGCAGTAGGCTGCTACACGGAGCTTTTCCGGTGTTTTCCTGTTGACCTCTTTAACCGGGTCCAGGATGATTTTCTCTATTTTACTCATTCCTTTGAACTCCTTTCTGCTGGGCCTCCCCAAGCGTTCTGCTGTAGGTTATCCCTCGGTGTAGTGCATATTCGCTCTTTATCCGCCTTGCGTCAAGCGAATAAGCGAAGATAAATTGATAACTATTTGTGTCTGAAATGGCCATAGAAAAAGCCCTCTGATGCTAAGTCAGAAGGCTTGTCATGTCTTATTTGGCTTCCTGTTTTCGCCGTGCTTCTTCTGTGAGTGCCGGGTGGCGATCCGGGTATCGAAGCAGGTACCCATCCCACAGAATGGCCTTATGCCGGGGATGCTGGGAATCCCGAAGCACCCCCGATGGCAGCGTCGTTACCAGCCCGCACTTCCAGGTGATCGTAACCGTTCGGTCGTCCACGGCTTTTGCAGTAGCTTCTTCCATAAGGGCCAGATCTGAAGCCGTATAGCTGTGCTGGCCCAGCGTGATGCCTGCAATCAGATCGTCCAGCCACCAGTATTCAATGGACTCGAAAGTCGGGTGCTCCTCCTTCACTTTCAGGAGTTTCTCCGCTTCTTCCGCTTTTCGCTTGCTCTTTTGCCCGGCAATCTTCCGCACCGCCGAAAGGTCCAGATCATTGTAAGCTGCGAGAATCGCCTTCTTCAGGGGAATTGCCATGATCACAAACTCCCGACAAGCCCCCTCGCCTTCACAGCAGAAGTGTGATTCTACGTACTGGATCTCCAGGCGTCGGTGCTTCAGTACATGGCCACAGTAAGGGCAGCGGAGGAAGTTTGCAAAGGGATAATCGGATGGGGTGGACTTTTTTCGCAGCTCCAGGATCACATTGCAGCGGTTGAACTGAGCACGTGGGATAATCGCCTCGTGATGCTTCTTGAGGAGCTTGCTCGTAAGCTGACCTTCGTTTCGGTACACTCGGTAATCCATAAAACTTTTCTTGTAGTACTTCTGGGTCAGCAGATCGCCAGCATACTTTTCGTTGGCGATCATGTAATGGATACGGGACTCATCCCAGACCTTATTCTGGCCGTCCGGCATCGGGTATCCCTTCTCCTTCAGCATCCGGCAGATGGATGGTACGGAGGTACCATGCTCGTATTCATTGAAGATCAGGCGTACAGCTTCCGCCTGCTCGGGTACAATCTCATAGTTATCTCCAACTTTTCGGTATCCGTAGCACTCAATCAGAAGAGCGTGTCCTTGCTCCAGACGTTTCCGTTTTCCCCAGCGCACGTTCTCTGAATGAGAATGACTCTCTTCCTGAGCAAAGGCGGCAAGCACGGTCATGAGCACCTCAGAAAACTGCTTGTCCGTGTCGATGCCTTCCTTCTCGAAAATGAGCCGGATACCAAGTCCCTGCAAATGCCGGATGTAATTTACAGCGTCCAGCGTGTTTCTGGAGAAACGGGATACGGACTTACAGATGACAGCATCGATCTTGCCGTTCTCACAGTCCTCAATCATCCGGAGGAACTGCGGCCTGCGCTCTGCTTGAGTCCCGGACAGTCCTCGGTCGGCATAGATGCCCGCAAAGGCCCATCCCGGTTCATTCTGTATCTTCTGGGAGTACACCGCCACCTGTGTTTCGTAGCTGGTGTACTGCTCATCTGATTTGGTGGAGACGCGGCAGTAGGCAGCCACCCGCAGGAGGTGTTCTTCCTCCTGCGTCTTATCCTCCGGCGTGAGGATTTTATTGATCCTCATGCGGTTCTCTGCCATGACTTTGCCTCCTTCGCTGCCAGCTTCATTGCCCGGTTCATCAGCGCCTGCTCTGCCTCGCTGAACCTCGTGCGATGAGCCCCAAGCACCACCCCATCCAGAAGCTCCTGTACCACATTGTAGAGTTCCCGGCTGACCAGCGCTTCATGGTGGCCCTCAATAAGCGTTTGGTCCACCTGACCATGGTTCTTGATCCGCTTCGTCTGGCCGTCCCTGGTAATGATCGTGCATTCCTTGTTGGAAAGGTACTCTCCGATGTAAACATTGCTCCGCAACAGGTTGACCACCGGCGTCTTGTTCCACACCCGTCCATTTCCATCTTCCGCTTCCATTCGGGTCAGCTCCTCAGCGATTTCCCCGTAGGTGTGGCACATACCCGCCATGAAAAAGGCCTGCCGGACAACCTCCGCCTCGTGCGGAACAACCTCCCACTTATGCTCTTTGCCGACCGACACGTACCCGTACCGGGGAACGTCCCAAGGCTGGCCGCGTTCAATGTGCTTCTGGCGGCTCCAGCGCATGTTCTGGGAGATGCTGTTGCTCTCTTCCTGCGCAATGGTGTGCTGTTCTTCCCGCCAGGAATCCGTGTTAAAGGCAAAGGGCTCGATCAGCTCACGTGCCACATAGTTCAGTGCGCCTTTCGCTTCTATATTGCCAAGCTGGATCATCCTGGCCCGAATACGGAAATGAGGCAAATGCAGGTTCTTCGCCAGCTCCTTACCTACCATCTCG
>Ga0116148_1005256_pt1 | contig 10899 bp, 7 predicted proteins | sample AD_UKC055_MetaG_FD_89786 | JGI IMG/M metagenome (GOLD analysis project Ga0116148, IMG submission 89786) | Active sludge microbial communities of municipal wastewater-treating anaerobic digesters from USA - AD_UKC055_MetaG | ecosystem: Engineered > Bioreactor > Anaerobic > Digestate | place: USA... | reverse complement strand
CCGGTTCCCGGGCTGGTGAATGTTGGCGTGGCATTGTTCATTGACCAGACGCGCAGGTTGTTTTCGTACATATCCTTACTGCCGCCGCGCATGTAGCGGTAATGCTGAGCGTCATACACATTGGCTGTCCACTGCCAGACGTTGCCGGCCATATCGTAAACGCCATAGGGGCTGGCGGAATCCAGCGTGGTGTAGTGATTATACGTCTTCCCGTTGTAAAAACCAACAGGAGTTGTGCGGGAACCGAAGGTAGCCATGTTTTCAAAAGGATCGCGGCTGAAGTAGAAGTTCGCGTTGTTGCGCGCAATTTCTTCGCCCCAGGGATAAGCCCGGCCATCTGTGCCGCGCGCCGCCTTTTCCCATTCCAGCTCGGTGGGCAAGCGCCAGCCATTGAACTCACAATAAGATTTGGCGCCAAACCACGAAACCATAGTCATCGGGTGGTTTTCCCATCCTGGTTTCACAGTGAAACTGTTTCCGTCATAAGAGAGGCGCAGGAAAGGGTCATCCAGGGGGATGTGAATGTAACTGCCTGCCTTGATTTCTTCCTCATGTCGCCCGCCAGCGAAAGCATCTCCAGGATAGTAACCTTCCACCTGGTTGCCATTGACCTGAATATAGTCAGCAGCGAGTGCTTCGTTTAAGTAAGCAGCATATTGAGCGTTGGTCACCGGGGTAACCATAATCTCGTACGCGTGATCGATCGTGGTTTCCTTTTTGAATTGTCCTTGCAAAAACTCACCTGCTGGTATCTCCACCCATTGCTCGCTGTCCATTCCAGTATCGAACACCGGTGGCGCAGCCTGAAAATCTACAGGCTGGCAGGCGGTGAGGGCGAAAAGCAGGAAAAGGGACATGGTGATGATCGATTTTTTCATTATTGCACCTCCTCCTTTTTGGCCAATCGATGGGTCGTTTCTTCTTGCCACCTGCCTTTCTTTTTAAACAGGTCAGTTAGCCGCCACACCATCAAGGCGGCCAGCGCCAGCAATAACACGATTACGCCAATATCCCCGGCTAACACAGCGCGGTTGACCAGCGGCTGTTGCTCGCCTTCGGTGATGAAAAGGCGCTTCATCTCGTAAACGGTGACGGCGGCAAAGGCCACGTCTGAAAAGATAATGACCGCCCAACCGAACCACTTTCGCGCTTTCCCCTTCAACCCCGCCAGGTCTGCGTAATAGAGAAGCAGGATGGTGGCGGTAAGGGTGGCGAGGATATGCCAGTGACCGGTCAGGATCGAGCGCTCGTCCATAAATTGCCATTTGCGGAAAATTTCATCCAGCTTCACCGCGGTGAAAATACCCACGCCGCTGACGGTGAAGTTCATGAACACCATTTGCCAGGTAGGACCAAAACGCACCGGGTCTCTCAGCAGCGCAGCGACGCCCTGGAAGAAGTTGCCTTTGCGGATGCCTTTTTCATCCAGCCCGCTGCGGATGATCTTTTTCCACGAATCGATCACCAGGAAGAGCGCCCCGAGCATGGCCACGGTTGAACCGCCATAGATGATGAAATGCGCGATTTCTTCGAACTGAACCACCAGCCAGGTGCCAAGTGAGAGCACGAAAGCGCCCACGATATAAAGCGGCATGGCCAGTTTCTGCCACATTCCTTTGAAATCCATCCACCTGCCGATGATGAGCGCGCACATGATGGCGATGAGCGCCAGCATGATATGCAGGTGACCGATGATGGAAAGGTCCAGCGCGGTTTTATGAGGATCGCGCACCACATTTTCGGCCAGGAAGGTTTCAAAACCGTTTCCATAGAAAGACCCAGGCACAGCGCCAAAAATCGCCGAAATCAAGGTAGTGAGCGAGACCATGAAGAAGGCAATACGCTCCATATCGTAACCTTTTTTTGTTTGAGCGTAGTCTTTATCCTTCAGGCGGTATTCGTCTCTCCAGGGCCACAACGCCACCAGCAGCAAGCATCCCGCAAAGAAAATAAGCGACAGACCGGCGATGTAGATGCCGTGCAGCACCCAGTTATGCCCCCAATAAGCAAAGGGCAGCCCGCCAAACATCACCATCAGGTAGCCGACGGTAACCGTGGTGTTGATTGGCAGACGGTGGTTGTCTTTCATTTTCAATAAATCAGTGATCATGTAAACTTCCACGGCGATGGCGATCATTGCCAGCGAGTGGTAGAGGATCACCAATCTGCCTTCGCGCTCGGCAGGTTCCAGGTTGATGTTCAACGCGCGCACCACAACATCCTTGATGCCGTAATCAGCCATCGGGCCTGAGAGCAAGCCAAAGAATGCGGAGCCGAGAGCGGCGAACGCGATTGCCACTAAGATCAACCCTTTGGTGGAGCGGAAGAGGAACTGATATCGTTTATTGAGCCATTGCATTTTACTTCTCCCGTGTTTGTGATTAACCACTACACAATATAACATACCCGGCGGGGATAAGTCATTGACATTAATCAAAAAGACTTATGACAAACAGCGGCGCCGCGATGCTTATAAATCGATTTTTGCCAGTTCCTGCAGGTGTCTGGGGTCCAGAATTTCAATCTCCGTTCGGTTTGCTCGCAGCACCCCGGCGGATTTGAAAACCTTCAACGTGCGGCTTACTGCTTCAGGAGAAGTGATAATACGGGCGGCGATTGTGTGAATGGGGTTTTCCATGCGGTTGATGGATCGTCGACCGTTCTCGCTGAGAGAAATCAAGTGCTTGGCCATGCGCGCCTGAACTGTACGGAACGAAAGGTCGTCATAATGTGTGAGCAACAGGCGGTTGCGCCGTGCCAACACGCCAAGCAAACTGATGCCAATTTGCGGGTATTGCCTCAGCAATTGTTGAAAAGGGAGATAACCGATACGCCATAAGCGGATATCGGTGTGCGCGTATGCGCTTACCGGGTTCGGGCCTCCGTCAAGAGCGGATACTTCATTGAACATGATGACGGGCTCGAGCGTGTTGAGAATGCCTTCTTTTCCCTCTGGGCCAAGCTTGCTCAAATTGACCTGTCCATTGAGAAGAACGAACATTCCCGCGGACTCATCGCCTTCGTGGAAAACGAATGCGCCTTTCACATACTGCCGTATTTCTCCGCTGGCGATGATCTGTTCTACACCGCTCAACGGTATTTCGCTGAAATGGGTAATTTTCTTTAACCGCTCTGCCAGCTCGCGTGTTTCACTCATAGGTCAATTATATACATTGTGCGGATAAAAATTGGTTTTTATGGTTTAATGCAGTGATGACATCTTTCACATTTGAAAAATTCATTGCCAGCTACCCCGGGTACACCGATACTTCATACCTCGACCGGCTGCGTGAACTCGATTATAAACGCCTGGAACGCGAAAAACAAGTTTACCTGGATTACACCGGTGGCGGGTTATACGCGGATTCACAGGTGATAAAGCACCAACGCATGCTCCTGGAAGGCGTTTATGGCAACCCGCATTCTTCAAACCCCACATCTAGCACCTCAACAGCCCTGGTGGAGGATACTCGCGCGAGGGTACTGCGTTTTTTCAACGCCTCGCCTGAAGATTACGTGGTGATTTTTACGGCGAACGCCAGCGGGGCTTTAAAACTGGTAGGAGAAGCCTATCCCTTCGGGCAGGATTGTTGTTACCTGCTGACTTTCGATAACCACAATTCAGTGAACGGTATCCGAGAATACGCGCTCGCTAAAGGAGCGCACGTGCGCTATCTCCCGGTGCTGCCGCCGCGTTTGCGCGCGGTTGAGGGCAAGCTGGATGAATACCTGGCGAACGCGCGCGGCTCATGCCACAATCTCTTCGCTTTTCCCGCCCAATCCAATTTTTCTTCCGTTCAACACCCGTTGGAGTGGATTGACAAAGCGCATGCCGCAGGCTGGGATGTGCTGCTGGACGCGGCGGCCTTTGCTCCGACCAACAGGCTTGATCTCTCCAGGTGGCAGGCTGATTTTGTTCCTATTTCCTTTTATAAAATGTTTGGTTATCCAACTGGTGTGGGCGCGCTCATCGCGCGCCGCGCAGCGCTGAAGAAACTTCGGCGCCCATGGTTCGCCGGGGGTACCATCACTGTGGCGTCGGTGCAGGGAGAAAAGCATTACCTGGCAGACGCCCCTGCGGCGTTTGAAGATGGGACGCTGGATTATCTGAACATCCCGGCTGTAAAAATTGGGCTGGAGCACCTTGAATCCATTGGCATGGAATTGATCCATGAACGGGTGAAATGCCTGACAGGTTGGTTGCTGACCTGCATGAAAGACCTGCGCCATCGTAATGGAAAACCGCTGGTAAAAATCTACGGCCCTTCGGATACCAAGCAGCGCGGTGGCGCGGTGACGGTCAACTTCTTCAACCCGGAGGGGATGGTCATTGACCACCGCTGGATCGAGGAGAAAGCCAACGCCCGCAATATCTCCCTGCGCACCGGCTGTTTTTGCAACCCTGGTGCCGGCGAGCTCGCTCTGCATATCTCCTCTGAAGAATTATCTTCCTGCTTTAATCGTCCTGATCATGAACAACGCCTGACTTACGATGAATTTCGGCTTTGCCTCAACACCAAGGCTTCAGGAGCGGTGCGCATTTCTGTGGGGTTGGTAAGCAATTTCGCGGATGTGCAGCGGCTGCTTGATTTTCTCGCCACGCTGGTTGAATGACGGATCGTATGGCCGCCCTTTCTCATTTTCTTTACCGTTTTTCCCGGGGATGGGTGGTGTTGCTCGGGTTTATTGTGTTCATCGGGTTTAGCACGCTCACCCTGCCAGGGCAAAATGCCATTGTAGATGAATACTCACAGGGCAGCGGCTCGCCTGACACCTCGCTTTTCTACAACGCGAAACAACTCTATCACATGGCTGAAGTGTATGGACAGGAGGGAAGAACAGCGTATCTGAATGCCCGCTGGACTTTTGATGTGGCTTTCCCGTTCATCTACACCTTCTTCCTGGTCTCCGCTATCGGCTGGTTGCTCAATCAATCGCTGCCAGTGGGTTCACGTTGGCGATTAATCAACCTCGTTCCATTGGCAGCCCTGGGGCTGGATTTTCTGGAGAATACAGCCACCAGTGTGGTCATGGCGCGTTATCCACACCACCGCTCGCTGGCTGAGTGGCTGGCGCCAGTTTTCACGTTGCTTAAATGGCTGCTTGTCGGTGGAAGCCTGGTTGTCTTGCTTGCTGCCATCTTTTTGGTCCTTCTCAGGCGAATAAAAAAGAACGCCTGACCAGGCGCCTGCTGAATTTATATAAATAAGGGTTTTTCTTGCGTAAACAGCCGGGCTAGGGGCGTTTGCTCGCGGAATGGATGGCCATTGTTCCCAGCATGCGCACCCGAAAGGTGACGCTCGTGAACCCGCAGCGCCGCAGACTATCCGCCAGGTCTTCGGCGCTGATGAAATTTTCGCTGGATTGCGTCAGGTAGGTATAGGCTTCGCCATTGCCGGTGAACAGCCTGCCAAGGTTGGGAATAACATAGCGAAAATAGGACTTGATCAGCGGGTTTAACGGCTTCCAGCGCGGACGGGTGGTATCCAGCACCACGACCCTGCCGCCGCTTTTAAGCACACGGTACTGTTCTGCCAGGGCAGCGTCCAGATCTACCACGTTGCGCACCAGGTAACCACTCACCACCACATCAAACGTGTTATGAGAGAATGGCAGCGCCAGGGCGTCAGCCTGGCAAAGGTGGATAGTCTCCCAGTCTTTTCCGGCAGCCATCATCTCCATGCTGAAATCAGCGGCGGTGATACCTGCGCCCGGGCAGGTGTGGCGCGCTTCGCGTGACAGGTCTCCGGTTCCTGCGCCGATGTCCAGCAGTCTTTCGCCGTTTCTCAGTTTGGCGATGCGCATCACTTCCTTGCGCAGAAGGATATCCACGCCGAAGGTCATCAAGTGGTTCATCATATTATAGCGACGGGCAACGGACTTAAAAGTCTTTTTTACATATCGTTCTCGTTCAGTTCCAAGCAGGTGAGCCATTCGCCTATTATAAATGGAATTGTTTTTCACTTTGATCCTGCCAGTGGAAGCTGGTGTGAGCCTTTCCTGTGGTTCGAGACAAAGGGATGCCATGTGTCCCGTTTTTCCGGGAGAATCACTCGATATTGCTTCCCTTCAGGTAGCACCCTGTTAGGATAGGGGGATTCGAATTTGGCTTGGCTGGGTTGAGTATTGGAGGATTTTGCTGCCTGAGAAAGGGAGAGGGGCGATAAAGAATCAGTGCCTCCAAGGGAATACTGTATAAAGGGATAATCCAAAGGTGAGAGGGGGGAGATGTGATGACCCTTCTGCCTATGTAATTGATAACCGCCAATTATGTCGTTTATTATTGGCATTTACGGTGTATAATGACAATAATCAACATTCTTATTGGCAGTTTCATATGAAACCAAGTGACTACATTAACTCTACAGCGGGCAAACTAATCAAAACCAGCCAGGGGTATTTGGCTTTCCTGCCCAATCCTCTGCCTCCAGAGCTGGCTTGGTCTAGTTTGCTAGTAAGCCTGCTTTCCGAGGCCGAACGTGAGCTTGCCAAGCTTGCACTGGCCGGTAAAGGCTTTCCCCATCCCCACATCCTGACTCGCTCATTTATCCGCCATGAAGCCGTGATCTCATCTCGTATCGAAGGGACGCGCGCCACACTGGAAGACCTGTATTCCTATGAATCAGAACAAATGTCTTTCCTAGAACCCAATACGGATGCCCGTGAAGTCTACAATTACGTAAAAGCGCTGGACTATGGGCTTGAGCGGGTGAAGAGCTTACCTCTCAGTTTACGCTTGATTCGAGAACTACATGGGATTTTAATGGATGGAGTACGCGGGGAGGTCATGACGCCTGGTGAATTCCGCCGTAGTCAGAACTGGATCGGGCCTGCAGGGTGCACACTGGAGACGGCCACCTATGTTCCACCTCCTGTTGATGAAATGCGCGAGGTCCTGGGAGCGTTGGAGCAATTCATCCAGGCTTCCACAGACCTGCCGACCTTGGCACGCATTGCTCTTATCCATTACCAGTTCGAAGCCATCCATCCATTTCTGGACGGAAACGGTAGGGTAGGCCGTCTGCTGGTCTCCTTACTGTTGTGTCAGTGGGATCTCCTGCCGAGCCCTTTGCTCTACCTGAGCTCGTTTATTGAACGGAATCGCAACGAATATTATGATCGCCTGCTGGCAGTCAGCCAGCAAAGTGACTGGGATGGTTGGTTGCGCTTTTTCTTTACTGGCGTGCGCGAGCAATCACGAGAAGCGGCTCGTTGTATTGAGAATCTTCAGCAGTTGCGCAATCGATACCGCGCACAACTGGCCAGCCGCCGATCTGTGAAGCGATTGGCAGACGTTGTGGATTATCTGATCGGGAATCCAATTTTCACTGTACGCAAGCTTCAGGCCGGGCTTGGTTTAACCGATTTCAAGACGGCTCATCGCTATGTGAATGATCTCGAACAGGCGGGAATTTTGCGTGAAGTGACAGCCAGGAAACGCAATCGGCTTTACCGGGCCGATGAAGTCTTCAACGCGATCAAAAATGAGTGAGAAGACCGATGCTGAATGCTAAAATCTTCGGTCCGCAGGTTTAGACGGTTTTCCCTGAATTGAATCCGGGAAAGCCCCTATAAGGAAAAGATATCATTGAGATGATATATCAAACCAAAAAGACCATATGGAATCTCTGTTCCATATGGTCTATATGTTCTTGTGCCCCCAAGGGAGTGCTGTATAAAGGGATAATGCAAAGTTGAGAGGGGGTGGTATGTCGCGATGGCGTTTATGATAAGATTCAGCCATCACGCACCAGGAGAACTGCAATGGGACGCTGGGGAACACTTACGAAGTGGCTGAGAAGCGACACCGCCTTGTTACTCGGGTTGGCGTTGATCGGGCTGATCGTCCACCTGGTTTTCAGCCGCGGCTACGGTTATTTTCGGGATGAGTTCTACTACCTGGCCGCCGCCCGGCGGCTGGACTTCGGCTACTTGGAATTCCCAGCCGGAATTGCCTTGATTGCCGCGTTGACGCGGGCGTTGCTAGGCGAGTCACTGCTAGCGCTGCGCTTCCTGCCATCCGTGGCCGGCGCGGCGATCGTTCTGCTGGCAGGCCTGATGGCACGCGAGTTGGGCGGTAAACGTTTCGCCCAGGGGTTGGCAGCCCTTGCCGTGCTAGCCGCCCCGGTCTTCCTTGGCAGTGCCGGCATCCTGACTATGGATCCCTTCGACCAGCTTTGCTGGGTCCTATGCGCCTACTTCTTGGTACGCATCCTCAAGCGCGATGAACCCAAGACCTGGCTCTTGTTCGGACTTGTGGCGGGGTTGGGTTTGGAGGTTAAGGTCACGATCCTGTATTTTGGAGCAGCGATGGTCATCGGGCTGCTAGCCACGCCGGCGCGTAAGCACTTCAAGTCGAAGTGGTTCTGGCTGGGCGGGGGAATCGCTTTGCTGCTGTTCTTCCCATATCTTGTCTGGGAAACACTGCACGGCTTTCCGACCCTTGAGTTTTGGCGCGAGTATGCAAGCGGGAAGACCTATCCGGTCACACCGTTCGAGTTCCTATTCCAACAGATGCTCACACTGGGATATTCCGCCGTGCCGCTCTGGGTCGCCGGGTTGTACTACACCCTGATCAATCGCGACGGCCGCCCACTGCGCCCTCTGGGAATCATTTTCGTGCTGTTGTTCTTTGTCTTTATGTTCCAGCAGGCCAAATTCTACTTCCTGGCAGCGGCTTACCCGATGATATTCGCTGCCGGTGCTCTGTGGTTCGAACGCCTGGCGCGGCAAAAGCCGTGCTGGTATTGGACGCGCGACACGCTTATTTATATGCTGGCAATCGGTGGGGTCATCTCAGCACCCATGGCACTGCCGATCCTTCCGGTTGAGACTTTCATCCGCTACAACAACTTGCTCGGTGGCGTCGGGAACATCCGTTCAGAACGACTGGAGACTGCACAACTGCCGCAGAACTACGCCGACCGATTCGGTTGGATCGAGAAGGTCGAGGCAGTCCGCCAGGCCTATGAGGATCTATCGCCGGATGAGCGGACTCAGTCCTGTATCCTTGCCGGAAATTACGGTGAAGCTGGGGCCCTCGAGTTTTTCGGGCCGGACTTGCCGCCGGTCATCAGCGGTCATAACAATTACTACCTGTGGGGTCCCGGCGATTGTACCGGCGAGGTGATTATTACCATCGGTTTCTCTGCAGAGGAGCTGACGCCGTATTTCGAAAGTGTGGAATTGGCCACCATGGCTGAGTGCCAGTATTGTATGCCCTATGAGAACCATCTGCCGGTCTATCTCTGCCGTCACCTGATAGCACCGCTTGACCAGGCCTGGCCGATGGTCAAACACTTCGACTGATATTTATTATAATGAGACCCCTTCTCTAAACCCTCGCAGAGTGCAAGCATATGAAATAAAAAAATCCGTCTTTCATGGCGGATTTCCGTGTACTCCCAACGAAAAAGAGAACTGTCCCTGTATTTTTCCCAATAGAGTAAAGCTGGAAAAACTTCAAATCCATTTGCTGGACCGAGCGTGGGGCCTTGTCGGGATGGTAAAACAAATACACCCTCAACCAGGGCATATTGTATGGAACATATAGAGCATATTGAACTGGTGCCCCCAAGGGAATTCGAATCCCTGTTTTGGCCTTGAGAGGGCCACGTCCTGGGCCGCTAGACGATGGGGGCAAGTGCAAGGATTTTATCACGGCGAAATCCCAGTGTCAACGAAATCTACGCTGAGCCGCAACGCCCTGACCATCAATTTACCGCAATCAATTGACGAAAGCGGTCGGGCATGCTATTATGCTTTTACATTATTTTTATTATTTAGTTTTATTCTGGACATTAACATTTATTCATTCATTTTTATTTTGCAGGAGTAATTATCATGTCGGTCGATTTTATTTTTCGTATTCTTGGGATGGTCATCCTGGCGATTGTGGGGGGAATTCTGGGTAACCAGTTTGGAGAAATTGCCAATACATCTCCAAGCGCCACCACTTTTCCGGTGGAGCAGTATCGCTTTCTGTTTGGATTGCTGGGAGCGTTGTTCGGGCTCATCCTCACGCCATATTTCACCACCCGCCCAGCGCGGGCGATGCGCAACGCGCTGGCAAAAGCCACTACTCATGCTCTGGTGGCCTCTTTATTTGGGTTGGTGGCGGGTTTAATTGTGGCCGCCTTGCTGGCCTTCCCTCTTTCTCTGCTGCCCGATCCATTTGGCAGCGTGCTGCCTTTTGTGGGCGCAATCCTTTTTACCTACTTAGGCGTGGTTATTTTTAAGCTGCGACAACAGGATTTTCTCAATTTGCTCTCCAACCTGCGTAGCGGTTCAGGAGTCACGGCGAAAGATGGGGCATCAGGCGCGGGCTGGGCGGAAAGCCGCACCATCTTACTGGATACCAGCGTGCTCATCGATGGTCGCATCGCGGACATCTCGCGCACGGGGTTTCTGCCAGGCTCGCTGCTTATCCCGCGCTTTGTGCTCAACGAATTGCAATACATCGCGGATTCTCCTGATAATATGCGCCGTCAACGCGGCCGCCGCGGTATGGAGGTGCTTTCCGCGCTGCAAAAAGAACCCGCCATCCCTGTGCGTATCAGCGATATCGATGTGGAAGGAATGCGCGAGGTGGATGATAAACTGGTGGTGCTGGCGCGGCAAATGCGCTGCCCGATCCTTACCAACGACTACAACCTTAACCGTATCGCTGAATTGCAGGGGGTCACGGTGTTGAACATCAACGAACTGGCGAACGCGGTAAAATCAGTGCTCATCCCCGGTGAAATTATGACCGTACAGGTCATTCAAGAAGGGCGCGAGTCCGGGCAGGGTGTGGCGTACATGGATGACGGCACCATGGTTGTGGTAGAAAATGGCCGTGAATACATGGATAAATCCATCCAGGTGACGGTCACCAAGGTATTACAGACGGCTGCCGGG
>Ga0116148_1005252_pt1 | contig 10903 bp, 9 predicted proteins | sample AD_UKC055_MetaG_FD_89786 | JGI IMG/M metagenome (GOLD analysis project Ga0116148, IMG submission 89786) | Active sludge microbial communities of municipal wastewater-treating anaerobic digesters from USA - AD_UKC055_MetaG | ecosystem: Engineered > Bioreactor > Anaerobic > Digestate | place: USA... | reverse complement strand
GTAATATAATTTGTCAAATAAAATTAGAACTTGTTCTATTTATTTATTGACATAAATTTATCGATTTAATCATTTGATAGGGTATCTTTAATTAAGTGTAATTAAGTTCATTTTTTTAAAAGTCCATAATCTTAAAATTGGCATTTCACAATAAAATCAACTATTACTATTGAAGGAGAATTGAGTATGGCAACAATATTTTACAGCGAAGAAAATCTTAAATTTTTATTACAAGAAGTTCATAATATTGAAGAAATATTTTCTCGCAATTATTTCAGCGACTATAACAGTGAAAGCATGAACATCATTTTAGATACTGCAAAAAACATAGCTTCAGGTATGATGTATCCATATTTTTCCGAAATGGATAAAAACCCTCCGGAATACACAGGTTCAACTATCAGAGTTCATAGTTCAGTAAAACCCTTTTTGGAAAAGTTTGCAGAGGGCGGCTGGATTAATGCATCGTTTCCTTCAGACATTGGGGGACAACAAATGCCTTTTATCCTTTTTAATGCCTGTATGTTCATCTTTGCCTCTGCAAATTATTCAATGAGTGTTTATCCCGGTCTTACATCAGGAGCACTTGCACTCATTTATCAATTTGCAACCAGAGAACTTTACCAGATTTTTGCACCGTCAATGATAGCCGGTAAATGGCAGGGCACAATGGCTTTGACCGAACCAGAGGCTGGAAGCTCATTAACCGATGTAAAAACTATGGCAACACCCACGAATAAAGGATACTATCTCATAAAAGGTCAAAAAACATTTATATCTGCTGGTGATCATGATGCTGTTGAAAATATTGTTCATCTGATGCTTGCACGTATAAAGGATGCACCAGCGGGAGTTAAGGGATTATCACTTTTCATTGTTCCAAAATATAGACCGGATGAAAACGGAAAACTTATTTTCAATGATGTCAACTGTACAGGGTGTTATCATAAAATGGGATATAAGGGAGCCCCTATCGCACAGCTAAGTATGGGCGAAGCGGATGACTGCCGTGGATACCTTGTTGGCGAACCCAATAAAGGTCTTAGTTATATGTTCCATATGATGAATGAAGCTAGGATTAATGTGGGGTTAGGAGCTGCTGCCATAGCCGGAGCTGCCTACCAGACATCGCTGGAATATGCAAAGGAACGCCGTCAGGGACGCAAAATTACTGAAAAGAATCCTTCAGTTCCTCAGATACCCATCATACAACATGCTGACATTAAGAGAATGCTTTTAAAGCAAAAAGCTATAGTAGAGGGTTCACTTTCATTAATAATTCAAACAGGAAAACTGGTGGATCTCATCAATACCAGTACCGGCGAAGAAAAAGAGAAGTGTGAACTTTTTTTAGAAATGCTCACACCCATAGTGAAAACCTATCCTGCTGAGATGGGTGTAGTTTCTACAAGTTTGGCTATCCAGTGCTTGGGTGGCTATGGTTATTCAAGTGAGTTCCCTGTAGAACAGTACATGCGCGACTCCCGTATTCACCCTATTCATGAGGGAACAACAGGCATACAGGGAATGGACCTTCTGGGACGTAAAGTCACGATGAAAAACGGTGCTGCCGCTAAAGTATATATGACAGAAATTTACAAAACTATCGCTTTAGCAAAACAATATCCTTCGCTTATCAGCTATGCTGAAGATTTGGATAAAGCTGCAGCTTTATGGCAGGAGGTAACCGGCTTTCTCATTCAATTTGCAATTAAAGGCGATATTGAACGTTTTCTTGCCGACGCTACTCTTTTTCTTGAATTTAGTAGTCTTATTTGCATAGCATGGCAATGGTTATTGCAGGGAATAGCTGTGCAAAATAGTATTCACAACAGTTCAGGGAGCTACAGTAAGGATTTTCTTGAAGGAAAGATGCATACACTTGCATATTTCTTTCGTTATGAACTTACTGGTATCTACGCTTTAGAAAAAAGCATACGAGGCTCTGATGGACTTACTGTATCCATGCAAGAAAATTATTTTGAAGATTAATTGTCCAGGATTTATTATATCTATTGATTATACTTCATTTACGATCATATTGCAAATTTCTTTTGAATGTACGATGACAAAAAACCCGGGGTTCCTCCGGGTTTTTTATTAATAATTTTTTTGTTATTGCTATTGATTGCTGGTTTAAATAAATCGTACAGTATAATTTTTAAGCGATAGTCACTTTTTATTTATTATCTGCCTTTAAAAACAGGATCACGCTTTTGAGCAAATGCCATAAATCCTTCTGCAGCATCTTCTGTTTTTGCCAGCATAGCTGAGCATTGACGATCTACTTTTAAACCCTCATCGATACCTTTCTCCATACCTGTTATCATACCCTTCAGGATACAGCTTACCGCTAATGGTGCACGTTTTGCAAGAGAATCAGCAAAATTTTGAACTTCTTCCATAAAGTTTTCATGAGGGAACACTCGATCAACAAGTCCAATTGAAAGTGCTTCTTGAGGAGTTAACCGTTTGCTAAAAAGTATACAATCAAGTGCTTTGCTACGTCCTAACAGACGGGTCATACGTTGAATACCTCCCCAACCTGGAGTGATACCTAAATTTACTTCCGGACAACCAATAAATGCTTTTTGCATATCTGTCATTAACCTGAAATGGCAGGCTAACGCTAATTCACAGCCACCACCCAATGCATAACCATTTATAGCTGCTATTACTGGTTTTGGATATCGATCTATATAATTAAAAAGTTCAATTGCATCAGGACCTTTATCCAGATTTGCTACATCAGTTACATCCATACCTGCGCTAAAACCTTTATCGCCTGCACCGGTTATTATCAGGACTCTAATAGTATTGTCATCTTCTAATTCCTTTACTATAGCATACAACTCTTCTCTGACATGAATATTGATAGAATTTGCAGGGGGACGGTTAATTATTATAGTTGCAACATAATTGTTTTTCTTTAGTAAAACATTTGTATCCATTAATATTACCTCCGTTTTTAATCTTTAATTGGATTGGCCAGTCCACAAAATATACTTTATAAGATGGCATAGCTTAACTTTAGGATTTCATATCATATTGTTATAGCAATCCATTATTACTTTCAATTATCAAATTCAAACTTTAATATTTCCTTCTTTCATTATTGCTGTAGGCTTGAAAATCTCAAGTTTAAATTTATTATAGAGTTCTTCAAGTTTATTGACAAGTACTGGATATCCAATGCTTTGTGCTAAAGCAAACGGTCCAAACGGAGAGCCCCCACCATTAGCCATAGCTATATCAATTTCTTTGGGATCATCACAAACATTTTCAGCAAGAAGCTTTGTAGCTTCATTCACTTGAAGAGCAATAAGATGATTAATATCATATTCTTTCGTTGCTTTTGATGTATCTATCACAGGTCGTCCATGCGACCAATCATAAAATCCTTTCCCAGTTTTTTTACCCAGATTCCCAGATTTTACATAGGCTAAAAGTTCTTCAGAAGGCATGTATTCTTTAGAAACTGCTTGAGCAAAGTACATCATACCATGTACCAATATATCAATACCCACATAATCAATTAATTCAAATGGAGCCATAGCCATTAATGATTTAAATGCAGCATCAAATTCTTCTGGTGTTGGATGACCTTCTTCCAAAATTTTTGACAGGAGAACAGATGTTGATTCATTAACCCTATTATAAATAAAACCAGGGGAGTCTTTCTTAACTATAACAGGTAATTTTTTTATTTTTTTAGCTAAATCATACCCTATTTTGATAGATTCATCACTTGTTTTCTGCCCCTTTATTACTTCTACCAACTTCATCAGCACTGCTGGATTAAAAAAATGATAACCAATCACTTTATCAGGTCTTTGAGTTGCAGAAGCAATTTCTGTAATACTGATATTGGAAGTATTAGTAGCTAAAATTGCATGTCCGGGAGCATATTTATCCAATTCACTAAATAAATTTTGTTTCAGCTTCAGATCCTCTGGTATTGCTTCAATAATAAAATCCGCATCTTTGGCAGCTTTATTTAAATCAACTTCGGTAATAAGTCCTGAGAATGCGGTATTATACTCTTCCTGAGTCATTTTCCCTTTAGATATAAATCTTTCAAAACTTGATCTAATACCTGCCACTCCTCTATCAATAAATTTTTGTTCAATATCACGCAGTGTAACAGTAAACCCAGACTGGAGAAAACAAGCAGCAATGCCATGACCCATATCACCTGCACCTATTATTGCAATCCTTTTTACATCGTCAACATTCATAAAATCCTCCTTTTATAATTAATTTTAAATATAATTGGAAAGGCTATACTTCCCAATTATATTGATAATCACTTAAAATGGCAGAAATTGTCAAGAATATAATAGAACATGTTCTATTATATTATGGTATTTTTATATTTATTACAAATACCATTATGCATTGGATATAATCATGCGTAACTAAAATATATATAATGACCCACCCAATATAGTGTAATTAATTAATATTTAATTATTTACAATTATACCTTTTGCTTGAAATGTGCTATATACTAAATAACAGAGTATATGAATAAACTATTATGAAAATTTTGTAAATGATGCAAGTTCAATAATTTTATTACAGTTTAGTAATATCACCTTGCTGTTTTAAACATGAAATTATATTTCTACTTTTTTTAAAGGAATAGTGATGATTACAAAGTATTTAAAAAAAATATTGTTATACCAAAAAATTGTTTTACCAGGCTTAGCAGTTTTTACTATTTTTTTTATCTATGCCATTGTTTTTAACATGTCTTTTTCATATATGGGTAATACCAGCAAAAACGTCGTTGATTTCATTATTTCACATTATATATTGTTAATCATCATATCGTTTATAAAAATTATAGCAGTATATTTATGTATTGGATTAGCTTTAAGTATATTTTTTTACTATGGAATAACAGCATTAACCTCACTATGCAACGCATCACTCAGCAATATTTCAACAAGTTTTTTAACTGCGGCATTAACATTTATTATTGCATTTTTGCAATTATGCAAAAGCATTGTCATGTATCCACAATTATATCTGGATACCATCTTCAATAAAAATATAATCTACAAAAATTTTCAAATACTTTTAACCAATAACTTTTCTCCTGATTTTTTTTGGGCGGTGCAATGCAGTATTGTTGTGCCATTCATTGCTGCTTTTGTATTCTTTGTATATCGGCAATTTTTTAATCATATGAAAATATACTTTCAGCAGATGGCATCGTTACGAAATAAAAAAAAGCAAATGATTATTGCATGTGCGATAGTTACTATTGTAACGATATCTTTATTACCAATAACTATCGCCAATAATAAAACTACCAATAAACCCAACATTATTATTTTAGCCAGCGATGCACTGCGCCCCGATCATTTTAGCGGGTATGGTTATCATCGTAAAACAACTCCAACTATCGACACGCTAATACAACAGGGGACAAATTTTCACAATGTGTACACTGTTGTACCGCGCACATTTCCGGCATGGGTTAGTATTGTAACATCACAGCTTCCCATGAAACATCATATTAGCCACATGTTTCCTATGGCGGTTACCCGAAAACAAAATTTTATAACATTGCCAAAAATATTGTCACAATATGGTTACTATACATCGGTGATTGGCGACTTTGCTGCTGATATTTTCCCGCGCATTGATCTAGGCTATGACACTGTGATGGCACCAACATTTAATATGCGTGTTATGATACAACAGATCATCTTAAAAAACCATACATTCCTTTTGCCATTTTTAACCAATAAAGCTGGTTTTTATTGTTTTCCAGAGATAAAAGAATTTGCCGAATTTGCTGACCCCGAATTTGTTGTTCAGGATATAAAAACTGAGATAAATAAAAGTATAAAAACAAAAAAGCCATTTTTTATAACATCATTTTTTTCAATAACGCATTTTCCTTACCCTGCACGTTATCCCTACTATAATTTATTTACTGACAGGCACTATAGTGGTCCATTTAAATATTCTAAAAACAGGGTGGTGTCACTTAATTCCGAAGGTGAAGCACATGAATACTCTCCTTCTGATAACGAGGTTGAGCATATTAGAGCCTTATATGATGGTTGCATCTATGCTTTTGATGAAGCTGTTGGAAAGGTTATACAGTATTGTAAAGATAAAAATATATATGACAACACCATTATCATAATCCTTTCGGATCATGGTGAAAATCTTTACGAATATGACTACGGCATGGGACATGGCGAGCATCTGCGTGGTAAGTATAGCCTGGTAATCCCCTGTATCTTTGCAGGTCCTGGTATACCATACCAACATCACCGTGCTGTACGAAGTGCTATAGATATAGCCCCCACTATTCTTGATCTACTGGATATTCAACAACCAGAATCCTTTGATGGTACATCCCTTTTAAAAAAACACAAACGTAATTTTGATGCATACTGTGAAACAGGTATATGGTTTGATAATACTGGTAACTTCTTTTTTCAAAAAAAGCGTATAATGTACCCAAATATCACCGGTATCTCAACAATTGATTTTAACTACCATGATGAGATTACCGTTACTCCATATTATGAATATTGTATTACTATTGCAAAGCATCGATGCATAATTGCAAATAATTATAAGTTGATATACATGCCAACCCATTATGGCATTGAATATGAACTGTATGATTTATCAAATGATATTGATGAAAGCAATAATATTTTTACAACTTCACCTCAATCTGAAATGTTGAAAAAACAGTTTTTTTCATTATTTAATGATGATAAAACCTTTACAATATATAATGAATATCTTTTACCTGTTATTGATAAGCCTATTTTCTAAGAGTGAAATGATGTATTGCGATACTATTTTTAAAAGATTGTAAAACAACCTTAGCAATGGTTTCCCGGGATTAAAAAATAGTTGGCAAAGATAACAGCAATACTATTCAATTTATTTTGTCACAACCTCAGCCTGCACATTTGTTAAAACATCACCCCCATTTTGATTGATAACTTTTATTACCACTGTTCCAGTATCCTCATGCACTTCTGTTACCAATCCTTCTATGGTTATGGTATCACCTATTTTTACCGGTAACGAAAATCGGCATTTTATTTTTTTTAATCTGCCAGGATCACCAATCCATGTGGTAACTGCATCAGCAGTAAAACCCAGAGTGCACAACCCCTGCAATATTGCACCACCCAACCCTACCATTTTTCCAAACTCAGCGTCAATATGTATTGGATTAAAATCTCCTGATGCACCAGCATAGTAAATAGCTCTGTATTTATCAATTTTCTGTTGTGCGTTAAAAGTGTCTCCAGCATCTATACTGTTTTTTTCATACATTGCTTTCATCTTTATTTCCTCACTACAAAAGTATATATTCCTTTACATACATCCTGATTGTACTGATTTTTTGTCATGATTTCAATTGCCACCACGTCTAACTTTTCTTTATGTTCAATACCAATAATCCTGGTATTTGAATATAAAATATCACCAGCTTTTACCATGGTGTAAAATTCAAACTCCTGCTCACCATGCACAAGCATTGCTACGTTTAGATTAAGTTCCTTATCCAGAAATATTGGTTCTATAAGTTTTGCTCCAAACACTACAGCAAACGTTGGTGGCGCCACTATCGTTTTGTATTTAGATTGTGAAGCAAATTCGTCATTCAAATAATAAGGATTGTTACTTTTTATTGCTTTTGCAAACTCTTTTACTTTTTCTTTACCCACTTCATATACCATTGTTGGCCAGGTTTTACCAACAAACTTTTTATCAACAGCCATCAATATTCCCTCCATTAGCTTCCATATTTTTGTAAAATATCTCGTGCTATGAGTATCCTCTGTATCTCAGAAGTACCTTCACCAATTTCACCCAATTTTGCATCCCGGTATAGTCGTTCCACAGGAAATTCCTTAATATAGCCATACCCACCATGAACTTGCAGTGCCCAGCTGGCTATTTGTGTTGCTGCTTCACTGGCAAACAGTTTTGCACATGAGGCCAATACTGCTGCTTCAGGATCATTCATTTGCTTGGCCCAGGCAGCTTTATATATCAGTAATCGAGATAAATCAGTTAATATCATCATGTCCGCCAGTTTAAATGATATTTCCTGATAACGGTTTATTGGTTTACCAAATGCTTTTCGCACAGATGCATACTTTACCGCCTCATCCATACAGGCAACAGCCACTCCAAGAGAAACTGTCGCCATACCTATTCTTCCATATTCAAGAGTTTGCATAGCCTGAATAAATCCTTTACCCAATTCACCGAGGACAGCGTCATCCGAAACTTCACAATCCTCTAAAAATATCTCAGATGTCGGCGAACCTCTATACCCTAATTTGTCAAATGGCTTTCCAATAGAAAATCCCGGTGTATGCTTATCAACCAAAAAAGCAGTAACCCCCGCCCCGGGACCGGCTTCTTTATCATTATAAGCCATTATAAGACATACATCAGCAATGGGGGCATTGGTTATAAATGTTTTAGTACCATTTAAAATCCATTTAGCACCTTTCCTTTTTGCCGTTGTAGCTATAGCTGTTGCATCTGAACCGGCTTGCGGTTCGGTTAATCCAAAGCTTCCAATGACATCTCCCGATATAATACCGGGTAAGTATTTTTCTTTTTGTTTATCATTGCCAAACAGCCGAATAGGCATACCGCATAGTCCGCAACTTGCACCAGCCGATAAAAAAGTTGCAGCACATGCTTTTGAAACTTCTTCACCCGCTATTGCAAAATTAATAAGGTCCTGATCGGTTCCGCCAAATGTTTCTTCATGCATCATGCCCATATAACCAAGCTTACCTAATTTTTTAATATTATTCTTCAATAGCTCAACAGCTTTTTCATCCCCTGCATCCAGTATACTGGCATTGGGTTTTATTTCATTTTCGCAAAATTTTTTAAAATTTTCATTTATTGATTTTTGTATATCATTTAACTCATAGTTCATACAATAACCTCCTGACCTCACTAAATTATAATGTTAACAGACGTGATATTATTAGCCGCTGTATTTCGGATGTTCCCCCGCCTATTTGAGCTAATTTTGCATCCCTTATCATCCTTTCAACCGGATAATCATGAATATAGCCATACCCACCAAAAATTTGTACAGCATCAGATGCTACCTTAAAGCCCCAATCACCAACAAATGCTTTGGCGATAGAAGCCTGGAGATGATTTATTGGATATCCTGCATCCTTTAATGAAGCAACCCGGTATACCGCTAACCGTGCTGCTTCCATAACCATTTTCATATCAGCTAATTTATGCTGTATTGCCTGAAAACTTTTTATAGGTTTATCAAATTGAACTCGTTCAGTTGAATATCGTGCACATTGCTCTATCATAAACTGCATTGCACCAACAAACGGAGCCAGTAAAGCGCTCCTATCCCATTCCAGCGTCTGGTGAGCATACATAAATCCTTCGCCAATATTGCCCAATACGTTATCTTCAGGGATTTCACAATCTTCTAAAAATATTTCCGAAGTAGTAGATGCTCTGACCCCCAGTTTATGAAAAGGTTTCCCGGTGGAAAATCCTTTGAAATTTTTCTCCACAATGAATGCAGTTATACCAGCGTGTTTTTTTGATTTATCAACAGTAGCATACACTACACAAACATCTGCAACAGGTGCATTGGTAATAAATGTTTTTGAACCATTTAATATCCATCTATCACCTTTCTTTACTGCCGTTGTTTGTAACGCTGCAGCATCAGAGCCAGCACCTGGTTCTGTCAATCCCATACATCCTATCCATTCGCCATTTGCTAATTTAGGTACATATTTTTTTCTTTGATGCTCATTCCCATGTTTAAATAATGTATCAGTACATAAATATGTATGGGCTCCTAAAGCCAGGAGATGACCGCTATCAACGCCTGCATGACCTAAAGCCTCTGATGCCAGACAACATGTAACAACATCAGCACCCTGTCCGTTATACTCTTCAGGGAATGGTAATCCCAATAATCCCATCCTGGCTAATTTTTGCCAGATTTCAAATGAAAACTCTGATTTCAAATCAGCTTCTTCACATAGTGGTACTATCTCATTTTTTGCATATTTATATATTGTGTCTCTGAATAAAAGCTGTTCCTCTGAAAAACTAAATTCCATTGTTTACCCCCTTTGAAATTATTGTATCAATAATTTGATTTTTTATTTTATTTACATAGTATGAATAATCAAAAGCTTCAGGTTCTATAACATACTGAATAATTAAACCCTGCACCATGGAAACAATCATCGTAGCTGTATAGATAACATCAATTTGCTTAATCTTGCCCTTAATTATCCCTTCATTGAGTATATCCCAGCATACTTTCCGGTAACTTTGATATAACTTTTGTATTGCTTTCCTCATCCGTTCATTATGGTTGAGCTGTGTCCAAAAATCTAAAAGCACATAGAAATAATTTTTTTCTTCAATTATGAGATTACATGCCCTGAGTATAAAAACACTCAATTTATCAACCGGATCTTCGATATTAGCCAGATCATTTTGCAATGCTAATCGTATATTGGTATTTATCTGACGCAGAAGATTTACCAGCAAATCCTGTTTATTTTTAAAATAATAATGAACCAGGCCTGCAGACATCCCAGCTTCATCTGCTATATCTTTAATAGTAAAATTATAGTATCCTTTTTTACTCACGACATTATATGCTGCAGCAGTAAGCTGTGATCTCCGTGTATCATATATACTGTTTCGTTCCTGCTTAACTTTCATTGGTATCCTCTATATTCTGATTGAATGACCAATCAATTATAAACTATAACATATTTAAAAAGTTTTTATAAGAGAACTATAATCACATATAGTTAAATTATTCTGCAAACATCGCTCCTCACAATGAGTTGTTCCTCCCATTACAATACTACCG
>Ga0116148_1005248_pt1 | contig 10904 bp, 8 predicted proteins | sample AD_UKC055_MetaG_FD_89786 | JGI IMG/M metagenome (GOLD analysis project Ga0116148, IMG submission 89786) | Active sludge microbial communities of municipal wastewater-treating anaerobic digesters from USA - AD_UKC055_MetaG | ecosystem: Engineered > Bioreactor > Anaerobic > Digestate | place: USA... | reverse complement strand
CTCCGTATTAACATTCAGGTAGGTTGACTGAGCGCCGATAGCACCGAGAACCGCGAAGGAGTTAGCTTCCTGTTTGACAAGAAACTCCTGCGCCATACGTTGCAGGTACTTAGCAACCACATCAACACGAGCGGCGCGGACGTAATTGAGCGGGAAGGAGACAGCGGCCTCAAGAGCGTAGGTGGCAACCGGAAGTTCGGTAACATCAAAAGCCTGTGAGGTAGCGAGACCACCCGGACGAGACTGCGCCCAAACCTTGATGAAGTCAGCCTGTTTGATGTCAAACATCGAATCAAGCGGAATCGTGGCGGGAGTGCCGTAGTCGTAGATCCAAGTAGTGAAGAGGTTGCCGATAACCGCATCAGACTCAATCACTTTCATGATCGGCTGAGTGATGAAAGCGGCGAACGCCTCGCGGGCCGCCATAGCTTTCAGCGTGTCTTTGTCGGCCATCTGCTTCATCAAAGCAGAAACCTTGTCGTTCTTTTCAATAGTAATTTTCTTCATTTAAGTAGTCCTTTCTTATTAGGCGTTGAGGCTCAGTTTGATAAGAGCGTAGCCGCCTTGAGCAGAGAACTCATTGGCGAGACCCGTATTAGTAGCGGTCGGGAGGGAGGTAAGGAACTTACCAACAACCTGATTCGGGTTATAGAGCTGACCAGTAATACCGAATTTTGCGGTATTGCTCGGGCTGATAGCGGCAATGCGACCGTCGCCAGAAGCGGAAACCACAGCGAGATTGCCCGGCTGCACGCTACCGTTAGCTTGGTCAATGTAATTACCCCAGATACCGATGATGCCGTTGGTGATAACCGGAACAGTTTCACCCGAAACAACCACGCCAAGTTCTTTAGCGCGCTGCGGGAACATCTTGAGGGGCAGACCGTTCGGGTCGGTTTCGAGGGTGCTAAGGCGAGTAAAACCGAGGGCGTTGAAAGCGGTGTCGCCAGAAGCGGTCGGCTCAACTTTCATCTTGGTCTCATAACGATTGCTGAACAGGTAAACGCCAGCAGCGTTATAATTACCGCCAACAGCAGTTGACGAGAAACCATCCGCGTTCTGCGGATTGGCAGCGCCAGTCACGATCTTTACGAGCGTGCCAGCGAGTCCCGTGGAAAGGGACGAATAAAGACTAATAACGTCATGTTCGTTAATGTCTTGGTAGGGGTACAAACGAGTATTAATCGTAGGCATTTATATTTTCTCCGTTGAGATTATTGTTTATGATTTTACTTGGCTTCGGAAATTGGCTTGCCGTCAATTTTCACAGCGGAGCCAAAAGCTGATTTCATTTGCTCGAAAAGGTCCGCGTTGATCCAAACACCGTTAGGAATAACAGTTTGGTGAGGAGTTTCAGTAACAGAAGCGATGGCGGCTTTAACTTCCGTTTTCTCTTCCGGCTTTTCGCATTCGCTCCCCTCCTTAACTTTCTCTTTCTTCTCGGCCTTTTTCGATTTGCTCTTTTCTTTCAGAAGAACGCGTGCTTTCTTTTGGTAAGCGGCGAACTCCTCGTCAGAGCGAAGATTTTTAACTTCAGAGGCAATAACGGAATTATCCTCTTCGGTGAGATCGAACTCGCCGTTAAGAGCTTCCATACGCTCATTATAACTTGCAAGAGCCTGCGCGGCAACAACTTCGGACTTGATCTGTTCAAGTTCCTGACGCATTTGAGCGAGAGACTGTTCGGTTTCTGTCGCCCGTTTTTCAGCGGCGGCGCGAGCCTCTTCAGCCTGCTTCACCATGTTTTCTTTCGCGGCGAGGTCAGCCACCCATTTTTCCGCACCATCTTTGATGGAAGCGACAAAATCGGTAACAGCCGCGCTGGATTCCTGCTTGCGGATTTCATCCCAAGAGGCGGTTAACTGTTCAATAGATTCAATCTTCATAAGATTAGTCGTAATATTGTTTACACTGATATTTGATGTATTTATATTTTTTTCTTTTATTTTTTCTTTTTCTTGAGAAATTTCTTCTTTTTCGTTTTCTTGATCATCTTTCTCGTCTTGCGCTTCGGGTTTCTCACAATTTTCCACGGCGAGAATACCTTTTACTTCCGCAGCGGGATTAGGAACGATAGAATAACCAAGAATAATAGGTTCCATTCCATCAACGCCTTGAATCACTCTATATACAGGAAGTTTGTTTTTATCTTTACCGGAGCCGCCGTTACAACGAAGGAGTCCATCGTAATAAACGAAGTCTTTATCATCTGGCTGTATAATTTTTGCCTCAAAAAGATTTTTACTACCAACTGCAATGGCGTAAGAATCGAAAGCGATTTCCCAGCTTAAAGATAGAACTTCGTCCTCTTCTGAATCTCCATTCTTATATATATACTCAGTGGCCATCGGAGCGACTGCTTTCCACAAAACACCGCCAACAGCCATGTTAAACGGAGCCTTTAAGCTTTTAACTTCTTCTAGTGAAATTGGCTCGTTTGACCCGAACTGCGTAAACCCGGTGTGAAGAATTGCGCCAACCACGGTTGTTTTATCGTGGTCCATCGAAACGTATTTGTTACAGGCGGTTTCGTTAATCTTTATAGCGGTTTCCCCTGTAATTCCATCATCATTTTTATTAATGAGGCCGCCAACCGCGCCATTTGCACTAAAATATAGAAGGTCCGGCGCTTTCTCTGGGTCAACTCTATTAGGAAAAATCTTACCTAAAGGCGCTAGAGAAGCCGTCGCTATTTTGCAATCTTCCTGAGAAGGCGCAATTATTTTAGCTATACTCTGGAACTCAGAGCGGAAACGGTATTTGGAAAGGTCCATAGTAGCGACGTTATATCATGATTTTACACGAAATAACGCGCTTTTTATTATTTCGCTGTATCTTTTGAAATTTCTTTAGCCCTTTCAAGAACTACGCCAGAACGATATATCAAATCATTTCCATATTGGCGCATTTGCTCATTCTTCTTTGTTCTGCCGAAATACTCAATTTCAGCGCCGAGAGTTTCCATCTTTTTCGATAGTTTATCCGCTTCTTTCAAAAGCCCTTCCATACTCCAATCCAACTTTTTTACTTTCTTTTTTGGGCTTTTCATTGTTTTTAGCTTTGAATTTTAGAGTGGCGCAGAATGGCGGCCTGCCAATCATCCACCTTATATTCATTACAAATATCAACTATTTCACTCGCTATATCATTCGGAATCATTGGCGGGGCATCAATACTAGCCTTCACCATTTCCATCCACTTATTACGCGGATAAATAGTGATGATAGCTTTTGTAAGAGTATGCGCCACGCTTTTTTGCGCCTCGTTCAAGTCTTTTACTTTAAACTTCTTTTTTAACGAAGCTAAAACCTTATCTTCTATACCCTCACTCTCTTTAATCCCCTCAACCAAACCAGCCATTGAGAACTTAATCTCTGACCCGGAAGTGGTTCCAACTGGAGACACCCTTTTGGTAGTTTGTGGAATCCCACTTGTCCCAGTGGGGCGACCGCCTTGGTTCGCGCTTTGCTGCCCCGGAGTTGCCGGCATATAAAGACCTTCGTCGCGCAATCTCTTAAGCTCTTTTTGATTGTCAAGCGACTCTTTCTCGTCTGGAAGAATACCCGTTTCAATAGCTTTAACGACTTCCTTGGGAGTAAGAACGCCCATTTGACCGAGTTGTGCGTAGATTCTGTCAAGAACCGTTTCATCTTGAAGATTCATTTCTTGAAAACCTACCTCGGGAACTGTACGGAACCCCATTGTATCACAAATCTGTTGAATTTCTGGCAGCAAGAACCTTTGTAAAAATTCGTTTTGTCCCTCTTGAAGACGTTGAATAAAGATTTTAGCTTTAATCTGGGCATTAGCAAATTTATCATTGCCCGTCAAAATAGACTGTAAACCCTCACGAATATCCTCATTTACAATTTGATATTTCTCTGGCCCAAGAGCGGAGAGGTCCGGCACTTTCCAATCCGCTTTTACAGTCCAATCAGCCACGATAACTCGGGAAACGGAAGGATTAGCCAAAACGTTACGGAGATTAACCATGTTGTTTTGATTAAGCCCGTTGCCGCCGTTTTCTTTCGACGGAGATTCACCCATTGTAACGAGAAGAAGAATCTGCTCAATAAGATTGGACATGAACTTATCCATCTTTTGCAGGGATAATTTCCACTCGATAAGCGGGAGAACTGGATAAACCATCGGTACCGCCAATGGTTCATATCCCTGCTTTTTATAGAAAGCGAAACGAAGGCGTTCGGGGTCAAGCGGAATGTAAAGTCCAAGCGGGAAAGTCGCGGTCTTTTCAATCTCCATTCTAATCTGTTTTGGTAAATCAGCGAGAACCTGCTTGTCCTGTTCGGTAATAGGGTGACGCAAACGTTCAATTTCATACGTCGAAAGTAAACGAACGTAGGAATATGGCGCTGCTATACCAGTCGGAACGAAGACGTTGGAAGGGTTTAACAATTCATAACGAATCGGAATCCTATTCTCTTTTGCCGCAAAAGATGTTTGGAAGTTCTTGTAATACGTCTGACCGAATTTGCCGCTGAATTTATACAAAAAGACGTTGCCTGAGCGATAATATTCACGGAAAAACTGCTGTTTTAACTTATTAATTTGCGCGGCCTGTAACCACTCTTCAAAAAATTCTTTAACCGTTTTATCATCGCTCTTTACATAAATCGGCTGACTGGAAAACTCTACCGCTACTTCAATGGCGTTGCGCACGATGGGAACGCCGCAATAAGCTCTTGAACAAAGGTCTATCGCGTCTGAAATGCCGGTATACTCTCTATTCCCGTTATAATTCTGCCACGGAAGGGGCATCGCTTTGATATTTTCAAAAGCGTTTAATGCGGTACCGGGTTGATTAGTTCTTACGCCCCTCGAAGAAACTCCCACTGGGGCGGTGGCCGCCGTAGATATATGGGTAGCCGCATAGTTAATGTCGGGCATTTTGAAATCCGACTGAGTGGCGGGGGCTTCTGCATAAGCCGCGCTATCATTCTTGCGGGATTCCCAGTATTCCAAGTTCCGTTTTGTATATTGTCGCGGCATTGTGATAAAAGTCGTTATACGCTTTTACACAATTTCCCAGTGACTTTTTCATACAAAGTCGGAAATTGTCGGAATTAGTTCACTTTCACAAACAAGAAACCGCGAATTTCAATATGTTTCATTTTTAATTGAAACTCTCATGAGGCTGAAACAAACATTTTGAAAAATCACCACCCCGGCTGATATGGATCGACAAATTGATATGGAAAATCCGGTATAGCGCATTTTTGCTCTACAGTTTTAGACTCAAGATACATTTTAGCCGCCCAAACACCTAAGAATAAAGCCGAGTAACTGTCGCGACGCATACGGTTTGGCCCGCTGGAACGACGAATGTTTTGCGGTAATTTGAACTGCATCGTTCCTAAGTCCGTAATACTCGCTTTGATAGACGCGCACTCTTTCTTGGTCATATCAACTAAAGCGTCTTGATTCTCAATAAGTTGTTTTGGGCTCATGTCGGCGAATTCCGCGCAAGATTCAATGCCTAGACTTTGCACGCTATAAGAGTAAGCGGAGGCGGAAGCGCGATTATTCGCGGCAATCTTGCCGGCAAACAAAACGTCTTTACGGTCAAAACATCCCTGCAAATATTCGTTCGCGGCACGCTGCCAAGGGGCGTTGAACGGTTGTTTCTGAACAATCCGTCCGATAGTCTTATTGTAACTTCTCTTAATTAACTCGGGCCATTCTGTGAAATTATCCTTCTTAAAATCAACGTCTAAATCGCAAAGTTCTATTTTAGACCGTTTAAACATTTCAGATTGGACGGAGGCGTTAAGGAATTCTACGTTATCGCCCTGAGAGGCGTCAATCGCTATATAAACAATATTGAACCGCGTAACAAGATAGTGGAAATACGTAATATGGTCTTTTAAGTCAGCGCCGGCAACTGCGTATGTATGTACGACCATTGGAATAACCTTTTTATCGGTTTCCCTAGTCACCAATTTCAAAACGCACATGGCGAAATGGTCGGAATTGTCAGCACCGGATAGGGCAACGTCAATGGCGAGAATGTATTCAAACCCTTTTTCTCCAACAAGTTCTAGCGTAGGATCGTCTCCGTCAGGAATGGTGCAATCAACCATTTTAGACATTTTGAAGAATCCGCCGCTATCGGCAGTGAAAATTGCACGATATTCTCGGTCGAAAACTGCTTCAGAGGTACTTTGACGAGCTTCTTCGATTGCTTTTGTTTTTACTAAACCTTCCGGTGCGGCCTCATAACTCATCCTTGTAACACAATATGAAGAACCAGATTTGATAATATCGTCCTTCATTTTGTCGTCTGTAATCATTCCAACCCAGTTACAATAACGCTTGTAAAGATGCTCGAATTGATATGATGCAGAACTCAAGAAAACAACTTTAATGTTTTCTTCAATTTTTGTTCTATCCTCCTCTTTCATTAACCCCTGAGCAATCTTTTCGCTTTCAAGACGCTCTAACCTGCGGCGCTCTTTAATGTCGTTATTAGCCACTAAGAAGGGTTGTAAAACTTCCGCAATGACACTCTCGGGTACATAAGCGAATTCGTCAACGATAAGCGTGTCTGCGCGAATAGAACGGATTTTAGTACCGTCGCCGAGAGGCAAACAGCGGATTGTCGCTCCATTAGGAAGCTTTAATTGCCATTCGTCCGTACCACGTCTAATATCTTCTGGAAAACACGCTTTAAGTAGCGGCGCGTTTTTGTTCTTTATAAATTTCTCGATCTGTTCGAGAATGCTACGGCTTACGCGGAAGGTTGTTGAAACGATTACGATACGATTGTTTGGGTTGAATAACGCCCAAAGCATTACGAACAAAGAGGTTGTAAAACTGTTGTGACTGATAAACCCATTAGACCAATATTGATTTCCGACTGGGACGTTAAAATCTAAACAATCATACTTGAAATAACTTATCTTTTCTACTTGGGAGTAGGCAAAACTCTCGTTATTGCCCACCAACGAAAAACTATCTTTAGCGGGCTCACCGATTTCATTTTTTATAAGTTTGGTATAGAGAAGTTTTGAATCAAAATACAAATCTCCATCAATTTTTTCAGAAAAAATACCAAATGTAAGTAACGCTACTTGAATCTGATGGGTAAGTTCTTTAGATATAGATTGATAACAAAAAAGGTCTTTTACTGCACAGCCGTAATTTTCAAAACTTCCAATCAAAAATTCCCTAAGCAGGGATTTGTTGCTAAGAATTTCTTTCGAGATATGGTTTTGCCCAGACAAACCGCATTCATAAGCTTTCCGAAGCTCACCTTGGCTTACGTCGCCACCCCATTCAACCTCATTATGACTAATACAAATATAATCTCCAATTTTAATATCACTATATCTACGCCATTCGACCTCAAGGGTTTGCATATTCAACACTTTAATCAAGTGTCGTGTTGAACCGCTAAGTTCATATCCGTCTCGCGTTATAACCTTTTGGCATTTTTTTTGCGGCTGAACATATATTTTACTTGTTAACTGCCAGCCATTACCATTCCACAGATAAATATCTGGAATATCTACCCAGCCCTCTTTTGAAAAATCTACGTTAGGAAGTAGGTTGGGCAGAGTTATTAAACCGTGATCTCTGGATAACAAAATACTAGTGTGATTATACACTAGAGTCTTGCCAATACCACGGCCCCACACAGCAAGAGAAAAGTTATTTTGCATCCAACCTTTAATAACGATTTCTTGGAACGGTAACAACTCAATGTCGCCAATCATGTCGAGCATTAACGACGGATTATTATACAAAAACTCTGCCAATGTCGCCCGCGCCTCTTCTTCCGTTAATTCCCCCTGCAAATTAAGGAAGTCTTGAGTAGTCTTTGAAACCTTTTTAATGTTGTTATTGCCTTTGATCCACATATTTAGGAAAGGTTCAGTCGTTTACAGTCATATTCGTACTGCAAATCAATATTTCTTAATGAATTACCAGCGGCAAGCAATTTAACCACCGCCTTAGAAGCTTCTTCGCGCCCATTAACGAATAAGATTTGAAAATTATCAAAATCGTGAAGTAAATCGCGGATTTGTTTAAAAGTGTGTGCTGGTAAAATTTTACTAAATTTGTACTTTGGCAATTCATTATAATGTAAAGCGTTATCGTAAGATTCTTCCACCAACATTACTATATAATGTCCCAATTCGGCGGCCCTTTCAACCTCGCGCCTAAAACGATTGTAATTTGAATCATCTCCGCTTTTACGCTCTATTGTACGGTCACTCATGGTCCCGATTAAATCGGACAAACTCTTTCTTTCGATATACACACCTTCGTCAAACGGATACTTAAGCGCGTAATCTCCAGTATTAACCTTTTGAGAAATCGTCGGGATACCGGGTATATTAAGAGGCTTTTGTTCTCGCGTATCCTCAATAATTATCGCGCCTTTAGGTAATTCTTTTTCAACCCAAGGTTCGTTATACCTGATTTTATATCCCAAATCTCGACAAATGGAATGATAGCCGCCGATAAATTCATAATATGGGCGATTGGGGCAGATTAAAGATCGGAGTTCTGCTTGACTTGGAGGGTAAACCAAGTTTTTCTCTATTTTTCTATTCTCCAACCATTTCAAAGACCATTCCTTCCCAAGTACCGGATTATTTTTTATCCAAGTCCTCAGAGACTCTTTAGATAAAAATTCGGCGGAAAGATATTGTTCAACAGAACGGAATGGAATAGCTTCTCCGGTCCCCAAATCCTTACGGGGAAAATACTTGGTGTAATACTCTTCCTGTCGGACCTTCAGTTTTCTTAAATGTTTGTGAAGGTCTTCGCGTGTATTAAATTCCTTACCGTCTATAGCGCAGGTTATCATGAAAGAATATTTTCTTTATCCAAGCCGAAAAATTCGGCTTTAAGAGCATCCATAGAAGACAGTCTTTCAACTTCCTTGCGTAAATCTTCTTTCTTCGTATTCTCGTTTAGTTTAATAATTCTATCACGATCCTCTTTAATCCGCCACGCTTGAACTAAATTGTGTAAAGAGTTGTTTGCGCTAACCTTAGCCATCAACCTTTTAGACCTATCGCCGGCAAGCTTTTGAATAAGTGCGGCCTGCTGCTTCATACTCGCATTAGCCTTTTCACGCATTGAATTAAGGAGTTCAACCTCGTTCATTTTTAACTCCGAGCTATCACCAGAAGAAAGAACATCGTTAAGCCTTTCGTCAATTAACTGAATTTGCCTATCAATTTGCATTTCCTTCACCGTTTCGGCGGCTAAAGCTACATATTGAGTGAATTCCTCGCCAAGAAGATCGGGTTTATCCCACGCAAGCATAACAAATTGAGCGATATACAAATCTCTATCCGTTCTCTTCGAGAACTTGTTGGCCGACAAAATAAACAAAGGTTTCCTCATGTAGTCCGTCAAAGCCTGCAAATTCCGCCTATCAGAAGCCGTTAATTTACTCGGATCGTAAATTGATTTGCCGTCCGACTTAGGGTTAATAGCGTGTTGGTTTACAAGACCGATGACTACGTTTGAATTAACCGGCGGCTCATAGGGGCCGTCGCATAACTCATCTTGTCGCGCGTGTTCTGGGTCAACTTCACGTACAAATTTAGCCACGGCGCGAGCCCACAATGAATTACTTCTCGTTTCTGGGTCTTTCGATAAAATCTTCGCCATCTCCAAGGGAGTTGCGCTAAGGTAATTTGATTTAATGTACTGTTTGTGCTCGTCTTTTAGTACGATTTGCGGGCGCTCCCAAGAACTTTTATCATTATTCCCGTCAACAGATGCAATATATTCTTTAACCGCTTTCACGCGGCGGTCGCGGCGGTCGTCAATAGTTAAATCATTAAAAACCTCTCTGGCAATTTCCAAAAGGTCTTTTTTATAATCCTTATCTACAATCGCTTTTTGTTGTGAGGTAAGGAGTAGCGTTGGTTTCGGGGGCGTTGCCATATCAAGCTAAATTTTCTTCTTCGATAATTTTTTTCGCTATTTCAACTACCTTGTGACGCAGCCTATTCAAAGGTTGATAGCCCGCATATGTATTACCCACTTTCTTCATTCCGTGAGCTTCACCAACCTCTTTCTCTGGTTTACCCAGAATAAAAATTTCTGTATAAAGCTCGTAATCACTCTTAGAAAGTTTCCCCTTCATTTTTTCGTGGATGATTTTCACCTTTGAGTAATCAACTGGTGTGTCATCCTGAATCATATCGGCCTCTCTAAAGTGATTTTCTAGCGGGAGTGTTTGTTTGATATTAAAATGATTTAATTTTCGCTCCTCCCAAGAACGGTATGCTAAACATTCAGAGCATTGAATTCCAGAAGGGTTTTTGCTACAAGAGTCGGCTCCAACGTTAAAAACGCAGCGTTCTGTCAGGCATGGACGGGAAAACTTCCCGAGATTGTCCCGTAACTGATTCTTAATAAGGTTCGAGATTACAGTGTTTAGCCAATGAAGAAACGTCTCGGCTTCCGGTCTATTAACGTTGTCTTTACGCGGATCATATTTCGTATTATATTGCTGGCTAATACGAATTAAAGCGTTCTGCTTAACATCATCAAAAGAAACTGCCGCCAAAGTCCATCCGCGACGACGTTTTTCGATTTCTCGACAAATTATGTCATAACGATCTTCAAAAGACGGCAGGTTGTTTTTCATTTTATTTTAGCTTTACTTGGAGACGCGGCGCGCGGTTTTGCGACCAGTTTCGCGGCGAGGTGCTTGAGGTTCTGGTTGTTGTTCTCGACGGTTTTTACCTTTACCGCCAATCATACCCTCGATATATTCGCTTTGCACAGAAGATAAGGGTTTCAAATGTACGTCTCTAACTTCTTCTCCGGCAGAGGAGTGACGGCTAAAATCAATGTTTTTGTTTCTACGAAGTTCATCTACTGTTGTAAAATTTTCATTTTTGCCACCCTCT
>Ga0116148_1005236_pt1 | contig 10918 bp, 9 predicted proteins | sample AD_UKC055_MetaG_FD_89786 | JGI IMG/M metagenome (GOLD analysis project Ga0116148, IMG submission 89786) | Active sludge microbial communities of municipal wastewater-treating anaerobic digesters from USA - AD_UKC055_MetaG | ecosystem: Engineered > Bioreactor > Anaerobic > Digestate | place: USA... | reverse complement strand
GACGAGGACTTCGCCGAGACCTTCGCCGTCTGGCTGACGCCCGACAACGCGTGGCGGTCGCGGTACCGGGGCTGGCCCGCGCTCAAGAAGCTGGAGTACGTCGACGAGCTGATGACGGCGCTGAGGGGGAAGCCCCCTTCCGAGGTGGTGACCGATCCGGTGGACCCGCTCTGGAAGATGAGGAAGACGCTGCGCCAGCACTACCGGCGCAAGCGGCGGCACTACGGCCTCGACAGGCACCGCCCGGCGTTCTACGATCGCGACCTCCGCCGCATCTTCTCGGACGCCCCCGAGTTCGCCCACGGGATCAGCGGGGCGCAGTTCCTGGCCCGGATGCGGCGGCCGTTGCGGACGCTGGTCGCCAGCTGGACCGGCATCTATCAATACACCATCGACCAGGTGCTCGAGGAGATGATCCAGCGCTGCCGCGAGCTGAAGCTGCGCCTGGCGATGCCCGAGGACCGGGCCCGGCAGGAGCTGGCGGTCCTCCTCACGGTGCAATCGATGAAGTACCTCCACAGCGGCGGCCACCGGCTTGCCCTATGAAGAAGCTGAAGGTCCTCGCGCTCGTCCACCGGCACCTCGTCCCGCCGGAGGATACGACCGGCCTCGACGTGATCAACGCCGAGTGGAAGATGGAGTTCGACGTCAAGACGACGCTCGAGGAGCGCGGGCACACCGTGCAGGTGGTCGGAGTGCACGACGACCTCGGCGCGATCCGGCGCGCGGTGGACGAGTTCCAGCCCGCCATCATCTTCAACCTGCTCGAGGCCTTCGCCGACGTCACCACCTTCGACCAGAACGTCGTCAGCTACCTGGAGCTGCTGCGGCGGCCCTACACCGGCTGCAATCCGAGAGGGCTGACCCTGGCGCGCGACAAGTCGCTTTCGAAGAAGCTGCTCGCGTACCACCGCGTGCCGGTCCCCGAGTTCACCGTCGTGCGGCGGGGACGGAAGCCCGTGCTGTCGAAGCGGATGCAGTTCCCGCTCATCGTCAAGTCGCTCGTGTACGAGTCGTCCACCGGCATCTCGCAGGCCTCGGTGGTGGACGGCCCGGCGCAGCTCGAGCGGCGGGTCCAGTTCGTGCACGAGAGCCTCGGGACCGCCGCCATCGTCGAGGAGTTCATCGACGGGCGCGAGCTGTACGTCGGGGTGATCGGCAACGAGCGGCTGCAGTCGTTTCCGGTGTGGGAGATGTTCTTCTCGAACATGCCCGACAACGCGCGGCGGATCGCGACCGAGCGGGTGAAGTGGAACACGAAGTACCAGCAGCGCCACGGGATTACCACCGACATGGCGGTGCTCGACAACGGGCTGGGCGAGCGGATCCAGCACCTGGCGCGCCGCGCGTACCGGGCGCTCGATCTCAGCGGCTACGCGCGGATCGACGTGCGACTGGATGCCGGGGGGCGGCCCTACGTCATCGAGGCAAACCCGAACCCGCAACTCGCCTACGGGGAGGACTTCGCCGAGTCGGCCGAGAAGGTCGGGGTTTCGTACGAGGCGCTGCTCGAGCGGATCATGGCCCTCGGCCTGCAGTGGCAGCCTGAGCGGACCGGATAGAGGGGGGAGACTGCGATGCTTCTCGTTCGGGCCGCCATCCTCGTTCTCTTCGCGGGCTTCGCGTACCTGGTCACGCGAAGCTTCTCGCCGTTCGCCGGCGTCCTGACGGTGGCGGCCGCGGGGGGGCTCCTCATCGCGTTCCTGATGATTTTCCTGAGGCGAGGCGGCCGTTCGTGAGGCGGCCTCCGCAGGTGACGCGGCCGAGGCTCGACTCGATCGCCACGGCGCCGGGCGCTCGCCCGACCTGCGCGGCGACCAGGTCGAGCAGGCACGCCGACGCCGCAAGTACACCCCCGCCGCCCACACCTGGGTGCTCGAATGCCAACGCCCGTCCCTTTCGCTGGGGCCGGCCCGCTCACGGCCTGGCGCAGGCTGAGCGAAAGCAAGGGGGATACCTGAAGCGGTCGCGATGGGTTGGGCTCGCGCGGTGGCCGACGCTACCGTGCCAGCCGGGCGACCATCTCCGCGACGTGCCGGTTGAACTCACCGGGCCGCTCAAGCATCGGGTAGTGGCCAATGTGCTTCATGACGATGACGTCGAAATCGGGCGTCACGGCGCGTGCCTTCTGCAGGTCTGTGGGGAACAGGTCGCCGGTGATCGAGCGCAGCGGAACGTTCAACTTGCGGACGGCGGCTTCCTGGTCGTAACCCGGCAGGCTGTCGAGCGTGGCAGCGGCCACGGGCGCGGGCGTCCTCAGCATGCGCCGCTCGACCTCCGCGACGAGGTCGGGATCGGCATCCGGGTGGAACAGCATCCTCACCATCTCGCGCAAGGCCACCGGGTAGTCGGCTCGGAACGACTCGGCGCGCTTGTGATAGTACTCGTCCGCCGCGCGCCGGTATTCGAGCGAGGCTGCCTGGCCAAGGTCCTGGAACGTGTCGATGCCCACCACGCCCACCGCGCGGCCGGGCAGGAGCAGCGCCGCCTCGACGGCCACCGGTCCCCCCAGAGAGTTGCCGAAGACGACGAGGCGCTTCAGGCCCTCGGCGTCCGCCACCGCCTTGACGTCGGCCCCGAACTCGCGAATTCCCCAGGTCGTGCGGTTCACACCCGATTCGCCGTGGCCCGCCAGGTCTACGGCGATGACGCGCCAACGATCCGACAGGGCCTGCAGCTGCGAGTCGTAGAACGAGCGGTCGGCCATGGCGCCGTGAACGAACAGCAGGGCCGGCTCGCCCTTCCCGACAACCGAATACCCGATGGTGACGCCGTCAGGCGCCTGGCAGGTCTTGCGCTCGATGCCGGTTGCCATACCGTGCTCCTCGGAGTGTTCCGCAGGGCTGAAGCCCTGCGCTACGGGTGGTGCTTCCGCAGGGCTGAAGCCCTGCGTTACGACGCTGCGCTACGAGCCCTGCGCTACGGCTGATTGCGCGCTGCGGGCGGCGGCGTGACCAGCGCGTTGAACAGGAACTTGTAGGTGCCGAGCGTCTGCGCGCGGTTCTGCGTGCGGAAGCCAATTAGAACCACCCGGCCCTCCCCGTAGCCGATCGACGCCATCGCGGTCTTCCCGGCGATGTGCTCTTCGCCGTTCAGCCAGCCACTCCGCTCGACGTCGCGCTCGGCGTAGCGGACGACGACGTCGTGGCGGTGGTTGAAGTCGGTGGCGATCACGTCGAACGCCGGGCTGTAGTGGAACAGCACCAACCCTTCCGCCGGCATGCCGTACGCCAGGGGGTGGGCGTTGTCGATCGTCACCCGCAGCGTCGAACCCGGACAGAAGAACTCCTTGGTGCTCAGGCCCTCGACGACGTTCCTCACCGGCAGTCCCAGCTTCGAGATCGCGAAGTCTGTCGCGCCTCCGAGGGTGACCAGCGTCCCACCGGCGCGCACGAACTCCTTGATCGCCGCCACACCGTCGGCGCCGATGCCGCTCTTGTACTCGGGCGGCGTCGTATCGGGCACTCCCTCGAACCGCGCGCCGCGGGAGAAGCCGCCCGGCCGGGACGGCGCAGGCTCGCCGGTAATCGCCGAGGTGGAGTCGTCTGCGAAGACGAACACGTCGTAGCTTGCCCGAAGGTTGCCCTTCTTGATCTCGCCGTCCAGCACGCTCTTGTACTGGAACCCGAACTGCTCGAAGATCCAGCGCGTCCACCCCTCGTCCATGTTGCCGCCGCGGTAGCGCTGGTACATGCCGATGCGAAGACGCTTCAGCTCGTGGGCGGCCTTTGGTTCGGCCTTCAGGGCGCGAAGGTCCACGCCGGTCGTCTTCGCCACCTCGGCGAGCACGGCGGCGGGGGCCGAGGCGGGCAACAGGAAGTCGCCCGCGCGCACGGCGTCGCCGGCGGCGTCGGCGCGGCGCACCGTGACGTCACGGTCGAACAACAGGTTCACCGCCCTGAACGCGTCGTTCAGCCGGCCGTCGATGACGTACCCCGCCGGCCCCTTCTCGACGGTGCCCGCACGGAGGATCGGGGCCGCCACCCTGGTGAAGTCGGCCTCGACCGCCTCGTCGAGAGGATCGACCCTGATTCCCATGAATTCGGCGAGGACGTCCTGCCCCATGTCGTAGGGCCGGATGGGTGTGCCGTCCTGCTGCCGCGTCCACTCGTTCTCGGGGTAGTGCGTTTCGCCGAGCAGGTAGCGAACGAGTCCCATCTTCGGCTGCGCGAGCGTGACGTAGAAGGAGCCGGCCGGATAGACGACGCCGCCCGGCGCCGCGAAACCCTTCGCCGAGCGCAGGACCTCGATGCCCTGGGCAAGCAGGGCGTTGACGAGCTTGTCGAGCGTGAGCGGATCGTGCTGGTCGGCCGAGATCGCGTAGGCGGCAGGCTTTCCCTTCGAGCCCCGCTCTGTCTGGCGCATCGCCTTGACATAGGTGTCCCAGACAATCGTCTCGGCGTTGCGCGCCATGCAGTCGAGCAGGGCCCAGGCGCCCACCTTCTGCCGGTCCACGATATCGCGCAGCCTCCACCAGCCGCCGGGCCACGGATCGGGAAAGTTCATCTGGGGCTCGCGGGGGTCCTGCTGGTTCCGCGATCGTCCGGTCAGCTGGCTCGGGTCGATGTACAGCGGCGTCGCCAGCCTGGCGCTGGCGGCTTCGCTGAGCATGCCGGCGATGTTGTGGAACGGCGTGATCCAGTGGAAGCCGAAGTGCCCCCACCCGGAGTACTGCCCGTTGTTCAGCACGCCCGTGAGCCCCGCCTCGGAGGCCTTGTTGGCCATCTGGCCCCCGTACCACGCCGACTCGGTCCAGACCAGCGGGTCGGCAAGCGGGCGGATCGGCTCCGCGTAGGGCGGAAAGTACATCCGCGCGCCGTAGCTGCCCATGTGGTGGAAGTCGAAATAGGCCTGCGGCTTCCACTCGGTGAACAGGAGCCGGCCGACGTACTGCGACTCCTTCATGTTCATCGTCATCGCGTCGCGGTTGTTGTCGTGGCCGACGTACTTGTGGTAGAGCCACGGCAGGCTGCCGGCTTCGTACTCGGTGCCGAGGTACTTGTTGTAGTAGTCGGTCACCATGATCTGGCCGTCGGGGTTGAACGACGGCACCAGCAGGAACACCACGTTGTCGAGGATGCGGCGCGTCTCGGCGTCCTGGCGCGTCACGAGGTCGTAGACCAGCTCGGGCGACATCTGCGCCCCGCCGATCTCGGTGGCGTGCATGCTCATGGTCATGCACACCACGGGCTTGCTCTCGGCGGCGATCTTCCTCGCCTCGGCCTCGGTGAGCCCGCGCGGGTCGCTGAGCCTGAGCGTGTTCAGGCGCAGCTGCTCGAGGTTCTTCTGGTTGGCGGCGGAAGTGACGATGACCAGCAGGAACCGGTTGCCCATCTCCGTGGGCCCCATGTCCACGACCTTCACCTTGCCGGCGCCCTGCTTCTCGAGCAACTCGTAGTACTCGATCAGCCTGTCCCAGCGGGCGATCTTGCGGTCGGCTCCCATGCGAAAGCCGAAGAACTGCTCGGGCGGGGTCACCGGCCCCTGGGCCTGCAGCGGTGCGACACCGTCGAGACCGAGCAAGAGCGTGAAAAGGACGACCGGCAGCGGGAGGACGCGGGCAAGCTGGCTCATGAAGGTGGCTCCGGGGGGACGCGGGGGGATCATACCCCACGGGGTGTCGTGCTGGGGGTGCTGAGGGTGCCGGAGGTGCTGAAGGTGCGGTGCTGAAGGTGCCGAGGGTGCTGGTCCTGGAAGCTATCCGCCGACGAAGTTCGAGAGCCTGGTGTTGACCACCGAGCTGAAGATCGAGCCGAAGGTGTAGCTCACGCCCACGCGGAACGATCGCCGGAACGAGGTGGCGAGCTGGCGCTGACGCGCGATCACCTCTTCGGCGCTCGCCTCGCCCACGGGAAGATACAGCTGGTCGTGGATGCTCGAGGCGCGGCCCGCCAGGTTGAGCGCGAAGCCGCGGAACAGCCGGACGTCCATCTCGGCGGAAACAGTGCGGCGGTTCATCGAGGTGTCGTGCAGGTACTGGGAGACGTCGAGGTCGGCGCTCAGCGATCCCCACGTCTGCTTCATGTCGAAGGCGGTGCGAAAGGTGTGGCGCGGCACGGTCTCGGACAGCTTGCCGAGGACGGTCTCCTCGTTGTAGTCGAAGGCCGTAATGCCGACCAGGTACTGCAGCGTGAGCTGCCGCCGCGTGGACTCGGCGTAGGGGAAGACGTTGTACTCGATCGCGCCGGTGGCGTTGAGCACGCGGTCCTTGTTCTCGTAGGTGGAGGCGGCGATGAAGGCCTTGCCGCCCGCCGCCCAGTGGCCCCCCAGGCTCCTGATGGCCTGGCCGGTCACGTCGTAGCCCCTGCGCGTGCTGACGTAGAAGGTCCCGTCGCTGAAGGTGTACTCGCTGCGCCGCGTGTCCCGGTACGACGACAGGCTGAACTTCCAGGCGTCGGTCACCCGGTTCGCCGAGACCGATCCGTTCAGGTTGCTCGACGAGGCCGACGCCTCGCTCTCGTAGTAGGCGTTGAAGCGGGCGCGCAGGACCCAGTGGTCCCAGGGGTCGTCGTTGGGGACGCGCGAACGGGCCTGCTGGCCGGGACCGCCGGCCGCGTCCTCGTGCAGCACGCTGAGGCGGTCGCGGACGGCGGTGTGCAGCACGTAGCGGACGAGGCCCAGCTTCAGCGTCCGGACGAACCCCTGGCGAACGCCCTCTTCGGTGTCGGTCGGCAGCGACGCGTAGAGCACCTCGTCGTCCACACCCCGAAACCGCCCCTGGCCGATGAACTTGAGGGCGAACTCGCGCCCGCCGGCGCCGGTGCCGAGCGAGGTGACCAGCACGTGAACGTCGGCCGCTTCGCGCACGTTGACGTACTCGACGTAGTCGATTTCCACCCTGACGTAGTCGTGGTAGCAGGGCGTGTGGTCCTTGCAGTCGAGGAACACCTTGAGGGCGTCGAGCGACGAGGCGGACGAGATCGCCGCGGGGCCCGCGGGACCCGAGAATGCGGAGTCCTGAGCGGCGGCGGGTGCAGCCGCGAGGTGCAGCACCAGCATCAGGATGGCGAAACGCGTCATCACACCTCGCGCGGGCAGAGCGCGGGGGCGTGCGGCTCGCCGGGTCGGCTGTTGTCGGAGACGGAAGGGCATGCCCCAGGGGCACGCGCCGGGCCCGGGGTGGGGCGGCCCCTATCTTACCGCTCTTTCCTTCCACGGCGCCGTCATGCCGAGCCGCAGGAGCTTCTCCTCGAGCTCCCTCCGCTCGCGGCTCGCCTTGAGGGCGCCCTCTTCGGTTCGCTCGAGCCATCCGGCCGCAGCCGCCAGCTCGGTCGCCTTCGCGCGGTCGCCCGCACCGATCGCGGCAACGATCTCGGTCTCCGACCCCGAGAGGGTCAGCGCGCTGCGGCGGTAGTCGAGGAAGGCCTCCCACGCGATCGGCACCCACCGGGCGACGATCTGCTCGCCGATCACGGTCGCGTAGGCGCGGATCTCCTGCTGCGCGTGCAGGTCCATCCGCAGGTGCAGGAAGTGCAGGAGGTTGTGGAGGTCGATCTTCCAGTAGGCCTCGGTGTAGGTGGAGAGCGGCAGGTCCTTGCGCGCCTGTTCCCGCGCCACGCCGGCCGCGATTCGCCCCTGGTAGATTTCGCGCGCGCGGCGGTGCAGTTCCTCCTCCTCCGCCGAGAGGCGCGCCCCGGTCTCGTTCGGCAGAAGGTCGGCGCTGCCCTGCCGGTTGGACGAGGACTGCGCCCGCCAGCCCCCCGCCGGCGTGCGCTGGGCAGCGTCGATCGCCTCGGAGTAGCGGGTCGAGTACTCGTTGACGCTCGCTGTCCGGTGGCGGATCCACTGCCGCCAGGCGTCCATCGGGACGCGGACGTGGAGCTTCAGCTCGCACATCTCGAAGGGCGTGGTGTGCGCGTGGCGCATCAGGTAGCGGATGAGGTGCCGATCCTCGCGCACTCTCCGGGTGCCCTTGCCGTACGACACGCGCGCCGCCTGCACGATCGCGCCGTCGTCGCCCATGTAGTCAACGGCGCGAACGAACCCGTCGTCGAGGACCGGGAAATGCTGGCCGAGGATGGCGTCGAGCGTGGGGACCGACGCGCGGACGATCTGCTCCTGGTTGGCGGTCACGCAGGACATTGTACGTGCTTTGCCGCACCCGGTGGAGACCACCCCCGCCTTCCCTCGCGGCACCTTTGCGGCGGCCCTATCGCAGCTCGCGATAGCGCGACACCGGGGCGAGGCCGAGGCTGTCCCACCAGGCGTCGAGAGCCGGCCGATCGCCCGCCAGTACCAGGTCCTTGGATGCCTGCGGGGGCGGCGGGGCGAGCGTCGCGAGGCGGTCGTAGACCTTGGCGGCCGAAAGCCGGTCAAGGCGCGACAGGAGGTGCCAGAGGGAAAGCGCGTCGCGGGGGCGCGCCTCGCGCAGCAGACGGTCGAGGACGTCCCCGGCGGCCGGCGCTCCACCGTCGTCGAGGGAGGCCAGCGCTGCACGGAAGCCCGCGCTCGCGTCCTCGAAGTGGGGTGTCCCCGGTCCGCGGCCGGGACGCGTCGTGCACATGGCACCCCTCGGCACCAGCGATTCGCGGCCGTCCAGCTCGAAGCCCACCCAGCCGAGGGTCACCCGTAGGCGGCCGGTGCCGTCCTCGTCGACCTCGAGGCGGTAGGCGCAGCCGAGATCGACCGCAACCGCCGAGGGCGTCTCGATGAAGAACTGCCGCGGCGACGCCCAGATGAACGCGTCGAGGCTGCCCCGGGCCAGCGCCAGGCGGTGTTCTCCGGGGGCGTCGCTGATCACGCGGAGGCGCGAGAGCGGACCGACGCGAAGGGTGCCGATCTCGCCGGCGCTCAGCCGGGCGGACGCGCCGGGGCCGGTTTCGAGCCAGCGGCCGGGTGGAACGTGCACCTCGGCCTCGATCGGCTCGCTGGCGACCCGCGCGCTGCCGCTGACCGGGGCGGCCTTCCACGAGCCGGCAGAGACGGCGGCGGCCGGCGCCCCCCGCTGAGGCCTGGCGAACCAGGTGCCGGCCACCAGCACCGCGATTGATGCCGCGAGCGCCAGCGGAACGGCCAGCGAGCGCCAGTTTCGTGTTCGCGCCGGTGCCTGGCGCGACGGGGCCGGCGGGACGAGTGCCAGCGGCCCGCCGCGGTGGCGAAGCTCCGACAGCACGCTCTCCAGCGCCGCCACGTCCGGGTCGGGCCTGCCCGAGCGATCCCAGAGGTAATCGCCGCTCATCGCGTTCCCCGCTTCACCTCGAGCTCCTCGCGCAACTTCTTCATTCCCCTGTGCAGGTTGACGCGCACCGACCGAGGTGTGAGACCCGTGCGGGCCGCGATCTCGGGCCCGGTCATTCCCTCGACCAGCCTGAGCGTCAGCGTTTCCCGATAGGCCGCCGGCAGCCGCTGGATGGCCTCGAGCGCGGCCAGCGCCTCGGCGCTCGGTCCGTTGCCTCGCGCCTCGACCTCCTCCGCGCCGCCGGAATCGGTTGCCACCTTGCGGCGGTGATGGTCGGTGGCGCGGTTGCGGGCGATCGCCGCCAGCCAGCCGCCGAAGGCGCCGGCGTCGCGGAGCGATGACAGCCGCTCGAGGGCAGAGAGGAAGACGTCCTGCAGCAGGTCGTCCACCTCCTCCCACCTGACACGCGCGAGCAGCACGCCGTGCACCATCGCGCCGTACCGCTCGTAGAGCAGGCCGAAGGCGGCGCGGTCGCCGCCCTGGGCGGCTCTCACGAGGTCGCTGTCGTCCACGGCACGGATGGCTGGCGCCTGGCCCAAGACCAGAGCATGACCCAACACGACGCTCCCCGGCAATCTCACGAGGTCCGGACTATCCCAGCTGCCTGATGTTCTTCGCCAGCAGCGCGTCCCCGTTGGCACCCGCGCGGGCCCGGTCGGCGTGCGAGCGGTACGCGCGCTGGTCCTTGTCGGCAACCACCAGCGCCGCGCCGAACTCGAGCGACGCGTCGTTGGGCCGCAGCGCGAGGCTCTTCTTCACCATCACGTAGCCGTCCTTGCCGGCGACGAGCGGCTCGAGTGCCGCGCGGTGCGCCTTGAACTGCGGCACCATCGTCAGCTGACGCAGCGCTTCGACCAGGTAGCCGGCGTCGAAGAGTGCGAGCGGGTCGGGCTCCTTGGCTGCCGAGCCCACGGCGCGGGCGGCGAGCCGATCGAGCAGCTGCCGGGCGACGGCGGCGTCGCGCCCGGCGTAGATGGCCGCGCGGCGGAGCGTCTCCATCCGCACGATCACCGGGGTGGACGGCGCGAGCAGCGCCTCGGTGTCGGCGACGAGCGAGTTCAGCGCGTAGGACGCGTCGACGTCGAACCAGGACGATCTGCCGTCCCAGGGCAGGGATCGCGCCGAACCGATGTCGAAGGGGTGACAGAGCAGCGGCGGGCCGGCGAACGCGGTCGCCGCGCTGGCCAGGGCCACGGTCAACGTGGCGGCGAGCACGCGGCCGGGGTGGTGCGCGCGGCCGGCGACGGGGGTGGAACGGCTGTGCATGGGGGCCTCCTCGCGCCCGTGGCGCGTTTCGCGGCGAGACATGTGCCTCGCTGTGAAGAGGACGCCCCCACGCCGTCAGGTGTTAACGACGTTTGCCGATTTCCTGATTGGGCCCTTATCTCGTCCGGACGGGCGGGGCCGGCTTCGAGCGATCCTCGTAGGGGCGGAGGATCCACTCGAAGAAGACCCAGGTGCGGTTCCACGAGTCGATCTGCGCGGGCGAGTCCACGCGCTCGAGCGTCTGGGCGTCCACGCGCCGGCTGAAGGAGTGGCCCACGCTCGGGCCCCACGGGTCGGGGTCCACGTACGTCTTCGTCTCGGCCAGGTCGGGCTTCCGCGACCGCAGCGCGTCGACGATCATCTGGTCCTCGTCGTAGTAGACGTCGCGGTCGTTGGTCGCCACGTGCACCAGGAGGGGCACCTTCAGCCTGTCGACGTGGTACATCGGCGAACGCTCGATGTACAGCTCGGGCT
>Ga0116148_1005235_pt1 | contig 10919 bp, 9 predicted proteins | sample AD_UKC055_MetaG_FD_89786 | JGI IMG/M metagenome (GOLD analysis project Ga0116148, IMG submission 89786) | Active sludge microbial communities of municipal wastewater-treating anaerobic digesters from USA - AD_UKC055_MetaG | ecosystem: Engineered > Bioreactor > Anaerobic > Digestate | place: USA... | reverse complement strand
CGGCCTTGACGGTATTTTGAGAAAGTACAGTGCCAAGCTTTTTCCGGTCTGTGAAAGTTGCAGAACTTTTTCATGCGATGATTGGAAGGGTGAAAAACTCGGAAAGAGAATGCTTGAACTTTATACTCAAGTGACCGGAACTCACACAAAGGCAGTTTAATACGATGAAGAATTTCTTTCTGATCCTTCTTATGTCAGTATTTCCATGCAGTTATGCAATGTCTGATGACGAAAGAGATGCCGATGTGATCATGAAAGTAAATGGGGGGACATTGAATTTTTCAAAGAATGTCATTTCAATAACGGCAACAGGAACTCCCGGCATAAACATTTCAAACATAAACTCAGCGAGGATAGATGCTGAAAGAATGGCAGGAAAGAATTTGAAAGTAGCGCTGGAAAATGCATTGTCAAAGATAATTCTTGAAAAAGGCATTAACCTTGGAAAACATCTATCATCAAAAAAAGAGACTGGTTTTTTCACAGGACTGATCAAGGATGAAGATTGCGGTGAGCCGGTTTCATCAAAATATTATTCAGACGGTTCCGTAGATCTTCACTATGTAGTTTCCATGTCAAAGTATCTTGAGCAGATAAAGTTAAAGACCATGCCTGATCTGTGCAAAAAAGAAAAAGTTCAAATGACTTTTCCGGAACAACCGGAGGAAGTTTCAGATGAACGGAAAGACGCTCTTGTGATTGAAATAAAAAGGGGGAAGATGGATCCCGCTCTCTATCTGACACTGGAAAACGAGAAGGGTGAATTAATATACAGCACATGTGCTTCCGGAAAAGCGCCTCTGATGATGGTAAGAAAAAAACCGGAACGATTTCTTGAGATACTTAATTCAAAAGAGAGCTTCATGAAGGTTCCTTCGCTTAAGGTGAAAGACGGTTCAACTCTCGTTATCAGGAACGCGGATGCCGAAAAGATCGCAAATGAAATGAAGAAAAGCTCTCTGAGTGAAGGCAAAGTAATATTCCTCATTATAGATTAGGAGGGAAAATGATCTCTAAAGTTAAGATAAACAGGTTCATTTTCGACAAAAAAGGGTGGATTCCCATCCTTTTTACAGCAGTATTCTTTTTCTGTGTTTTCTTTGCTACGACAATTACGACAATTCTGATCGCATCATTTTTTGCCGCATACGCCATAGATCCTCTTGTACTGTTCATGTCGCAAAAGCTTAAACTTCCCAGATCTTTCGCCAGCGGTCTGGTCATCTTTTTCATAGTTCTCACAGTTCTTCTTCTTCTTCTCATTGTGCTTCCCGGAATAGTCAGGCAGCTATACGGTGTTTTTTCCAATTTTGATTCGATAGTGGCCTCTCTTTGGGATTGGATGAATAATTTTGCATCCAGTTTCGGGATAGACCTTGATGAACATTTTAAAAAGGAAGATCTTGTCGGCCGTCTTACAGCGTTCTCCGAGCCAGTTCTGAAGTCTGCAACAAATACAGTAGGTGTTGTTTTCAGCAAAACTTTCGGGCTTCTTTCTCTCCTTTTCAGCTTCATGATCTTCATCGTCATAACATTTTTCACCAGCAGCAGATATCCAAAGATAAGAGTTTCTATTTTCGAACTTTTTCCACCTGCAAAACAGGAATACATAAAAGAGTGGCTCTGCAAATTTGACAGAGTCCTTTCCGGTTTCATAAGAGGTCAGCTCACAGTATGTTTTGTTCTCGGATGTCTTTATGCCGGGGCATTCACCGTTGCAGGTATTGAAAATGCCGGAAGTCTCGGAGCGATGATAGGAATGCTCTGCATTGTTCCTTATGTCGGACTTTTCGCAGGGATAACTGTGACGGTTCTGCTCGCTCTTGTTTCAGGAGGTGTTATCGCGCTGTTTAAAGTTGTAACCGTTTTCCTTATTATCCAGTCGTTTGACACAGTAATGATAACTCCGAACATTATGGGAAGAGGCGTCGGGATGAGTCCTGTTTTTGTCATAATCGCAATCTTTGCCGGTGCTGAGATCGGCGGATTCCTCGGTGTCCTTATAGCAGTTCCTGCTTTTGCGATATTGAAACTTCTTGGTGATGACATATTGAAAAGATACAAAACCTCCACATTCTATAACGAAAAAGACAACGAAGGTGAACCGGTCTGATCCATGAAATTCTTTATCCATAAAAAAGTTGAAGACATTATTGTTCACAACATGCAAATTCCTGAAATAATTGGAAATATTGTTGACGGGATAGAGGTCGTCATAACTGAGCCGTTTTTTTTCCGGAACGATTGTTCAGAGAAAATAAGAAAAATATCAGATTTCTGCATGAACATGGATGTTTCGGTACACCTGCCGTTCTATGATCTGAATCTTGGTTCAGTTGACAGAAATATTTCAGAATACAGTTTCAGATCAATGGTTCAGGGGATAGACATTGCTTCAGGTGTGGGTGCAGAAATAGCTGTCGCCCATCTAGGATATAATGTTCTTTCGTCAAAGAGTTCAACTGCAAAATGGTTTGAAAGGTTTGCGGTAATGAAAGGTGAGCTTGAAAAATATGCGGCAGACAAAGGGGTGACAGTCGTCTGGGAAAACACTTATGAAAAGGAGATGGCTGTTTTTGACGAAATGATCAAGGTCCATCCCGGCACAAAATTCTGTCTGGATATCGGTCACTGCAACTGTTTTGCCGGATTTTCTGCAATTGAATTCCTTGAACGGTATAAAGAGAGCGTTGTGCACATTCATCTTCACGATAATGACGGTATTGAGGATTCTCATCTTGCGCCTGGAAAAGGGAACATTGATTTTTTGCCCATAATGGAAAAGATCATGGCATATCCTGTCCGTAATGCTGTGTTTGAACTCGATTTTGACAAGTTCACAGATTCTGTTGATAACATATCAGAAATATTTTTAAAAAAGAGGAAATAATGAAGAAATTTATTTTTGCTGTTTCAGTTCTGTTCCTGGCAGTTTCCTGTGACAAAGGAGCTGACAATGTCTATGCACTTGAAGAGACAGGCGGTCAGTCGGTTGTTAAAGGTTCCGAAAACGGACTTATGTGGTATATTGATGATCCTGACAATGCAAACACCAAGCTCAACATGATGACATATGAAAAAGCTGTAAAAAACTGCAGTGATCTCGAATGGGCCGGTTTTACGGACTGGCGGCTGCCGACAATTGATGAATTGAGAACTCTGGTGACCGGATTTAAAGATGTCGAGACCGGAGGCAGATGCAAAGTTTCGTTAAAATGTCTTTCAATGGCGTGTCTTACTCAGGGCCAGAAAAGCAGTGCCGATTATCCGTGTTCAAATTATGAAGAGGAGGCGCTTCTTCAGGGACCCGGTCCGGAAGGGTGTTATTTTGATGATGTCTGGAGAACATACTGCGGAAAACACTGGTCTTCTTCAAAAGTTGCCGGTGTTGTGGATGAAATGGTGTTCATCCTTGATTTTTCAGATCCCGCAATATCTGCAGTTGTTTCAAATGTTTCAAACAATATGGGTTTCGCCCGCTGTGTAAGATAAAAAAAATCAGCCACTGCCGTTTATTGATGGAGAGAGGGTATGTATAAAAAACAGGTGTTTAAAAAAGAATACAAGATGAAGTAAAAGTTCTTCAACAAGCTGAAAACATTAAGATTTTTTCATTTTTTCTCTTGACAAACGGATTTTCCTCATTATATTAAGTTATACAAGGTGGCAATCGGCGCCCTGCTCCTGGACATTTGAATTTAAGGTTTGCATTTATGCTCTGACACTGCTTCTGTCAAGATTGGAACTGCAATGGATTTTCCCTTTCTCAAAAAGTTTTATCAGTCCGGGTCAAACCTCAGCCACCTTGTTCTTTAAAATTTCTTAGTTCCGATCTAAAAACATTCTTGTTCCGATCTAAATAAAGGGGGGGCGCTATCTTTTTTTGTGCGCAACCCTTCTTCGTCTTGACATTTAAACTTTCAAGAATTATTCTGCCCTGTTTTTTTAGTTTTTTTAATTATTAAGGTATATATGGTGAGACAATGAACAGAATCAAAGTGCATCCGGTTTTGAATGTTCCGAAAGAAAGACATGAAGTTTCTTTCATGTTTGACGGAACTCAGATGAAAGGGTTTGAAGATGAGATGGTTAGTTCAGCTCTGTTTGCCAACGGAGTGAAACAGTTCTCAATTCACAGGAAGGGTGATGCTCCTCAGGGGATTTTCTGTGCAAACGGGCAGTGCAGTCAATGTACTGTAATCATTGACGGAAGGCCTCTGAAATCTTGTATCACACCATTAAAGGAAGGGATGGATGTAAGAACGATGAAACACCTTCCAGATCTTCCTGCAGATGATTCTCCGATGGCGGGATACGAAAGAAAATGTGTGGTTTGCGATGTTCTTGTCATCGGTGGCGGTCCGAGCGGACTTACGAGCACGATCGAACTTGCAAAACTCGGTTTCAGGGTTGTTCTTGTTGACGATAAGGATAAACTCGGCGGTAAGCTTCTTCTCCAGACCCACAAATTCTTCGGGAGTGAAGAGGATTGTTATGCAGGGACAAGAGGAATTGACATTGCCAACCTTCTTGAAGAGGAAGTGAGAAAATACAGCAATGTGAAAATATTCACTGAAACTTCAATTGTAGGGGTTTACAAAGATAAGAAAGCAGGCCTTTTTGTTGAGAACAGACACTATGTTCTTGTTGACTTCAAAGGGGTTCTCATTACTGCCGGAGCAAGGGAGAAGTCAATTGTTTTCCCAGGTAACGACCTTCCCGGAGTTTACGGAGCAGGAGCTTTTCAGACTCTCGTGAACCGTGATCTGGTCAAGGCGTCTGACAAAGTTCTCATCATCGGAAGCGGAAATGTCGGTCTCATCGGTGCATATCACGCTCTTCAGGCAGGCATCGAAGTGGCGGGAATTGTCGAAATAGCGCACGAAATAAGCGGATATAAAGTTCATGCCGACAAGATAAAAAGAATGGGCGTTCCTCTTTATCTCAACACCACAGTTCTCTGTGCTGAAGGGAAAGGAAAAGTTGAAAGGGTGACTATTGCTGAAGTTGACAGTGCGTGGAACCCTGTACTTGAGACGGCAAGAACCTTTGAAGTTGATACACTTCTTGTCGCGGCGGGACTGACCCCGACTGATGAATTTTTCGACATGGCTGAAAAATTTGAGTTCAATGTTATAAAAGCAGGAGATGCCGAAGAGATCGCTGAAGCAAGTTCGGCAATGTTCGGCGGCCGTATCGCAGGGCTTAAAATGGCGGCGCTCCTTGGGAGAAAAGATGTTGTTGTGGATGACACATGGTATAAGAAAGCCGAAGTTCTCAAATCGCGTCCCGGTATAGTTCATCCGCTGAATCCTGTTAAAATGGCAGAAAAGTTCCAACCGAATTTCAGCTGTCTTCAGGAGATCCCTTGCAATCCATGCACAACGGTATGCCCGAAAAATGCAATAAAACTGATGGATAAGTCAGGGACGATAATGGATATTCCTTATCTTGCCGGCGAATGCATCGGTTGCGGAATATGTGTCGCCGCATGTCCCGGACTGGCGATAACCCTTGTGAAAAAGGTTGATGAAAAAACGGCTGAAGTGATGCTTCCCCATGAATTCAACTGTGACTTTGTCGTGGGGGACATGATTCCTCTTACCGATATGGACGGCAGCTATCTTGAAGATGGAAAAATAACAAAGATAACATTCAACAAAAAATATAAGACAGCTCTTATCACGGTTGCTGTTTCATTAAACAATGCGGCAAAAGTTATGGGGATAAGGGTTCAGGATGAATCTGTGACTCGTCCGCTGAAAACTGCTGATTACGAATATATCCCTGAAAACGGCATTGTCTGTCGCTGTGAAAGGGTGACTCTGAAGGAAGTGGTTGATTTTATAAAGGAAAATAAGATCAGAGACATTAACCAGCTTAAGCAGATCAGGGTCGGAATGGGTGCATGCGGGTCTAAGACATGCAGTGTCCAGATGCCGAGAGTTTTCAAGGCGGCAGGGGTGAACTGGTCGGAAGTTACTGAAGGTACCAACAGACCGATGTGTGTCGAAACTCCGATGTATGCACTGATCAACGAGGATGGAGAGTAACATGAAAACATACGATTTTTTAATTATAGGTGCAGGCAGTATCGGAACTCCTCTTGCTTATCATCTTGCAAAAAAAGGCAAAAGTGTCTGCGTTCTTGAAAAACACGCTTCGACCGGAAGAGGACAGAACAGAGCGGCAATAGGGGGAATAAGGGCGACACACAGCGATCCTGCAAAGATAAAAATATGCACGATGTCACTTGAAGAGATCAGAAACATGCATTCAGATCACGGCATAGATATCGACTGGATAGAAGGGGGATACCTTTTCCCCGTTTATGACACCCAACGGGAAAGAAATCTCAAAGATCTTCTCAAGGTTCAGAAAAAGTTCGGGCTGAACATTGACTGGATAGATGCCGACGCATTGAAGGCACTTGTTCCGGGGATAACGGAAAGCGGGCTTCGGGGCGGAACATTTTCACCAAATGACGGCAGTGCGTCTCCGCTTAAAACTACAGGAGCATACTTCAAGCTTGCGACAAAGGCCGGAGCCGAATTCAGGTTTTATGAAAATGTCCTTTCGATGGAAGTGAAAGATAAAAAAGTTGTAAGTGTGAAGACAAACAAAGAGACATACAGTGCAGGTCTTATCATCAATGCGGCAGGGGGAGATGCAAAAGAGATCGGCAAAATGTACGGAGTGGACCTTCCGGTTTATCCTGATTCCCATGAAGCGGGAATAACTGAGCCGGTGAAACCGTTCTTTAAACCGATGGTCGTTGACATCAGACCTGATTCCCATTCACACAACTATTATTTTTATCAGAATATTGAAGGACAGGTTGTTTTCTGCATAACTCCTTATCCCAAAGCGGCAGGCAAAGATACTGATAATACTAGCGAATTTCTTCCGCTCATGATCAAAAGGATGCTTGAACTGTATCCCCGTTTGAGGAATCTGAGGGTGAGAAGGACATGGCGCGGACTTTATCCGATGACTCCGGACGGGTTCCCGATCGTCGGAATGGCACACGAAATAGAAAATGTCTTTCATGCAGTAGGAATGTGCGGACAGGGCTTTATGCTCGGACCGGGACTTGGCAGAATACTATCTGAGATCTTTATTGACAACTCAACCGAATACAACTTCATACTCGATCAGCTTACACTTTACCGCGATTTTTCCGGCGAGGAGATGCTTAAGTAACCATAAGTCTTTTAGCTTAGAGGAGGTTCAATGTCATCACCGAAAAGAGAACAGTGGGGGACAAAGCTCGGTGTAATTCTTGCAGTCGCAGGAAGTGCAGTCGGACTCGGCAATTTTTTGAGATTTCCGACACAGGCGGCTCTTGGCGGTGGCGGAGCTTTTATGATTCCTTATTTCGTTTCATTCCTTCTGCTCGGCATTCCGCTGATGTGGGTTGAATGGTCGCTTGGAAGAAAAGGGGGCGAGTACGGTCACGGCACTGCTCCTGCGATACTTTACAAGATAACAGGAAGTAGATTCATTAAGTATTTTGCTTCAATAGGGATAATCATTCCTCTACTGATCCTTTTTTATTATGCGTTCATTGAATCGTGGTCTCTTGCCTATGCGTTCTTTTCGATAAGCGGCACCCTTGCAGATGTTGCAGGAAAAAATGAACTTGCTCAGTTTCTTCAAGGGTATCAGGGCGTTGTCTCAAACGGTTATTTTGATTCCGTCTGGGTGGCTTACGGATTTTTTGTGGTGACGATTATCATTAATTTCTATTTTATTTACAAAGGTGTGGCCTCAGGTATTGAAAAACTGTCAAAAATTGCAATGCCGCTTCTTGTAATAATTGCTGTTCTACTTGTCATCAGGATATTGACGCTCGGCACTCCCGATCCGTTGAAGCCCGATCAGTCTGTTTCAAACGCACTTAATTTTGTATGGACACCCGATTTCACTGTTCTTCTCAATTCAAAAGTGTGGCTCAGTGCGGCGGGGCAGATATTTTTCACTTTGTCACTTGGAATGGGAGTGATAATGACCTATGCGAGCTATCTTAAGAAAAATGATGATATCGCTCTGTCAGGACTTACTGCTTCAGCAACAAATGAATTCTGCGAAGTAATTCTCGGAGGGTCGCTCATAATTCCAGCCGCATTCATATTTTTCGGTTCTGCCGAAACTGTCAGGATAGCAACTACCGGAGCTTTTAACATTGGCTTTGTAACAATGCCCAATATTTTTGCAAACATGCCGGGTGGGCCATTTTTTGCATTTTTATGGTTCATGCTTCTTTTTATTGCAGGAATAACCTCATCGGTGTCAATGATCCAGCCGGCAGTTGCATTTCTTGAGGATGAATTCGGATTTTCAAGAAAAAAGACTGTTATGATAATGTTCATTTTCTCATTTCTTGCATGTCAGCCGGTAATATTCTTCATGAAATACGGTTTTCTTGATGAACTTGATTTCTGGGGAGGAACTGTTTTTCTGACGATATTCGCGACACTTGAAATTGTCGTTTTCGGCTGGATATACGGCATTGACAAAGGGTGGAAAGATCTGAACGAAGGTGCTGAAATAAAGATCCCTTCAATATTTAGATTCATAATAAAATATGTCTCTCCGCTTTTCCTTTTCATTCTGCTGGGTGTCTGGACATACCAGATGTTCATTCCCACGATAATGATGAAAGGAGTTCCGGATGAGAATAAGCCCTACATATGGGGAGCCCGCATCTTTATTCTTCTTATAATAGGAATAATGATGTACCTGATAAAGATCACAACCGGAAGAAAAGAGGAGGTGAAGCAATGAGTACAGGTGCAATAATTCTGATGGTTCTTGTATGGAGTGCGATCTTGTCCCTTTTGACTTTCTGTTTCTGTAAAGTTTTTTCAAAAAAAGCATGAACATGGACATATTTAAATCAATAAAAAACGATCCCGGACTTCTTGAGTCGGTAAGATATGTATTTGAAAATACTGAAATAAACAACAATTCTCTTAAGAATCTGATAAAATATTTAAGAGAGATCTCGGCCCGCGAAAATAAGCAGTATTCAGAGATATTATCCATTATAAAAGCGGACGAGATATTAAAAAACCCTGAAATGACAGGAAAAACCAGAAGTGAAGAGATATTGAGAAAATTATATCACCTCAGATTTCCCCTCTGGAGCTCAAAACAGCAGGAGTTCAAGAGCATTGCAAACAGGTTCAGGGCGCTGACAGGCGGAGAGATAATATTCCCCGAATTTGCCGAAGGGAACAGCTTTAAGATCTCTTTTGAGATCAGGAAACAGGAAGATGTCGATAAAATATTTCAAACCATTTCGATCGGGAAAGATATCCTCTCAGAATCGTTAAAGAAAATAAAAGAATAAACAGCCGGGTCCTTCAAAAAATTTAAGTCCGCATATTTAAAAAAAACTTTTTTCTTGACATAACCCTTTTTTTATCGAATTGTTCCAAAGTAGGGGCAAAAATATTCGAATTTCGGGGAAAAACTCCTCGGAAAGCGAAAAAGATAAGCTCTTCAGGTGTTGTTGAATAACTGATTAATGGAGTGTTTCATGAGTTACTTAAAGGAAGTTATTGCAAAAACGGAAGAAAAGAATCCGTCACAGCCGGAGTTTATTCAGGCAGTTGAGGAAGTTCTCATGTCCCTTGAATCGACAGTTGACAAGCATCCCGAATTTGTTTCAGCCGCTATTTATGAGCGAATTGTTGAGCCTGACAGGCAGATGATGTTCAGAGTTCCATGGGTTGATGATTCCGGAAAAGTTCAGGTCAACAGAGGTTTCCGTATTCAGTTTAACAATGCCATAGGCCCGTACAAAGGCGGTCTTCGATTCCATCCTTCAGTAAACCTCGGCATTATTAAATTCCTCGGTTTCGAGCAGATATTCAAGAATTCGCTTACAACGCTTCCTATGGGTGGTGGAAAGGGTGGATCTGATTTTGACCCGAAAGGAAAGAGTGACGGTGAAGTTATGAGATTCTGCTATTCTTTCATGAGAGAGCTTTTCAGACATGTCGGTCCGGACACAGATGTTCCTGCCGGTGATATCGGTGTAGGCGGAAGAGAGATCGGTTATCTTTACGGATACTACAAAAAGATCGTTAATGAGCACACAGGTGTTCTGACAGGAAAGGGCAGAGAGTACGGCGGAAGCTTGATCAGGCCTGAAGCTACCGGTTATGGTGCGGTTTATTTTGCGGCAGAGATGCTTGCAACAAGAAAAGAGACTTTTGAGAATAAGATAGTTGCAATTTCAGGTGCAGGAAATGTTGCACAGTATGCGGCTGAAAAAGTCCTTGATCTTGGCGGAAAACCGGTTTCTTTCTGTGATTCTACAGGAACAATTCTTGATCTGGGCGGTATCACAAGAGAGAAGCTTGCGTTTGTTATGGATCTCAAGAACAATCGCAGAGGAAGGATAAAAGAGTATGTTGATAAGTATAAAGGTGCTCAGTACTTTGAAGGAAAGAGTATATGGGATGTCATCCGTGACGAAGGGATCAAGGTTCATGTAGCGCTTCCTTCAGCAACCCAGAATGAAATTGATGAAAAACATGCGGCTGCTCTTATCAAGAACGGTTGCTACTGTGTTTCTGAAGGTGCTAACATGCCTTCAGTTCCGAAAGCTGTTGATCTTTATCTTGAGCACAAGATACTTTACGGACCGGGAAAAGCCGCAAATGCAGGCGGTGTTTCGGTTTCCGGACTTGAGATGAGCCAGAACAGTCTGAGGCTTTCATGGAGCAGAGATGAAGTTGACAACTATCTCAAGAGAATAATGAACGATATTCACACCTCTTCAAGAAACGCCGCAAGTGCATACGGCTTTGACAAGGATAACTATGTTGCAGGTGCAAACATAGCAGGATTCCTCAAAGTTGCAAAAGCAATGCTCGCATACGGTGTCATTTAGTTAACAAGTTGCG
>Ga0116148_1005227_pt1 | contig 10923 bp, 8 predicted proteins | sample AD_UKC055_MetaG_FD_89786 | JGI IMG/M metagenome (GOLD analysis project Ga0116148, IMG submission 89786) | Active sludge microbial communities of municipal wastewater-treating anaerobic digesters from USA - AD_UKC055_MetaG | ecosystem: Engineered > Bioreactor > Anaerobic > Digestate | place: USA... | reverse complement strand
CGGAGAAATATCTCCTTGTGTGAATAGAGAGAATGAATAATTAGATGAAGCAGTTTGTCAACTTCAGTCTGAAACTGATGTTTCATGAATCCTCCGAAATATTTGTTTATTTTTACTCCACATAAATCTGCAGAGCTTTTTTTGTAATTTCAATTCCATAATGCAAAAGAATAATAAATTCGGCAAATATTTTTAAAAATTATGCGAAAATGACAGGATTATGTTATTATTTCAAGACCATCGGTATTTTCGTTCAAATTCTATGAATATTTTTACTCTTTCAATCTTATCTAGCACAATAACTTTATATTTAGATTCATAGTTATCCAGTTTAGCAATAAAATAATTAAAAGCATCGCCATTATTCCCAGAAAACATATTGCCCAGCATCTTTTTGATCCAGACATTCAAAACACTTGAAACAGAAACCTTCCCGAACTTTCTTATATCCAAACAACTCTCATATTCTTCAGCCTCAAAATAAAAGTGAATGACCTTATACTTTAAACCCTTTCGTTGATATTTAACATTTCGAAAAAGAACAATCTGTTTATTAAAATCATGCTGCATCACAGCATTCCGCATTATAGAAGATATCATTTTCGATAAAGATATCTTTTTAACTTTACAAGCCCGAATCAAAAGTGAATAAGAAATTACTTCAACATTCGCACTGCTCCTTAGTTTCATATATACCTCCGTAATTAATACGGAAAAAGGATTTTTTTTATCAGTAATAATGTATTTTTTTACATGATTATCAAAAATATCTATTGCTCGTGAGACCTTCATGCAAGAATCTCGATATAAATTGAATATTGCGATTTAATCACCATCACAACAATGATTCTTATCTCATAAAAAATGATTTGCAATTACAAACATATTTATTCTCTTATACTACCATCAATCAATTCCCTTATGGAGGAATCATGAAATATTTACCCCTTCTATTCATACTTACAAGCACCTTACTACACTCATCCGATGTTAATGAAAATTTTCTTAAAGCAGTACAGCTAAATGATCTTGAAAAAATAAAATCAGCACTTGCTTCCAAAGCTGACATTAACACGTCTACCTCTGCCGGAAATACTGCTTTGCTTATAGCCTGCAGAAACAGAATAGCCTACCGCAAAATAGACATAATAGAATTTCTTCTCAGCAAAAACATCAACGTAAATGCGGTTGATAATAACGGAGTTTCTGCTCTAAACATTTCAGCAAGATACGGAGATGCAGAAACTGCAAAACTCCTTATTGATAAAAAGGCTGATATAGATCTTGCCGACAATATTGGAACGACTCCCCTTATGATATCGATATATTTTTCAAAAAACTCTGTAGCTGTAATTTTAATTGAAAACGGCGCAGATGTAAATAAACCTAGCAAGAACGGATTTACACCTCTCATGGCAGCGAGTTCGACAGGCAACACTGAAATGGTAAAACTTCTTCTAGAAAAAAATGCAGATCCGTCGGCAAAAGACAATGGCGGACTTGATGCGGCTTATCTTGCTTCAAAAGATGAAATCAGAGCTCTGTTAAAATCTGCAATAAAAAAGACAAAAAAAAAGTGAGGCAAAACCTCACTTCCGGTTAATCAGTCAATTTTCAATATCGTTAAAAACGCTTCCTGAGGAATCTCAACATTCCCCACCATTTTCATTCGTTTCTTCCCTTCTTTCTGCTTCTCAAGAAGTTTCCTCTTACGGGTGATATCTCCGCCGTAACATTTAGCCGTTACATTTTTTCTTAATGCGGAAATATTTTCACGGGCAACGATCTTTGCTCCTACAGCAGCCTGCAACGGGATCTGGAACTGATGGCGCGGAATAATATCCTTGAGCTTCTCAATGATTTCTTTTCCTCTATTATAAGCCTTATCCGTATGAACAATAAATGAAAGCGCATCGACCGGTTCGGAATGAACGAGTATATCGCATTTCACCATTTTTGATTTTCGGTAATCCTTCAATTCATAATCAAACGAAGCGTAACCCTTTGAATAGCTTTTAAGCTTATCATAGAAGTTGAAAACGATTTCAGACAAAGGAAGATCGCTGTGAATTTCAACTCTGTTCTCATCGACATATTTCATGTCGTTTTGGATACCGCGGCATTCCATGATAAGATTCATCAAATTCCCGATATATTCTTTCGGAGTAATGATTGTCGTAGCAACAAACGGCTCCTCAATGCTTTCTATCATTCCAGGATCAGGAAGCTTCACCGGATTATCTACAACAAGGGTTTCACCCTGAACTGTAGTCACGTGATACTCAACACTCGGAGCGGTAGTAACGAGCGAGATATCAAATTCTCTTTCGAGACGTTCCTGAATAATTTCCATATGAAGGAGACCGAGAAAACCGCAGCGGAAACCGAAACCGAGAGCATAAGAATTATCCGGTTCAAACAATAGCGAGGCATCATTCAACTTCAGTTTAGCCAGTGCCTCACGCAAAGCCTCATATTCGTCAGAAAACATCGGATAAAGACCCGCAAAAACCATAGGCTTCGCGTCGCGGAAACCTTTTAGCGGAGCGGCGCACGGATTTGAAGCCAGCGTGATGGTATCGCCGATTTTTGTATCGGTAACCGATTTAATATTCGCGATAACGTATCCGACTTCGCCAGGCAAAAGCTTATCACGCTTTTCAAGATTGAGTCTAAATACCCCGACTTCATTAACAGTGTATTCTCTACCGGAAAAGACCATTTTTATGACATCATCTTTTTTTATTTCGCCATCATAAATTCTGACCTTGACGACCGTACCGACATATTTGTCGAAATAAGAATCAAAAATTAATGCAGAAAGAGGTTTATTTATATCGCCTTTCGGAGCGGGAATATATTCAACAATCTTTTCAAGTAGCTCTTCGATGTTTATGCCTTCTTTTGCAGAAACGGCAACAGCGTGATCAGCATCAAGGCCAAGCGTTTTTTCAATGCTGAGTTTGGTTTTTTCAACATCAGCAGCGGGCATATCGATTTTATTAATAACAGGAATTATTTCAAGATCATTTTCCATAGCAAGATAAAGATTCGCGATAGTCTGGGCCTCAACCCCTTGAGTCGCATCAACGACAAGAAGAACTCCGTCGCACGAAGCAAGAGCACGCGATACTTCGTAGGCAAAGTCAACATGCCCCGGTGTGTCGATAAGATTGAAAATATAATCTTCGCCGTTTTTAGCACTATATTTAAGAGTAATGGCATTAGCCTTAATCGTAATTCCCCTTTCCCGCTCGATATCCATCGTATCAAGCATCTGATCGACCTTATTGCGGTCATCCACGAGACGGCATTTTTCGATTATACGGTCGGCAAGCGTGCTTTTTCCGTGATCGATATGTGCAATAATAGAGAAATTTCTTATGTTTTTCATCTTACCCGGCATTCCTATGAGCTGTTTGTTTATAAGGAAACTTAGCACCTTTACCGGCAAGCATTTTTTAGAGCATTATGCACAACCGTTTATCTTTCTTTGAATTTAGTAATCCGATATTGAGTTGAATTAAAATCGTTTAAAACAAACCGGCTCGGCATTCGATTCTACTGGAGTGATGATATTGAAATTCCGGATTCGACTGAAGAATTTATCGTTCTAGATCCAATAAAGCGCCCATTTTTCACACTTTTGTGATTTTTTTCACATTTTTTACTATTTTTACGATATTTTTATTGACCATGAGGCATATTATCGGCATTTTGACCGCAAGAAACCCGATCAGGAGGGGATTATATGAAAAATATCACAAATATTAACGAACTCGAAGAGTTGATCGAAACCGTAAAATCGGCACAGAAAAAATATGCTGAATTTACACAGGAGCAGGTCGATGAAATTTTCCGCAAGGCAGCGATTGCCGCAAACGCGGAAAGAATCCGTCTTGCTAAAGAAGCCGTTGCGGAAACCGGCATGGGAATCGTTGAAGACAAGGTTATCAAAAACCACTTCGCCGCAGAATACATCTTCAACAAATATAAAGACTGCCAGACATGCGGAATAATTGAAGAAGATAAATCGTTCGGAATAAAGAAAATCGCCGAACCGGTTGGAATTATCGCAGGTGTCGTTCCGACAACCAACCCGACTTCAACAGCGATTTTCAAAGCGCTCCTTGCGCTCAAAACCAGAAACGCGATCATATTCTCGCCGCATCCGCGCGCAAAAAAATGTACAGCCGAAGCAGCAAGAATTGTTCTCAAAGCTGCGGTTGAAGCAGGCGCGCCTGAAAACATAGTCGCATGGATTGATGAACCTACGGTTGAATTAAGCCAGCACTTAATGAAACATAAGGACATTGCACTCATTCTCGCAACCGGCGGTCCCGGCATGGTAAAGGCAGCTTATTCTTCCGGCAATCCGGCAATCGGTGTCGGTGCGGGCAACACACCTGCAGTTATCGATGAAACTGCTCACATCAAAATGGCAGTAAACTCTATTCTTATCAGTAAAACTTTCGATAACGGAGTAATCTGCGCTTCCGAACAGTCTGTCGTTGTCGTTAAAGAAAAATATGATGAAGTTAAACAGGAATTTCTCGACCGCGGTGCTTACATTCTTAACGATAAAGAAAGAAAAAAAGTCGCAGAAACGATTGTCATTAACGGCGCACTAAATGCAAAGATTGTCGGTCAGTCTGCTTATAACATCGCTAAAATTGCAGGAATTACTGTTCCTGAAACAGCAAAGGTTCTCATCGGCGAAACTACGGAAATCAACGCAGACGAAAGCTTCGCGTATGAAAAACTTTCTCCGGTTCTCGCTCTTTACAAAGCGGAAGATTTTAAGGATGCTGTTGCGAAAGCAGTAGCTCTTATCGAATTCGGCGGCTTCGGTCATACTTCAGTTCTTTATACCGATCAGATAATGAATGCCGACCGCGTAAAATATTACGGCGCACAAATGAAAACAGGACGCGTACTTATCAACATGCCTGCTTCACACGGAGCGATCGGAGACATTTATAATTTCAGACTCGAACCTTCACTCACGCTTGGATGCGGAAGCTGGGGAGGAAACAGTGTCAGTGAAAACGTCGGAGTTAAACATCTCATCAACACCAAAACTGTTGCTGAAAGGAGAGAAAACATGCTTTGGTTCAGAGTTCCTTCTAAAATTTATTTTAAATACGGTTCACTGCCTGTTGCTCTTCAGGAGCTTGAAGGCAAGAAGCGCGTTCTTATCGTAACAGATAAACCGCTCTTTGATCTCGGCTACACAGAAAAGATTACAAGCATACTTGATGATCTCAAGATCGATCACGAGACTTTCTACGAAGTTGAACCGGATCCGACTTTTGCAACGGTAAACAAAGGTCTTCAGATAATGAATGTGTTCAAGCCTGATGCGATAATTGCTCTCGGCGGAGGTTCTCCGATTGACGCGGCGAAAATCATGTGGCTTCTTTATGAAGATCCGAGTCTAAAATTCGAAGGTCTTGCTTTGAGATTCATGGATATCAGAAAACGAATCTACAAGTTCCCTTCAATCGGAAAGAAAGCTACAATGATAGCTATTCCGACAACATCCGGAACAGGAAGCGAAGTAACTCCTTTCGCGGTTGTGACCGATGAAAAAACCGGATTCAAATATCCAATCGCGGATTATGAACTTACTCCGGACATGGCAATAGTTGACCCTGAGCTTACTATGAGCATGCCGAAGTCACTTACTGCATTCTCAGGAATCGACGCTCTTACTCATGCGCTTGAAGCATACGCTTCTGTACTCGCAAGCGATTACACAAACGGAATAGCTCTCGAATCCATGAGACTTCTGTTTAAATATCTTCCGCTTGCTTACACCGAAGGAACTACAAACGTTAAGGCGCGCGAAAAAGTTCAATACGCTTCTACTCTTGCGGGCATGGCATTCGCGAACGCATTCCTCGGAATATGCCATTCAACCGCGCACAAATTAGGCGCGCGTCATCATCTGCCGCACGGACTCGCAAACGCGCTTATGATAAGTCACGTAATCAGATTTAATTCAACGGATGCGCCGATAAAACAGACAGCGTTTCCGCAGTATAAATATCCGAACGCTAAAGAGCGTTACGCGAAGATAGCTGACTTCCTCGGTCTCGGCGGAAAAACAGCCGACGACAAGGTAAACAAACTGATCGACGCGATAGAAAAACTGAAAGCCCAGCTCAACATACCGAAAACAATTGCCGAAGCTTCGGTCGGTGAAACAGAATTCTTTGCGACACTTGACGAAATGAGCGAGCAGGCATTTGACGACCAGTGCACCGGAGCAAACCCGAGGTATCCGTTGATCTCCGAGATCAAGGAGCTTTACACAAAAGCATACCGAGGATAACAAACACGCCGATAAGCAGGAATATCCTGTTTATTCACACCGATTTATTCCCCCTTGACCGGCAGAAATGCCGGTCGTTTTTTTAGGCGCGACACGAGGTCGCGCCATTACCCGCGGGAAGAGCTTCAGCTCTTAGCGGGAAAACGGAATAATTACCTCAGAGATTGGTGCGAAGAACTCAATTACTTCACTGTTACGAAGCGAACAGGAAGTTCGCTGAGAAGAAGCAATATAATAATACCTCAAAAGGTAATTTCACACGAGGTCGCGCCATTACCCGCGGGAAGAGCTTTAGCTCTTAGCGGGATAACGAAACATTTACCTCAGGGTTGTGTGCGATAATTTTATTGGTGTTATTATATCGAGACGGACCCGGATGTCCGTTGAGAACAAGCAATATGATATTGCCTCAAATAGCATATTTACACGAGGTGCTCCTAGCGATGCCTTTTATTGCAACCTCCTGTTGCATATTGAAGGCATCGCTTTGCAGGGCTCGTTCCTGCTGCCTTTTAAATCCGATTAATCCCGAGAGTCGGGATACTATCAAAGGGTGCGCCTCACCCTTTACCCGGTTTTGCCGGTTTCTTTTGTCTGCGTAACAAAAGAAACCGGCGAAAGAAAAATACGTCGCTCAATCGCCGCGCGGCTCTTGTCGCGCAGAACTCGCCGAACCGCCTTTGTAAACACGGCGGATTCGGCCAGAACCCTGCGCTCCGATCAGAGATAAATTTGCCTTAGGCAAATTTTGATTATTGTTTCTTTCATTCATCTTTATTCAAAGTGCTTAGCGCACTTTAGATTATTCAACTATCAATCATCTTATAATTTCATTACGCTAGTTTCCGCATGCGTTTACACAGGATGTGCATTAGCGAGGCGCGGCCAGGAGGGCTTACGCGCTGAGGAGGCGGAAACATTGCCCGCGAGATGGTCGAAGACCATAGCGGGAAAGCAAAAAAATTATTTTGAATGTGGGTGCAAAGAAATCTATTATATTCATGTATCGAAGCAGACACGCGTAGTGCACACGATGTGCACCAGTTTGGCGCGCCCAAGGATGGGTTACGCGCCAAAAAAGTCTGCTGAGAAAAAACAATATTCTATTGATATCAACGATATATTCTCGCTCAATAAACGCGGAACTTTTTTTCTGTCTCAATTCTCCGGTGTTTTCAATGATCTTCTATAACGCCAATCGGCTCATGAAGGGGTCGGTAGTCGTTTTTCTTCATACACACCTATCAATTTGATCTCTTAAATTCTTTCTTTTTTCTTTAATTCAACACCTTCTCTCTTTATTTTTGTTGATTTTTGTAATCTATTTACATATTTTTTCATATATTACTAGTGCAATAACTGATATCATAATGAATTTATAAATAAACGCAGTTTTTTCAAATCAAACCTTGGGCAACTTGCGAAACATACCGGAGGTTATTTTATGGAACTTTCAATATCTAAAGATGAACTTTACACAATGATAAAAACTGCCGTTAGGGAAGTTATAAACGAAAAAGAAATTCATTACATTATCCACTCACTTCCGGAAGTCTCCGACGACGAAATGAAGGAAATAACAGAAAAACACGGCTCTCCCGACAATTATTCCGATATTGCTTTCTCCGAGACTCTTGACATATGAGCTGGAAAATTGATTATTCAAGTCAGGCTCATAAATTCCGGCTTAAAAACCCACAACTCGCAGACCACATAAAAGACGCCCTGTCCGCTTTTGCCAAAAAGCTTGCAGGTGAGATCGTTTCTATTGATGTAAAAAAAATGAAAGGAACCTGGGAAGAATCGGTCAGAATCAGGAAAGGCGATATTCGAATTATCATTACCGTTTACGATGATCCGAAAATTCTTCACGTCCAGGTAATTGATTTCCGCGGTGACGTTTACAAATAACTCCTCCATAACGGCGCAGCTTCGCGATAAACTCCGTTATGCCGATTTCGCCCGAGAGTCAGGCATACTTTCAAAGGCTTCGCCTTTGTTATCCTGTTTCGCATGGTGTCACGCAATAACATCAAAAGGGACAGCGCTTCAGTCGCCAGCCCTGTCCCTTTTGAAATCCCTACCCGCTCTTGTCGCGCAGAAGTCGCCGAACCGCTTTCAGCAGATTCGGCCAGAACCCTGCGCTCCGATCAGAGAAAAAATTGCCTTCGGCAAATTTTGATTTTTGCTCTATTCGTTATTATTTTCTAAAGCACATAGCATACTTGCGAATTGAGTTTGATGTTTACTTGTCACACGACAATAGCCAAAAGCTATAACACAAACGGCAAAATAATTTATCCGTCTTTCATTTATGAAATTATGTTTGATGATGGCGAAAAAATTCAGATATTTAATTTTTGGATTTCAGAGAAATGTTTCAGGTGAATACCATCATTGCACACATCATGGTACACATTTTTAAAATCCAATAACAGGTCATTTTTAATCCGAATAAGAAAAATCAGACGCAACTGTTTCAATTTTGTCCGGATCAATTTTAAGAAATCGTGAACCGCCATATCCAGAATGAGGAGTCCACTCTTCAACTAAAATATATAAAACTCCATCAATATCATAAGAATAAATGCAATTTCCATTAATGGAATAAATTACTTTATCATTACTTGTAACTATTAAAGCATTATAGTACCACTCATCTGACTTCTTATTTTTAAAAGTAACCAAAGTCATATTTTTCAAAAGACGGAATGTTGTTATTTCGAAATTTTGAATAATACCGGCAGTATAATCATCAATTGAAATATCTCTCTCCATAGTAAAAACTATGTCACGTTTATCATAGTTATTACGAATAAACGATTCAATATTTGAATTTGACTCAATTATCATTTTATAAGGCTTCGGTATCTTTTTATAATGCTTAAAATATGATGATAAATCTGCAATTAAAGCCTTATTGGAGTATTTCGATTCAACTTTAAAGTTTAAAAATGTTCCGATTTGATTATATGTCAAATTTAATGATGTTATTTTATCTTTATAAACATTATGCAAATCCATTACTATAATTTCACTTCCGGGAATAATGCTTGGCAACAGTTTGAATTCATTCAATTTTATGTTTTTGGTTGTCCCCCAAGTTGTATTCGAATCAAAAGCAGAAGATTCAATAATATTTTTATCATCAAAAGGTATGTGATTAAAGAAGTAAAATGTTATATCATTATCATCTTTTGGCCTCAAATACCCGCCAAAAACATAACCGACACTTCCATTCCATTCAACCTTATACCATTTATCCGCTATATTATTTACAACAGCTAGTCTTTCATTTGATTCTTTTATCAAAAGTTTAGTTTTAAATGGTATTACTTTCAAAGATCTACTTTCAATTGAAGGAGATTCACGAAGAATTACTCCGTTTTCAGATATTACATATTGATAATTACTTAAATTATCAATATTTTTCTTTTTCGAACAAGTGACAACAAATACAAACATAAATGATAATAACAATAATGATATAACATTCTTCATATATACTTTCACCCCTTTAAAACGTTGCGTATCGTCTGTTCCGTAAATCTTTTCCTTTTTATTCTTCACTCCTGCTTTTTTAGTTCTTTACTGCAAGAGTTTTTCTGTTTAACAATGATTCATCTTTCGGAGTCATTTCAGCGCCTACATCTTTACGCCCCAAAACATCGCCAATACTATCATGCAAGGAATCAGCAGTATGATGAATACACCATTTATTATAAGACATATCCTCAATGCTTTAAATGTCATCTGAAATTTTCTTTTATAAGATATTATCAATAAAATCACATTTATCAATATAATAATTGGATAAATAAAAATTCCAATAATAAAAATTATTTGGAGGAAATCACTTAAATAGGAAAATTGATAAGATGAATAATTCGAGTCCATAAATACATGCAAATTCATTAAAACTCCGAAAAATGATTCTAGAAAACAAACAGTGAAAGAAAATATTTTAAATCTTCCTTCTTTGATTGATTCATTTTCGATTTGTTCAATTATATCTTTCATCAATATTCCTATATATTTGCTGGTATAAAATAATTACAGTTACATATTCTACGCGACAGGTATAGCGCGGCAAATTCTTCTTGTATCAATCTTGCAATTACGCATAACTCCACAAAACCGCAATGCGTAATACATCCCGATTTGATAGGATATATGAAATTCTTTTCGCAAAATCATTTCAATTTCAAAATCCCTTCCCGCTGCTTCCGCGAATACATCAGCAATTATCACCGGCGAAACGATCATTAAATTCTTTTTAAGTAATATTTACCCGAATGTCAAATCCAAAACAAACCGCCCACTACAGCTAAAGATGAAGGATAGCAAGAACACCTAAATGGTCCGCTGAAAGCGGACTCATATTCAGCGCAGACTATCGCAGTCATTACGAAGTAATGCGCGATAGTTCTGTCGCGACAAAGAGCGGGCGGGGATTTCAAAAGGGGCGGGGCTGGCGATTGAAGCCCGGTCCCTTTTGATCTTGTTCGCATGAGACCATGCGAACAAGGAATCTCAAAGGCGAAGCCTTTGATTGTATCCCGACAATCGGGGAAAATAAGTGGATT